>JGI20166J26741_11956694_pt1 | contig 67254 bp, 61 predicted proteins | sample TergutCu122P5_FD_26741 | JGI IMG/M metagenome (IMG submission 26741)
GCGGATGAAAGCCTGGCCGGTAAATTCGTCGCCGAGTTCGCCGCCGGGTTCGCCGGTAGGTTCGCCGTCAGGGTTGGGTGTCATGGCTGGCGATAAAAGTTTTGACCAGGCTGGCGTCGGCATCCATCACCTCACAGCGCGACTCCCGCTCTAAAATCCCAGCCAGGCTCTCTGGCACCGGCGGCGGCTGGCCAATCGCCTCTTCGACGACGGCAGCGAATTTGGCCGGATGCGCTGTTGCCAGGCAGACCATGGCGACGCCGGGTTTTTGCTGTTTGAGCGCGGCGGCGACACCAACGGCGGTGTGCGGATCGAGAATATATTGGTGTTCTTTGTAGAATTCGGCGATCGTCGTCTTGACAGTTTCCTCGTCGATGGCCTCGGCGGCGAAATCCCGCTTGATCTGATCGAGATAGCCGGACAGATCGAGCCGCCCTTTCTCGGCGAATTCCCGCATCAGGGCGCCGGTGCGTTTTGGGTCACTGTCGGTCAGGTAATAGAGATAGCGCTCGAAATTCGAGGCCGACTGAATATCCATCGACGGGCTGCTCGTCTGTATCACCTTGCCTATGGAATAATCCCCTTTTTTAACGAAACGGGCCAGGATGTCGTTGGCGTTGGTCGCCAAAACCAGCCGCCGGATCATCCCTTCCGGCAGCATCCGTTTGGCAATAAACCCTGCGAAAATATCGCCGAAATTACCGGTCGGCACCGCAAAGTCGATGGCGTTCTGGCTTTCGTGCGCCCGCACATGCAGGCAGCTCCAGATGTAGTAAACCACCTGGGCCAGCACCCGCGCCCAGTTAATCGAATTGATTGCCGCCAGATGATGGGCGCTCTTGAATGCCAGGTCGCCAAAAATCCCCTTGACGATGGCCTGGCCGTCGTCGAACGAGCCACGGATGGCGATATTGTGGACGTTGGCGTCGAGCACCGTCGTCATCTGCTTTTCCTGCACCGGGCTGACCCGTTGATACGGATGCAGAATGAAAATATTGATCCCCTCTTTGCCGCGCGCCGCGTAAATGGCGGCGCTACCGGTGTCGCCGGAGGTGGCGCCAAGGATGTTCATGCGGCTGCCGCTTTTTTTCAGCAGATAGGCGAAGAGATTGCCCAAAAATTGCAGGGCGATGTCTTTGAAGGCCAGCGTTGGTCCGTGAAATAGTTCGAGGATGTGCAGATCGCCGTAATGCGCCAAAGGCGTTACCTCGGCCTGATCGAAGGTGGTGTAAGACTCATTGACCAGGGTACGCAGGTCACTGGCCGGAATGTCGTCGATAAAACGCGACATCACTTCGAAGGCCAAGTCGGCATAGGTCTTTTCCCGCCACAGATCAAGCGTCGCCGCGTCGAGCCGGGGAATGGTGCGCGGCAGCAGCAAACCGCCATCTTCCGCCAATCCCATCATCACCGCCTGAGAAAAATTAAGGGCGCAAACACCGCCGCGTGTGCTGAAGTAGGTCATGGCTATTTTGTCTGGGAGGGAAGCGAAGAAAGCTGGGAGGGAGCGGCAGTTCCATCCATATCCGCCGCCGTGAGACGAGGCGCTTGGCGCCACAACCCATCGAGGTTATAGAACGGGCGCTGCTCATGGTGGAATATATGCACGACCACGTCGCTTAAGTCAAGAATCACCCATTGCCCGCCGGCCAGCCCTTCGGTCGTGGCACCGAGGCGTTTGGCCCGCAATTCGCCCTCGATGGTTTCGGCCAGACCTTGCACATGGCGGGTCGAGCGGCCACTCATGATGACAAGAAAGTCGGCGTAGGAACACATACCCGTGACATCGTAGACCACCAGGTCTTCGGCCTTGCCGTCGAGGGCTTTTTCAGCGCAGATGAGGGCAATCTCCCGCCCGCTTTTTTCCTGGTATTCAGGTTTGACAGGTTTCATGGATTATAATGTCAGGATTTTTTCGCCGCCGTTTTTTTCCGGCTTTCGCGCGGCGGAAACTCGAAGCTGAGTTTGCCGTTTTTATCGAGCAGCAGCCAAGCGTCAAAGGGACGTTTCTTTTTCGAGATGAAACCGGAAATCAGGCTGGTTTTACCATCCATAAGCAGTTCACGGATATGGTCCGGGCTGATTTCCTTGGCAAGAATCATACGGTTGATGCGCAGGCCCTTTTTGTCGCCGTCGAGGGCCGAAGCCGAGACATAGGCCGTTGGCGTCGCGAAGACCGGGCTGCCGTCGATCGGCGAATTCCCTAGCGATTCCCCAGCCTTGACCACTTCGGCGTCAAGCTGGCCATCACCGCCGTCAGCGAAAAGAAATTCGATCTTGTTGTTTTTCAGAGACAGGCAGGCGGTGAACGGCTTGCCCTTCTTCGAGCGGAAATCGGCAAACGGGCCGATGGTTTCGCCTTGAAGCAAAGCGGCGATCTCCTCATCGCGCATTATGCGGCCACCCATCACTTTTCTTAAGCGGATGGCGCCGTCTTCCGAAGTGTAGGCGGTCGGTGTAACGAAAAAACGCTTGCCATTCAGCGGCGAAAAGGCCGCCTCCTCGCGCTTTTCCTCCGATTTGAAACCGATGATTTTCTGGGTGATGCCACGGGTCAGGTTCTTAATTTCCGCCATGAACTGCTCACGGCTCATCTTGCCGGCTAAAATCTGGTTCAGTTTGAATTCCCATTCGCCGGTCATTTCCGGTGAGGCAAGCACGTCGATTTGCATCGCTTCGAGCATCGCCAAAAGGTCGAAGGCCTTGCCGGTCGGTGTCAGTTCTTTGCCCTCACGGGCCAGGTATTTTTCCTTCAACAGCTTTTCGATGATCGCCGCTCTGGTCGCCGGCGTGCCAAGACCGCGCTCCTTCATCGCCTCGGCCAGTTCCTCGTCTTCGACCAGCTTGCCGGAATTCTCCATCGCCGACAGCAGTGTTGCCTCGGTGTAACGCGGCGGCGGCGCCGTCTGCTTTTCTTCGGTCGTCACCGCGTGGCAATCCACCTTGGCCTCACCGGGCAAAGCTTTCAGCGTCGCCTCGTCCTCGTCCTGCTCCTCGGCGCCGTAGATGGCCTTCCAGCCGGCTTCAAGCAGGATTTTCCCTTCGGTGAGAAAAAGTTCGTCTTCGACGACGCTTTCCCGCCGTGTGTGCAGATACACCGCCGGCGGAAAAAAGACAGCGAGGAAACGCCTGGCCACCAGCAGATATATCTTCAGCTCGGCTTCCGACAGGCTTTTTGGCTGGACGATGGTCGGGATGATGGCGTGGTGGTCGGAGATTTTTTTATTGTCGAAGATTCGTTTACTGACGCGCAAGTATTTTTGCGCCAGCGCCGTCTGGGCAAACGGTGCCAGTGCCTCATGCTTCATGGCCGAGGCCGCCTTTTTCACGGTATCGAGATAATCTTCCGGCAGATAGCGGCTGTCGGTTCGCGGGTAGGTCAGGGCTTTGTGCCGTTCGTACAGGGCCTGGGCCAGCGCCAGCGTGTTTTTCGCGGAAAAACCATAGCGAGAGTTGGCCTCGCGCTGAAGCGAGGTCAGATCGTAGAGCTGCGGTGCGCCCTGCCGCGCCTCTTTGCTGCTTTCCGTGACCACCGCCGCTTTGCTTTGGCATTTTGCCGCGATAGCCTCGGCCTTGGGCTTATCCCACAGACGATCCTGACGGGCGTGCGGATTTTTTTCGTCGGCTTTGAAGGCCGGGTCGATCCAGCGTCCCTGGTATTCACCGCCCGCGTAAGCGAAAGTACCGGTGAGTAGCCAGTAGGGTTGCGGTACAAAGGCCAGCCGTTGCCGCTCGCGTTTGACCATCAGCGACAAAGTCGGCGTCTGCACACGACCGCAGGGGGTGAGGAAAAAGCCGCCGCGCCGGGAATTATATCCGGTGAGGGCGCGCGTGGCGTTGATGCCGACCAGCCAGTCCGATTCCGAGCGGCAGAGGGCTGTGTCTTCGAGCGGTTGCATCTCGCTGTCGTCGCGCAGATGGGCAAAACCCTCTTTGATGGCGTCGGCGGTCATGGATTGCAGCCACAGTCGCTTGAAGCTCTTTTTGGCAACGCCGGAGTTGGCCGCCAAGCGTACAATATATTTGAAAATCAGTTCTCCCTCGCGCCCGGCGTCGCAGGCGTTGATGATCGTGGTCACGTCTTTTCTGCGGATCTGCTTTTGCAGGAAGGAGAACTGGCTTTTCGAGTCGTCGATGACCTTCAGCGGAAAATTCTCCGGAATGATCGGCAGATAGTCGGTGTTCCATTTCTGATAGACCGGGTCGATCTCTTCCGGAAAGCAGATGGTTACCAGATGACCAATGGCATAGCTGACGATATAGCGTTCTCCCTCGTAATGGGTCTTGGCGCGGGTGAATTTATCGGGCAGGATTTTGGCGAGATCACCGGCGACGCTGGGCTTTTCGGCGATGACAAGAATTTTTTCGCTCATGCTGGAAAATGGCAAAGGACGCTGAAGTTCGAGGCCCACCACGGGCCGGTGCTTTCCGAAAAACAGCCGTCCTTGTAAAGGGGGCGTCCGCCTTTGTCAAATGGATTTCTCCTTTGCCGACGCCGAATCTGGCTGTCCGCCACGGTGATAGCGGTAGCGGATCCAGGTCGTGGATGGCAGCAACTCTACGCCACGGCGCGGGCTTTGCGCAACAAATAGGAAAAGAAATGGTAATTTTTCTCTCGACAGGGAGCACCGGGGTATGAGAGACTATGGACAAGAGGGATTGAACAACGCGCGGGCGCGGTGCCACATCACTTGCCGCCGTTCCGTTCCACCAGAGTTTCTGCCGACAGGGGGTTGCGCAATGTCCGTAATGATGGAAACCGCAAAGAAGACGAAAAATGAATGGCGCGTCGCTTCGCGTCGTTTTGGCCGCATGGCCGTCGAAGGGCTTTCCGTTGGCATCGCCGATGAAGGCTCGTATACAGTGGCGGTGGCGGAAAATATTTCCCAGGGCGGGTTGAAGTTATCCGGGCTTTCTCCGCGCTTTCAGGCTAATAAATTCCTGTACCGGGCTGTCGTCTCCGGTGGCGGCAAAACCTTTCGCCTTACCATGAAACCCTGCTGGCAACGTTCCGGTGACAGCCAGAGCGTCGAGGTGGGTTTCAAGGTGCTTGATGCCCCCTGGGAATGGTGCGAATTCACCGACCCGGAAATCCTTCAGGCCTGACGGTGGCGTCGGCCTAAGTGCTCGGTATCAGCGCGCCGCCGCGATCGCCTCGGCGACGATCAAAGCTTGACGGGTGACGGCGACATTGTGCACCCGCACCATGCTGATGCCTTTTGCCATCGCCAAGGCCGCCACCACCGCCGTCGGTAGGTCGCGTTCCTCTGGCTTTGTGGTGCCAGTCAGGCCGCCGAGGAAACGCTTGCGTGAATGGGCGAGCAGCAATGGGCAGCCCAGCCCCGTAAAAGCGTCCAGATGCTTCAAGAGTGACAGATTGTGGCTGCGCGTCTTGCCAAAACCAATGCCGGGGTCGAGGATGATTTTTTCCTTCGGCACGCCCAAGGCGGTCAGCGCCGCAACCTTTGCCCGAAAAAAATCACCCACTTCTCGTACCACATCCTCATAGGCAGGGTGATCCTGCATGGTCTTCGGATCGCCCTGCATGTGTGTCAGCACAATCGGCGCGCCGCTCTCCACGACCAGAGCGGTCATCTCGGCGTCATAACGTAAGGCGCTGATGTCATTGATGATATTGGCGCCGGCGGCTAACGCCCGTCGCGCTGTTTCCGCCTTGTAGGTGTCAATCGAAATTGTAATGGCGCTTTTTTCGCGAATCGCCGCAATCAGCGGCATGACGCGGCGCAACTCTTCCTCAAGCGGCACCGGGTCGGCGCCGGGCCGCGTCGATTCGCCGCCGATGTCAAGGATATCGGCCCCTTCGAAGATTAACCGCTCAGCTTGCGCCAGTGCCGCGTCAAAAGCGAAAAAACTGCCACCGTCGGCGAAAGAATCGGGAGTCGCATTCACTATCCCGATGATTTTCACGCGGGGAGATGCCGCTTTGCTCATGCTTTTCACCCATTGCTGTCCTCATGAACGGCCTGGGTTTCCGGAGCCTTGGCTGGAGCTTTGGCCTCAGGTTCATGCGCCGCGCTTATCGGGGTCACCTCTTCTTCGTCCGTTTTCATGCCCGGACGCAGGTCGGCGAATATCCGTTTAATATCGTCCAGCATGATCGTTTCTTTGTCCAGCAGTTCCTGGGCCATGCGCTCGAGCAGGTCGCGGTTGGCTTCGAGCAGGCGCTCCACCTTGTCGGTGCAGGCGGTGATGATGTTGGCCACCGCCGCGTCGATGCGACGCGCCGTTTCCTCGCTGTAGTCGCGGTGCTGGGCGATTTCCCGTCCCAAAAATATCTGCTCTTCCTTCTCACCGTAGGTCAAAGGCCCCAGCTCGTCGCTCATCCCCCACTCACAAACCATCTTCCGCGCCAGTTCCGTGGCTCGTTGCAGGTCATTGGCGGCGCCTGTCGTCACCTTGCCAAAGACGATTTTTTCGGTGATGCGTCCGCCGAAGAGAATGCAGATCGAGCTTTCCAACTCCTCCTTGCTGCGCGTGTATTTGTCGTCGGTCGGCAACTGCATGGTCAGGCCCAGGGCGCGGCCACGCGGGATAATCGTCACTTTGTGGATCGGGTCGGTGCCGGGCAAAAGCCAGGCGACCAAAGCGTGCCCGGCCTCATGGTAGGCGGTGATGCGTTTTTCCTTGTCGGTGATGATCATCGAGCGACGCTCGGCTCCCATCATGATTTTGTCTTTGGCCTGCTCCAAAAGGGGCAGGCTGATCTCGCTGGCTCCGGAACGGGCCGCCATCAGCGCCGCCTCGTTGACGAGATTTTCCAGATCGGCGCCGGAAAAGCCGGGAGTGCCACGGGCCAGGATATCGAGATCGACGCTCGACGCCATCTTGGTTTTCTTGGCGTAGATTTCAAGGATTTTGCGCCTGCCACCGACATCCGGCACCGGCACCACCACCTGGCGGTCGAAGCGACCCGGACGCAACAGCGCCGGGTCGAGCACGTCGGGACGGTTGGTGGCAGCGACGATGATCACGCCCTCGCTCGACTCGAAACCATCCATTTCGACAAGAAGCTGGTTCAAAGTCTGCTCGCGCTCGTCATGGCCGCCACCGAGACCGGCGCCGCGATGCCGCCCGACAGCGTCGATCTCGTCGATGAAGATGATACAGGGCGCGTGTTTTTTCCCTTGGTTGAACAGGTCGCGGACGCGGGAAGCGCCGACGCCGACGAACATTTCGACGAAATCGGAACCGGAGATGGTGAAAAAGGGCACCTCGGCTTCACCGGCGATGGCTTTGGCCAAAAGCGTTTTGCCGGTGCCGGGGGGGCCGGCCAGCAGCACACCTTTTGGGATGCGTCCGCCCAAGGCGGTGAATTTCTGCGGATCCTTCAGGAAATCAATGATTTCCTCGAGTTCCGCCTTGGCCTCGTCGATACCGGCGACATCGGCAAACGTCACCTTGTTCTGGCCCTGTTCCAGCATCCGGGCGCGGGTTTTACCGAACGACAGGGCGCCGCCTTTGCCACCACCCTGCATCTGCCGCATGAAAAAGACCCAGACGCCAATCAAAAGCAGCATCGGAAACCAGGAGACGAAGATGGTCATCAGCCAGGAATCCTTCTGTGCCTCTTTGACCACGATGTCCACCCCGGCCTTGCGCAAGAGCGGGATCATCTCCATGTCGTTGATGGGATAGGTGGTCTGAAATGCCCTGCCGTCCTGCAAGGAGCCGGAAATAGTGTCGCCGCTGATACGCACTTTGGTGATGGTTTTGTTGGCGACGTAGCTCATGAATTGGCTGTAGCTGAGCGAAGTGTCGCCCGCTGGCGACCGGGCATTGAACAGGTTAAACAGCAGAATCATGCTGAAGCCGATAATCAGCCACATGCTGAAATTTTTATAGAAGGTATTCAACAGAATGCTCCTTGCCAGAAGAATTGGGGAAACGCGGAGGCGCGCTAAGAACACTCGCATGATGCCGCCGTCACGTCAACCTTATACCTTAAGAAATTCCTCGCGGATGTCGAGTTTTTTTGTTGCCCGGCCCACCCCGAATGGGCGGAAAATGCGTCAGAGCGACATGGCCGAAGCTCCGAAGCGCTAGGCATTGCTTTACCGCCTGGCAGTGGGTAAAAGGGAGGAGTAGAAGCGTTCAAAAGAAAATGGCCTTCCAGACTCCAACTATCCGATTCACCCAAGAGAGCCGCCCGTGTGGTCATACAAAAAAGTGGCGAAACTGGCGCTGATTCCGGTGGCGGCTGTGGCGTTTTTTGCCGTCTACGCCAATCTGCTCGTTTTGCATTATCGGCAGTATACGAAAAGCCGGGTGGAAGACCTGCCGGTGGAACGGGCTTGTTTGGTGCTGGGCACGGCGAAGTTTCTGGTCGGCGGCGGCGAAAATCTTTTCTATTCCTACCGCATAGCGGCGGCGCGTGACGCCTATGCCGCCGGTAAATGCACCAAGCTGGTGGTCTCCGGCGATAATCGCCACAAAAGCTACAACGAACCGCAAGCAATGAAAAAGAGCCTGATCGACCAGGGCGTGCCAGCCGGTGACATCTACTGCGACTACGCCGGCGGACGGACGCTTGATTCGGTGGTGCGCTTCAAACACATCTTCGACCAGTCATCAGGCATCGTCATTTCTCAAGGATTTCACAATGCCAGGGCCATCTATATTGGCCGCGCCAACGGTATCGAGCTTACCGGTTTCAACGCCCAGGAAGTCACCGCCTACAACACCTTCCGCACCAGACTGCGCGAAGTGTTTTCCAGAATACTGGCCGTACTCGATGTTGAGTTGCTCCATTCGGAGCCGAGGCACTATGGCGAAAAGATCCCGTTGTAAAATGAATGATTGTCAAAACGGAAACTCGCCGTTGTCCACCGGCGCCGCCACCGGTTTGAAATCGGGCTTCTTGGCCTTTTTGTGGACAGGATGGCCATCGACGAAAATGGCCCGGTAGGGCCGGGTTGGGCAGGCATGTTCGCAGGCGCCGCAGCCGAGGCAATAGTCGGCTTTGACCTCCGGAATTTTCAGATTGTTTTTTGTCGGATGTGGGTAAGGCACCATATCCACCGCCTTGGTTGGGCAATGCTCCGAGCAGGCGCCGCAGGCGGTGCTGTCGGTAAAGACGACGCAATTTTCTTTGATGAACTGGGCGACGCCAATCTGGGTGAGTTTTTTCTCGGCCAGCGGCAGCGGCAGAATCGCCCCGGTCGGGCAAACCTTGAGGCAATTGACGCACTCGAAGGTGCAATAGCCACCGGCAAAATCCAGGCGCGGCTGCATCATGCCATCCACACCGAATTCAAACAGGGAAGGCGACAAGACGCGGCCCGGACAGACGGCAACGCAGAGCTGGCAGGCGGTGCAGGCGGTAGTAAATTGAGCGATGCTACCGGAACCTGGCGGACTGACCGGGCTGGTGCGCTTTTCCGGGATGGTGGTCGGCTTTTCCGGATGGGGAATGGGAATAGCGGCATCCGGCGCCGCCTGGCTCTTTTCACTCAAAAGCAATACCACCAGCGCCGCGCCAATCCCGCCGAGCAGGGCGCGACGGCTGGCTTCCGGGCCGGGTGTCGCAATGTGGCCTGCTTCCTGCCCACCTGTTTTTCCCCCAAACGGCGACAAACGCAAAGCTCCCTCTTCGCAGGTAGCCAAGCAGTTATAGCAGGCGACACAACGGCTCATATCGACCTGTTGGTCGCGGGCGTTCAGGCAATCAGCCTTGCAGACCGCCTCGCATTTACGGCAGCCAGTACAGCGACCGGCATCGAAACGTGGCCTGAAGACCGCCCAGCGTGAGTAAAGCGCCAGCGCGGCGCCGACCGGGCAAATCGTGTTGCAGTAGAGCCGACCATGCCGCGCCGCCAGCCACACCACCACGACTAGCGTCACCAGGGCGACGATGAAAGACGACGGCACCCACGATGGCCAGCTTGGCGCGGCAACAAGATAGATGTCGAAATATTCGAGGCATTTCGCGGCCAGCCAGCGCAGGGCCAGGACAATGGGGCGGCAGAGCTGATTCATGATCCGCCCAAAAGCGCTGAACGGATCGAGCAGGCGCAGCGCCAAGCCGCTGCCGGCGGCAAAAGTGACGATGGTAAAGGCCAGGATGCCGTAACGGAGAAAATTGCGCGGCAGCGCAAAACGGCGGCGCCCACGGCGTTTCCTCGGCGCGAAAAGGCGGGCGATGCCATCTTGGGTGATGCCGAAAGGACAAATTACCGAGCAGTAGATTCGCCCAAAGAAAATGGTCAGGGCAATGACCGCGAGCCAGCCAGCGCTGGCCGCCGCCGGATGCCGCAGAAACTTGACCAGCGACGGCGCGAACTGTGGCCAGATCAGCGGCGGGGCGATGCTGGCGGCGCCGAAACCGTCGGCAAGGAACAGCCAGGCGATGGCGGCGAACATGGCCAGCGCCAGCACCCGCCGCAGCCATGGCCAATACTTCATACTGTAATGCGGTCGATGTTCAGCCCAGTCAGATCCATCTTACCCAAACCCATGGCCGCCGCTATCTGGATGTGTGGGATCGAGGCCGGATCGACGCCGAAGAGCCGGGCGGCGGCGGCATCGGCGGCGACGAAATCGCGGGCGACGATCAACGACTTCATCAAAACCGCATCGTCGTCGGAGACGCCGCGCGGGCCATTTTGCTTGAGCACGCGATAGGCATCGACCACGGTCAGGCATGGTGGCTGGAAGGTCATGAAATCGGCGATACACTGGTGCAAATCGTTGCGGTGCCAAAAGCCGCGGTCCCAAACCGTGCCCATCAGGTTTTTCATGCCGATGGAAAGCTGCGACGAGCCGTGGTGCTTCAGCACCGGCACGTTGATGACGGCGTTGGCGCCAAGATACAACTCGTGCACCTGGGTCTCGCGCAAACGCTCGCCGCCTGGCACCGCCACCTTCCGGTAATAGCCCTCGCTGTCGCCGGAGACAATTTTGCCACCGGCGTCTTTCACCGCCCGTTCGATGCCGCTGTTTTTATAGGCAAGCCGCCACGGATCACAGGTATGGTCAAAAACCGCGACTTCTTTGGCTCCGGCTTGCAGGCAGTGAGTGATAATCCGACCAACCAATTGTGGATTGGTGTTGGCGCCGCGTTCCGGCCCGACATCCCAACCAATGTTCGGCTTCACCAGCACCTTGTCGTCCTTTTTCACGAACTGGCCGATGCCACCGAAAGCGGCTATCGCCCTGTCAAACATAATGTCAGGCTCACCACCACGCACCGCCGCCATATCCAGCGGCCCGGCGGCAAATAGCGGCGGCGAATCCATGAAACCAAGGGCGGAAACAGCAGCAACCGAGGAACAGGCGGTTTTCAGAAAAAGGCGGCGATCCATGGCGATTACTCCTTGGGTTGAGGATTGGTAAGCGCTGATTATGGCATGAATTACGAATTATTATAGGAAATTTTGATTTCCCCTGGCGTCAAATTCGGTTTCTGCGTCAAATTCGGTTTCTGCGTCAAATTCGGTTTCTGCGTCAAATTCGGTTTCTTCAGCAAATCGAACATGGCGAGAGCCGCAACCGCTCGTTGATGGCAACAATTTCCGCTGCCGCGAGCGGTGCCGCCAGTTCTGGCCGCAGCGTCGCCATCGCGCTCCAGGCATAGACATCGGCGGCATCCGCATCGGCAAATTGGCCCTGCCCGGCCAAAAGCGCCGCCGGTTCCGGCATTGCTCCCGGCGGTAGTTCCTCAGTCTCTTCCAGTTCGATGGCGCATTCCCAGGAATTGCCGGCCTCGTAAAAATACTGGAAGATAAAGCGCATCCGTTCGGTCAAGGATTGCAGTCTGGCTTGGCGTTCGTCATATTGGCTTTCGTCGAGGCGCAGGGGCCGCCCGGCAAAGGTGCGGTAGAGGATTTTGCCAACCATGAACTGGTGGGCGGCGCTATCGTCCCAGCCCATGACCGCTTGGATGATCCGGTGCAAATTGAACAAAGTATATTGTCCCGGTACCGCCAGCCGACGCCAAAACGGCAAAGCGGCAAAGGTTAACCTGACGAGTAAGATACAGCGGATAACCGGTTCGTCGGCTTTCTTCCGGTGTGCGCCGCCGGTGTTTCTGGTAGACTTGGGCAGTTGGATGATAGTCGCCATGGTCGGTTCCTCCTGAAGTGGGCAATGTATTGTATCATGCTCATGCAGGGGACGCTTGGTCTTGCCGCCGCTTTTTTTCATTTTTGATGATTATGAATCTTCGCGTTTTTTGTCTGGCGCTTTGCGCCATCACGGCCATTTTTCTGTCGCTGCCCGAAAAAGTCCTCGCGGCGACCTTTTCCCAGTGGGTCGGCGATTTCGTCGCCCAGGCGGAAGCAAATGGCATCAGCCGTCGCTTCTATTTTTCCGTGTTCGAGGGCATTGACCAGGAAGACGCCAGTGTGCTCGACAAAGCCGCCTATCAGCCGGAGTACACGACGCCCTTGTGGGAATACCTCGATGCCAGGATCAACAGTCTGAGCGTGCGCGGCGGGCTGGCCGAAAAAGCCCGCTACCACGATACCTTGCAAACCATCGAACAGCGTTACGGCGTGGCACGGGAAGTGCTGTTGGCCATCTGGTCGGTCGAAACCAGATACGGCGAAGTGCTGAAAAACAGCAAGCGCCTGCACTATGTGCCGCAGGCATTGGCGACTTTGGCCTGGGGCGATAAAAAGCGCGCCACCTTTGGTCGTAACCAGCTTTTGGCGGCCTTGAAAATCATGCGCGACGACCACATCAACCGCGACAAGATGTATGGCTCGTGGGCCGGGGCGATGGGCCAGACCCAGTTCATCCCGACCAGCTATCTGGCCTACGCCGTCGATGGGGATGGCGATGGCCGGCGCGACATCTGGAACTCGGTGGCCGACGCCCTAGCCAGCTCGGCCAATCTTCTGGCGAAAAATGGCTGGCGACGCGGCGAAAGCTGGGGCATCGAGGTGGCTGTCACCAAATCTCTGATGGCGCGCAACGGTCAGAGCAAGACGCTAGCCGCCTGGCAACAGCTTGGCCTGATCAAAGCCGATGGCTCGCGTCTGCCGGGCGGACAGGACATGGCCACTCTGAGCCTGCCCGCCGGTCTCGACGGCCCGGCCTTTCTGCTTTTGAAAAACTTTTTTGTGCTCAAACACTACAACAATGCCGACGCTTACGTCCTGGCCGTCTCGCTTTTGGCCGACCAGTTGGCCGGGCGCCCGGCGCCGAAAACCCCCTGGCACAGACCGCCGGATTCCGTGACCTTTGCCGAAAAGCTGGAGATGCAACAGCTCTTGCGCCAACGTGGCCTGTATCGCGGCGAAACCGACGGCTGGTTTGGCGACGAATCGCGGGCGGCGCTAAAAGAGTTCGAGCGGCGGCATGGGCTGCCGGTAACGGACCGCCCAACCCAAAATTCACTGCAAGCGCTGCGCGGACGATGAGATGGGCCGACGAATGGGATAAAAGCGGCGTCCGGCAAGGCGAAGAATATGCCGCTGCCGGATGAACCTTGACAAAGCGCCCGCCTGGATATACAAAATTATCCAGAGGAACATATTATGCAAAACGTTCAAGTTAGCAAATGGGGCAATAGCCTTGGCTTTCGTATTCCTCGTGGTATTGCCGCCAGCCTGAATATTCAAGCTGGCGATACGCTGGTGCTCGCTCCGGCTGAAGGTGGTTTGCTGTTGAAAAAATCACTTCACCGTGGGAAACGCTATGCCTTGGCCGAGATTCTTGATTCTTTCGCGCCTTCGTCGTCGCATCCGGAAGTGGATTTCGGCAAGCCCCAGGGCGAAGAAGTATGGTAAGCGGCCAAGGCGTAAAGCCGCCCCTGCCACCGCGACAGGGGCAGGTAATCAAACTTGACCTTGATCCGACACTTGGCCATGAGCAGAAGGGGTATCGTCCTGTTTTGGTAGTGTCCGCCTCCTTGTTTAACCAGCATACCGGATTTTGCTGGGTAGTACCCATCACAACACCCCAGAAGGGCTTAGCCAATGAGATCCGTCTGCCGGATGGCTTACCTGTATATGGCACGCTCTTGCTTTCGCAGTTGCGCTCAATCGACTGGCGCGCCCACCCCTTTTCCGCGGCCTGTTCCATACCCGCGGCTTTTTTGGAAGACATCCTGGCGCGTCTTTCGGCAGTGCTTGAACCGGAATAGTCGCTGCCAATGAAAGCGTCCACCATGGACAAGATGATCATGGAAGAATTGACGGCATATAGCTGCTTGGTAAAATATTTTTTATCGTGTAAATTCAACAGCATTCTCATTTTCAGAACAAGGTCATAATATATAAAGGAATTGACTATGGGATTTCTCAAGGGTTCCGCCAGCTTTGTTCGTTTCGAGGTCGAAGGTCAGTTGCCGCAGGACGCCCTCGATTTTATCGCCGAGCGCATCAAAGGCTACGCCTTCCGCGACATCGACGATACTTATGACGAATACTCCATCGGCTGGGTATCCGTGGTCAACATGTTCGATGCCTCCTTCGCCTACGCCTCGTATGCTGTCGGCGACAATATCGTTTTGACCCTGCGCGTCGATGAGCGCAAGGTATCGCCGGCGGTCTTGAAGAAAATGGTGCAAAAGGAAGAGGAACGGGTGCGTCTGGAAAAACAGATGCCGAAACTCAGCCGCGGCATGAAGGTGGAAATCCGCGAGCGGGTGAAAAGCGAGCTGACGAAAAAGGCGTTGCCGGTGCCGGCCACCTATGACCTGTATTGGAATCTGACTGACAACATCGTTTTTTTCTTCACCACCAACAAGAAACTGCACGCGGTGCTGGAGGATTTTTTCAAGGAAGTCTTCGGCCTGACCCTGCGCCAACGCATCCCCTATCTGATTGGCCTGTCGCTGCTTGGCAAAGACGAGGTGGCCCGTTTCGAGCAGATCACGCCGCAGCTTTTTATTTAAGGATCATCCATGGATCTCATTGAACTGATTGAAGAAAAACGCTTTATCGGCCAGGAGTTCCTCACCTGGTTGTGGTGGAAAAGCGAAGAGCGCGGCGGCAGCGTCGCCCTCGACGGCTATGGCGACATTCTCGTTGCGCTGGAAAAGCATGTGCTCCTCGAAGCCGGCGAGGGCGAAAGCGCCGAACGGCTGATTTGCAGCGGCCTGCAAACCGAGTTGAAGGAGGCGCGCACGGGCCTCGCTTTGGGTAAAAAACTGGAACAGGCGCGGATTCTGCTCACCCACGATGCCTACGAGTACAACTTCACCCTGACCGGCTCGACCATGGATTTCCGCAGCGTCCGCCTGCCGAAAACCGCCGCCGCCGAAGACAAGCCGGACAGCCGGGCCGAGGAACTGGAAGGAGTGATGCTCGAGCGGATTTTCCTCTTTGAAACCCTGGTGCGCCTGGTGCAGGAATTGTTTCGCATGTTCCTGAAAAGCCGCGTCGGCGATATGTGGCCTGCGGAAGCGGAAAAAATCCGCGCCTGGATCGGCCAGACGGCGCGCCAGTTCGCATAGACAAGGACAGGCTCATGGAATTTGAAACGGTCATCGGGCTGGAAATCCATGCCCAACTCAGTACGAAAACCAAGATTTTCTGCGGTTGCTCCACCACCTTCGGCGCCGCGCCGAACAGCCAGACCTGCCCGGTATGCCTGGGACTGCCCGGTGCTTTACCGGTCTTGAACCGGATGGCGGTGGAATACGCGATCAAAATGGGATTGGCGACGAACGCCGTTATCAATCAGCGCAACCAATTTGCCAGAAAGAACTATTTCTATCCGGATCTACCCAAAAATTATCAGACTTCGCAATTCGATTTGCCAATCGTCGGGCCCGGCAGTGTCGAAATCGAGGTTGATGGCCAGACGAAAACCATCGGCATCACGCGAATCCACCTCGAAGAAGACGCCGGCAAACTGATCCACGACGAGCACGAACCGCTGTCGTACATCGACCTCAACCGCACCGGCACGCCGCTGATTGAAATCGTCTCCGAACCTGACATGCGTTCGCCTGTCGAAGCCTGCGCCTACCTGAAAAAAATCCACGCGATTGTCCGCTACCTGGACATCTGCGACGGCAATATGCAGGAGGGCAGTTTCCGCTGCGATGCCAACATTAGCCTGCGGCCCATGGGAGCGCTGGAATTTGGCACGCGAGCCGAGTTGAAAAACATGAATTCGTTCCGCCATGTGCAAAACGCCCTCGAATACGAAGTCCGCCGTCAGCGCGACCTGCTCCTCGATGGCGAAAAGATTGTGCAGGAAACGCGCCTGTGGGACCCGGACAAAAACCGCAGCGAATCCATGCGCGGCAAAGAAGACGCCCATGATTACCGCTACTTCCCCTGCCCGGATCTGGTCATGGTCGATATTGCCGACAGTTGGATCGAAGAAATCCGCGCCGGGCTACCGGAATTACCTGACGCCAGATGTGCTCGTTTCATCAGCGAGTATGAATTGCCGGCATACGACGCGGAGCTTTTGACCGGCGAACGTGAGTTAGCCGATTATTTCGAGGCCGCCGCCCGGGCCGGCGCCCCGGCCAAGAAGGCGGCTAACTGGATGATGACCGAGCTGTTGCGCGAATTGAAGGGCGAAAACATCGCTTTCTGTCGGTTGCGGCCAGAACAGCTCGCCGGTCTGATCAAACTGATCGAGGCCGGGACCATCAGCGGCAAGATCGGCAAAACCGTCTTCCTCGATATGCTGGCCACCGGTGACGAGGCAGAGGCGATCATCGCGAAAAAAAATCTGGCCCAGGTTTCCGACAGCGGCGAGCTTTTGGCGATAGTCCGGGAAATTGTCGCCGCCAACCCCAGTCAGGCCGAAGATTTTCGGAGTGGCAAAACCAAGCTGATGGGCTACTTTGTTGGCCAGTTGATGCAGAAGACCAAAGGCCAGGCCAACCCGAAATTGGCCAATGAACTTTTCAGCCAGGTATTGGCGGAAAGATAGGGCCGACATGGATAAAGCAGGCTGGCAAGAAAAAGGCGCGGGCCATCGCGGCAGGCTGCGCGACAAATATCTTGAGCAGGGCCTCGACGCCTTTACCGACGCCGAGGCGCTCGAGATGCTTTTGGCTTTCGGCACGCCGCGCTCCGATTGCAAGGAGCAGGCGCGGGATTTGCTGGCGCGTTTTGGTGGCCTCGCCGCCGTCCTCGAAGCGCCGCCGGAACGACTCCAGCAAACTAAAGGTGTCGGCGACAAGAACAGTTTCGCCATCTCTTTTATTCAGGCCGTGTCGCGCCGTTATCTCAAGGAGCGGATGCGCGGGCGGTCTTATCTGCGTTCGGCGACTGAGGTGAAGGACTACCTCGAATACAGTATGCGCGGCCTGAAAAAGGAAGTCTTTACCGTCATTTATCTCGACGCCGCCCATGGCGTCATTGATTCGGAAGTGCTGGCCGAGGGCACGGTCAACGTCAACACCATTTACCCGCGTGAGCTGGCGATCCGCGCCCTGCACTTCAACGCCGCGGCGCTGATCGTCGCCCACAACCATCCCTCCGGTGCCTTGCAACCATCCGCCGCCGACATCACGCTGACGAAAATCCTGTATTTCACCTGCAACCAACTGCAAATCCGGCTGCTTGACCACATCCTTATCGGCGACGGCCTCTTCAGCTTCGCCGACAACGGCCTCATGACTTCCGTCGCCGCCGATTGCCAACGCCTGACCGAGCTGCTACGGCAGAAATGACGGCGCTGTATATCCACATCCCGTTCTGCCTGAAAAAATGCCCGTACTGTTCCTTCGCCTCCTGGCCTCACCGCGAATCGCTGCACCGGCCTTATGTCGAAGCGGTCATTGCCGAGATGCGGCGTTTGGCGACCAACGAACCATTACCCTTGTCCACCCTTTTTATCGGTGGTGGCACGCCGACGGTTTTGGCCGATGATCTGCTATTACGCCTACTGGCCACCTGCCGGACAATTTTTCCCTTCGCCAAAAATGGCGAATTCACCTGCGAGGCCAATCCGGGCACGGTAAATCCGACGCTTTTGACGGCGCTGCGTGGGGCCGGCATCAACCGCCTGTCACTGGGTGTCCAGTCATTTGATGATGAGGAATTGCGGCTCTTGGGTCGCGTCCATGATGCCAACCAAGCGCGAGCGGCAGTGGCCATGGCACGGCAAGCCGGTTTCAATAATTTCAGCCTCGATCTGATGTATGGCCTACCGGGGCAAAGCCTCGCGGCTTGGCGGCGCCACCTAGAAACCGCCCTGGCCCTTAACCTGCCGCATCTGTCGCTGTATCAATTGACTATTGAAGAAGATACACCGTTCGCCACCCGCTACCGGCCTGACCAGCAGCAGATGCCGATGGAAGAAGAAATCCTGGCCATGGACGCGCTGAATATTGAGCTGTGTGCTCAGGCCGGTTTACGGCAATATGAAATCTCGAATTTCGCCAGGCCGGGTTATGAATGCCGCCACAATCTGACCTATTGGCACAATGAAAGCTATCTCGCCGTCGGTGCCGCAGCGGTCAGTTATGTTGCGGGCCGGCGCCAGGGCCGCCTGACGAAGCCGGAAGAGTATTGCACGGCTATCTCAGCGGATGGCGAGGCCATCGCCTGGTTGGAGGAATTGCCGCGCGAGGCGGCCTTCCGTGAAACCGTGGTCATGGGTCTGCGCCTGAACACCGGCGTGGATATGTCCAGGCTGTACCAGCGCTTCGGCATCGACGTGTTGGAGTACTACAAAAATACACTCCCCAAATTGCTGGCTGCGGGCCTGTTACAATGCCAGGACGGCTGGCTTCGCCTTACCGATTATGGCAGGCAAATCGCCAATCAGGTGTTGGCCGAGTTAGTGTAATATCGTGGGGGCCATTTGCCAGTTATCATCTCAACGCACATTGAGAATATAGGTGACATCCTGGTCGAATCCTTCCGCTTTGAAGCGACCGGCAAATTCGATGACATGCCGCCCAGTACGCAGCGGAGGTAAAAATACCCAATATCCACTCGTAACAGCCGTCGTCATCTGGCCGGTGGCGCCATCACGTAATTTGAAGCAACTGGTTCCGAGCTGGCGGATTTCAGATTCGCGCCATGGTGCTCCATCAAGGGAAAACCGTATGCCGCTCGCATCTTCCGTGAATTTTTTTACCGCCACCTGCATTTGATCGCATGGCGCTGTCGGCGGAGCCTGCGCGACCGTATCAATGACAGGGATCAGAATGGATTTGCCCATAGGAACAATACATTCACGGCGCACTTTGCCAACAGCGCCTCGCGCCCCCGCCAAAAACCACATCGCTCCTGATTGACCAGCACCGCAACGCTCGCCGGTTGCATCGCGCATTGGACTTTCCGACTCCGGAAATGATCGAATCCACTCAGCATAGCGTTGCAGCCATTGCACCTGGGAAAGGCCAGCAATACGATCTTTACCGGACATGCCAGTGGGAGCTTCGACCGCCGGTGGCTCGCTGACCAGGTGATCCGGCCAATCGAAACCACGATACCCCGCCGGCGGATTTCCGGTGAAGGGTTCTTCACCGAAATTCACTTTGAGGATACCTTTACCAACCAAAGTGGCTATTGGCTCTGTGGCCACCACAGTGGCCACCACTTCGGCGAAAATATCTGAATCACGGTCTATCGCTATGCCCAGGTTACTTCCAGGGGGCGCATCGTCCATCCACGTTCCATCCTGATACCGATAAAGACGCCCGGCATCCAAATCAACGGCCCATCCCAGGACAACCTTGGGAATACGCAGATCACCTAAATCGCCACCAACTATACGAACACTGTCCGTCTCTCCGAGCTTCAAAACAAGATCGCGGGATTTGATTTCGTGATCCATGCTATAAAAGCGCACGCCTGTGCCAACCTGAGCGGCAACGTTCGCCACAGTGTCGCCTGCGCGGGCATCGTCAATGACGATTTCAAAGTAATATCTCCCTGTGCGGTGGGCGCGGGATGAGCGAAGTCGCATTGCAGACGGCGAATCGTTTGCCGCTTGCATTTCTTCTACAGAAACAGCGGGCTTTTCAAAAGGCGGCGAAACTTCACCAGCAACGAAGACTCCGGATACTTGTCTTTCTAACCGACGAATATCTTCCAGCCGCTTCTCCGTGGCATCCATGACGCACTGAGTCCGATTTTCCGATTCGACGACATACGCAATCCAAGCGTCGCGGCTTTGAGGAGCTCGATCAAGCCCACACGATTGATCACGAGTTTTGAGCCAGGCCCGCTGCGCGGCGATCATCCCCCGCAGTTCACCGCCTTGGAGTTTCGACCGTAAGCTGGCGTATTCGGAGTTCAATTGTTCATCAATTCGCTTAAACCTGTCGCGTAGGCGCTTATTGTCGTTGGAATCAGCATTGTCTGGCGGGCCGGGAACGCCACGTGACATGGCTTTCGTCTGTGAGGTATCCGTTAGTGACAACGACTCCGAGTGAGCGAATCCAGCAACGAGAGCAAGGACACATACCAAGCAAATTGGGTGGAACAAATCGCTGATTCTCATAACTCTCGTCGCACCTGCGGTTTATCTGAATTTTCAAATGACTGACAAGCATACTTGTTATATTTGATTCTAAGACATACCCATTGCGCCCTTTCCAATGCCAACCGCTCAATTTCCCGGCGCCAAACGGCGATCAAGCTGGTATGGCTCGACCGTGACGATGGCAAGCCGCTGATATTGCTGGTGCCGGGGATTGAGGATGACGTTCCATTCTTTGGCAATGACACCGGAAGGCACGCGCAGGGCAAGGCAGCCCTCCCGCTCGAAACGCTCTCCGGCGATTTCAGCCAAACGCGGCATGGCCGGAAAGCTATTCCAACCGGTCGGTAGCTCGCTTTCGAGAACTTTGCCAACATCAATATCATCAGGTAAATCCAACTCGGCAATGAAGAGGTCGCTGGGCAAGAGATTCAGCGGCAGATGGACAAGAAACTCAACCGTGGCCAGCGAACGGCTCTCGGAAGTGTAGAGCAGCGGCGTCCCTTTTTTATTCCAACGGCCTCCGTACAAGCGGGCGCCCTCGCCGGACAGGTCATGGATATGACCACCGTGCGCGATGCGAAAGAGACGCATCAGGAATAGACACCGCTGTCGATGCGACCCAGGATATCGAGAATCAGCCGGGCACCGTAGCGGGAAGGAAGCAGATCAAGCGGCTTTTTACCGCCGAGAGCGATATTTTCGGCGGCCATCCAGCGCTGAAATGTTTCGACAGAGCCGAAAAGGGCGGCGCCGGTGGCGTAGACGACGGCAATTTGCAGCACCTGTTCCGAAGCGTCCGTATCGAGCAGATCCTGCTCTTTCTTGCGCTGGATGGTGCGCTCGCCCAGGCGCAGCAGTTGGGCCATGGCCCGCAGCGGCAAACCAAGCTTGGCCGCCAAACTGGTCAAGGCGCGTTTGGGCAGACCCGCCGCCGACAGCTCATACAAATCCATCTCGCTTTCGATTTTCTGGCCGGTCACCGCCGCCCCACCGAGAAATTCTTCAATAGCTATCGTAGCAATCATGGTGGCCTCCGTCATTTGACGTATACTGTAGCGTCAAATGACGGATATGTCAAATGCCAAGGCTATTTCTCTTTCATCCAGCCTTCGAGAATGTCGATGATTTTCCGCGCTTGGTCGCGGCTCGAGATGGCGAATTTCGATTTCAGTAGATACTCGTCACCCTTTTTCTGGTAGCGGCGGATGGCGAAAGCCTCCTTGCCGTAGACTTCGTTCTTCTTGTCCCAATTCAGGTAACGAAACAGAATCGTCGTCCAGGCGCCTTTACTGAGGATTTCTTTGCCCGTTTCCTTGATCATCAGGACGCCATCTTCCTCGTAGTTCACCGTCAGCTTGTCAATTGCGTCAGACATGGAATTTCTCCAATAATGGCAACGGCGGCGAGGTCGATGGCATCCCTTACCTTCGCCTCAGTCCGCCTGATTTTTCTTAAGTGGGGAAAAAAGCAGACCGCCCTCCCCGGCATCGACGCGAATACTGTCGCCAGTCGCGAATTTTCCTTCGAGCATTTCCAGGGCCAGCGGGTTTTCCAGATGCTGCTGGATGGCCCGTTTCAAAGGCCTGGCACCAAAGGCCGGATCATAGCCGTTTTCCAGCAAAAATTCTTTGGCACTTTCGCCGATTTCCAGCGTCACGCCGTTGTCGCGCAAACGCTCGCACAGGCGTTCGAGCTGGATGACGACAATCGCCAACATATCGTCTTTAGTCAGACCATGGAAGAGAATGGTCTCGTCGATGCGGTTCAAAAACTCCGGTTTGAAGTGGCCGCGCAAGAGCGTTTCCACCTCGGCGCGAATGGCCTTTTCATCGGCCCGCTCCTCGGTCATGCGCATGATGAGCTGGCTGCCGAGGTTCGAGGTCATAATCAGGATGGTATTCTTGAAATCGACCGTCCGCCCCTTGCCGTCGGTCATGCGGCCATCGTCAAGCACCTGCAACAAGACGTTGAAGACATCCGGGTGCGCCTTTTCGATCTCGTCGAGCAGGATCACGGCGTAGGGACGGCGGCGCACTGCCTCGGTTAGATAACCACCCTCGTCATAACCGACATAACCCGGAGGGGCGCCAATGAGGCGCGCCACCGAATGTTTCTCCATGAATTCCGACATGTCAATGCGCACCATCGCCTGTTCGGAATCGAAGAGGAACTCGGCCAGCGTCCGCGACAGTTCGGTTTTGCCGACTCCCGTCGGACCAAGAAAGAGGAACGATCCCAAAGGCCGCTTCGGATCCTGCAAACCGGCCCGCGCCCGGCGCACGGCGTTGGCCACTGCCCGCACGGCGTCACTCTGGCCGATGACCTTTTTGTTCAGGATTTCCTCGGCCTGCACCAGTTTGGCCTTCTCGCTTTCGAGCAATTTATCGACCGGAATACCCGTCCATTTGGCGACGACGGCGGCGACATCCTCGGCACCAACCTCTTCTTTTAGCATCTGGTGGCCAGACTGCACCTCCTGCAATTTATCGTTGGCGGCGGTCAGGTCATTTTGCAATTTGACCAATTGCCCATAGCGGATCTCGGCCACTTTGCTCAACTCGCCGCGCCGCTCGGCCAGTTGCTCCTGCTGATGCGCCTCGTCGATGGCGGTCTTGATGTCGCGGATTTTCTGGATGGTGTCGCGCTCCAGTTGCCATTGGCCACGCATTCCTTTCAGTTTTTCCTCGAGATCGGCCAGGCGCTTGCCCACTTCGGCCAGGCGCTCGACCGAGGCCTTGTCCGCCTCTTTTTTCAAGGCTTCGCGCTCGATCTCAAGTTTGATTTTCTGCCGCTCCAGTTCGTCGATTTCCGACGGCATACTGTCAATTTCTATGCGCAGACGCGAGGCGGCCTCGTCGATCAGGTCGATGGCTTTGTCGGGCAGGAAGCGGTCGGTGATATAGCGGCTCGACAGCGTCACCGCCGCCACCGTCGCCGCGTCCTGGATGCGGACACCGTGGTGCACCTCATACTTTTCTTTGATGCCGCGCAAAATGGCGATGGTGTCCTCGGCGCTTGGCTCCTGCACGACGACCGGCTGAAAACGGCGTTCGAGGGCGCTGTCCTTTTCGATGTACTTGCGGTACTCGTCCAAGGTGGTGGCGCCGACGCAGTGCAGCTCGCCACGGGCCAAGGCCGGTTTCAGCATGTTCGAGGCGTCCATCGAGCCTTCGGCGGCTCCGGCACCAACCAGGGTGTGGATTTCGTCGATGAAGAGGATGATTTCGCCGGCTCGTTTTTCCACCTCTTTCAAGACGGCCTTCAGGCGGTCTTCAAACTCGCCGCGATATTTGGCGCCAGCGACCAGGGCACCGAGGTCGAGCGTCACCACCTGTTTGTTACGAAGCGTCGCCGGGATGTCGCCTGAGACAATGCGCTGGGCCAGGCCCTCGACAATCGCCGTCTTGCCGACGCCCGGCTCGCCGATGAGGATAGGATTGTTCTTCGTGCGCCGCGACAGCACCTGGATGACGCGGCGGATTTCCTCGTCGCGGCCAACCACCGGGTCGAGTTTCCCCTGGCGGGCAACATCGGTCAGATTACGGCCATACTTTTCTAGCGCTTGGTATTTTTCTTCCGGGTACTGATCGGTGACGCGGTGGTCGCCACGGATCGATTGCAGGGCGGCGAGAAATTTTTTCTCGTCGATGCCACGCCGGTTCAAGGCCGTCGCCGCGCCGTCCTTGCCGTTTTTCAGGACGGCGAGAAAGAGATGCTCCTGGCTGACGTATTCATCCTGCATCTGCCGGGCCACGGTGAAAGCCTGGTCAAGGGCCTTGCGGAAATTTTCGCCGGCGTAGACCTGGCCGGCGCCACCGCCGGAGACCTTGGGAATACCCTCGATGAGCTGGTTGATGTCGGCGAGCACGCGGGCCGGCTCGATTTCCATCTTCTTCAAAACCGGGACGATAACGCCATCGGTTTGTTCGAGCAACGCCTTGACCAGATGCGCCGTCTGCATTTCCTGCTGCGAGTTGTTCTGGGCCAGTTGCTGCGCCGCCTGGATGGCCTCTTGCGACTTCAGCGTGAATTTATCGAACTGCAGCATAATCTTTCCCCCTTAACGTTTCGCCATGGCCGATCCGGTCACGACAGAATAATCAATGATAGCACAAGCGAAGACGCGGAGAAGGTAAGGAAAGCGGCCAGGGGTGTCAACACGATGTGTCAAAATTTTGACGAGGCTGGGCAAAAAAAATCGCGTCCCAGTTAACCTGGAACGCGACAAGGGTGAAACACGGTCGGCGATCAGTCGCCGCCGCAACCACCGGAGCTGCACGAACCGGAACTGCATCCGCCGCCGCCAATGGGATTTGCCGAGGAAACCGAAAAACCGGAGCGCATCCCAGCGTCGATGAAATCGACGGTGATGGCGCCGCAGGTGTTCAACAGCTCGGTATCGACGAGAAACTGCATGGAATTCTTTTCAAAAACCTGGTCGCTCGCTTTTGGCTCATCCAGAGCCAATCCCAAAGAGGGACCAGCTCAGCCGCCCTGCATCAGCGCCACGCGCAATGCCGACTGGAGATTGTTCTGCCCCATGTACTCCTTTAGCTTGGCGACCGCTAAATCAGTGGCCGTAAAGTTCGCCATATTGCCTCCCGTAAAAAATAATGAACGTGCTGAAAACCGCCAGCGTAGGCGGGGTTTAGCCGAATACGATAAAATGCCCTTGCCGATAAGTCAATCGCCAGCGGTAAAATCCGTCCAGCGGTGACGAGACCACGGTCCAGGCGAGTAGCGGCTTTTCTGTTGATTTGCTTGAAGCGCGGGTGGTAACTTGACCCACCGATGGTTGTAATTTCATGGCCTTGGCAAAAAACCGCCGGCAACTCATTCCATCTTTGCCCAACCAGGGGAACCTCATGAAAAAACTTGTCATTTCCACCGGCGGCGGCGACGCGCCGGGCCTGAACGCGGTCATCTATGCCGTGGTGCATTCCTGTTATCGCCGTGGCTGGGAAGTCTATGGCAGCCGCAGCGGCTACGGCGGTTTTCTCGACATCAATGATATGGTGCAACTGAACATCCGCGACGTCGAAGGCATCTATTCCCAGGGCGGCACCATCCTCGGCTCGACCAACAAGGGCAATCCTTTTGCCAAACCGGTGGAAAATGAAGCGGGCGAAGTGCAGGTGATTGATGTTTCCGACAAAATCATCCGCAATTTCAAACGCATGGGTTTTGATTGCCATATCGCCATCGGCGGCGATGGCAGCCTCGACATCGCCCATCGTTTCTGGCGGAAAGGAATGCCGGTCATCGGCGTGCCGAAAACCATCGACAACGACCTGCAAGGGACCGAGCGCACCTTCGGTTTCGACACCGCCGTTTCGACGGCCACCGAAGCGCTCGACAAGCTGCACTCCACCGCCAAATCGCATAACCGCGTCATGGTAGTCGAGGTCATGGGCCGCGATTCCGGCTGGATCGCCCTTTATTCCGGCATTTCCGGCGGCGCCGATGTCATTTTGATGCCGGAGATTCCTTTCGATATGGAGGCGGTTTGCGAAAAGATTTCCGACAACGAGTTGTATAATAAACACTACGCCATTGTGGTCGTCGCCGAGGGCGCGGGTACAAAGGATGGCCAGGTGTTCAACAAAGGCATGGGCGAACTGGGCCGGGAAGGCGTGGTACTTGGCGGCGTCGGCGAATGGGTGGCCAGCGAAATCCGCAAACGCACCGACAAAGACACGCGCTCGCTGGTTTTGGGCCACCTGCAGCGCGGCGGCAGCCCAACCACCTTTGACCGGCTGCTCGGTCTGCGCTTCGGGGCGGCGGCGGTGCGTATGGTCGAGGAAGGCAAATACGGCCACATGGTGGCGCTGAATAAAGGCGACATGGCGCCAGTGCCACTCGACCAGGTAGTCGGCGGACGCAAAAAGGTGCCGCTCGACAGCGACAAAATCCTCACCGCCCGTAACATCGGCATCTGCCTCGGCGCCGATCTGGATACATTCGACCTGCCGGATTGATATGGCGCGGGGCGAGGCGTTCGGCGCCATTTTTGACCTGCTCCTTGCCCGTTTCGGCCCACAGCATTGGTGGCCGGCGGATAGCCACTTCGAGGTGCTGGTCGGCGCTGTGCTGACGCAAAATACAAGTTGGAAGAATGTTCGGCGGGCGATTGATGTCCTGCGTGACCAAGGCTGTCTGAACTTCGAGGCGCTCGATAGCTTGGCAGTGGACGATTTGGCCGTCCTGATCCAGCCTTGTGGCTACCATAGCGTCAAGGCCAAACGGCTGAAAAATCTGCTCGCCATGCTGCGGCGTGAATACGCGGGCGATGTCAACGCCATCGCCCGTGACGAGCTACCGGCGGCCAGAAGCAAGCTGCTCGCCGTCTCTGGCGTCGGCCCGGAAACCGCCGATGCCATTTTGCTCTACGCCGCCGGTCATCCCATTTTCGTCGTCGATGCCTACACCCACCGCGTCTTTTCCCGCCATTTCCTGGTGCCGGAAGAAAGCGATTACGACGAAATCCAAAGCGCTTTCATGGCCGCCCTGCCCACCGACGCCGCCCTGTTCAACGAATACCACGCCCTGATTGTCGAATTGGGCAAACGCTATTGCAAAAAACGGCAGCCGCTCTGCGCCGATTGCCCGCTTGGCCATCTGCCGCACGATACGGGAGAATAGTGAACCTTTGAATTGGGGATTGCTCCACCATGTTTCGTATCTTTTCGCTTGCTTGCCTGCTGTCGTTTTTCTCTCCGCTTACCGCCGCTGCCGATGATACCGCAGCGCCGCTGTCGGCATCCAAGGTTTGTGATGGGCGTTACGCCGCCGCTGGCATAGAAATCTTGCAAGCCCTGAACTATGGCACCCTGTACTCCGGCGGCGACCATTTCCATTATCGTGATGACGTTAGCCAGACCGTGGATATGTATCGCCTGTGGCGCGGTCTGCCGGACTGGCGTTTGCGCGGGTCGGGCGGCGGAGAGGTTGCCGATGAATTTTTTCAGACAGGCGGGAAAGTGAGTTTTGACTGGCTGGCGGGAAATGCGTCGGAAAGCGGCAAGAGTAAGGCTGAGGCCGCCGCTACCGTTTTTACGCTCGACATCAACGCCGCCGTTACCCGCCCCGCCGATGCCTGGCGCGATGATGAGCAAACTGTCCGGCTTTCGCCGCTTGAACTCTGGCTGCGTTTCGTCATGGCCGCTTCGGACGCCCCTTGGGCCAATATCCCGATTTTTCGCCAGGATGACTACCTGGAAAGGGGCTTTCTCCGCCTGCGCGATGAGGCGCTACGGCGCTATCAGGCCGGGAAAGGCATCGAGTGGGCGGTGGCGGCGCAGCTTCTCGATCCACCCCGGCCTTCTCAGCCGCAAGAGACCGGCGATAAAGGAGACAGGGAATTCAGTGAGAAAACGGCGGAACTTGACAGGATTTTTGCGGGTTGGGAAGAAAAAGTACTGTCCTGCGTTGCCACGCCGCAGGAGTACGCGGCCTGGGCGGCTGTCGCCCCCTACCGCAAACCAGTCACTGAACGGTTTCAGGAATATCGGCAGTTTCTACCCGATAAACTTTTCCGGCAATGGAGCGAATACTGGAGCAGATGGTCAGTCGGGCGGATATTGCTGAATGCTTCACCAGGATCATACCGGGATTCGCTTATCCGGAGAAGTCATGATAGCTTTTTCCTCACGGATATTGCCCAATATATTGACGATCCCGATCAATCAGCCTGGCTCGATGCCGGTCTCTCCTTTTCTCTTATCCGGTCTGGCCCTTCGTTTACCGAGCAGGATATGAATGAGCTGCTGGCGCACTACAAAGGGCGGCGAATTCACCCGATCACGGCGGCGCGTTTCAATCTGCTGTCACCAGAGCATTTGCTGCGATTGGCGCGGGAGGGAGAACTTTCCCAGAACATGCGCTGTTCACTCCTATCCGCCGCTTTTGCCCGCTTCGTCACCGATGGCCAGAACGACAAGGCCTTTGCCTTGATCGACAAGCTACTTCCCTGTTTTCCAGAAAACACACGGAAGCGTCTGGCGGCAATTGCCCGCCAGGATGCACCGCTGGCGGTGAAAAACGCCTTGTTCTCCCTGTATGCGCCGCTGATTTCCACCTGGATTTTTTATGATGATATACTTGGCGGGCAGGGACTCCCTGGTATAAACGCAGGACGTGGATTGCCATCGTGGCTGATAGGATTCTATAACCGCGACACCCCCGATGTCGCCCAACAAATCGCTAATCGGGCTCTCGATACCATGACCGCGACGGAAACCGTTTCGGATTGCGCCGTTAAACGTGATCTACCCAAGAGCTTCGTTTCCGGAGAAAAATTCACGCAGGATAAAGGCGAGTGGCTGCAACATCCGGATTACTGGAAAGTGTTTTGGACTGTGAAAGGTTATAGCGTCAATTTTATCAATCGCATTATGCACAGCCCCCATGGCCGCTACGCCCCGGTTGCGCCGCCTATTGCGCCTGAAAACCCGACGCCCTATCTGGCGCGGTATGCCGGTGGCAACGGTTTTACTCATGTCCTCAGTGTCACCATCATCCGCTGGGCCGAGGCGGAAGAGAAGAAATGGTTCACGAAATGGTTTCGGAGCGCGCAAGAAAAAGCCGAGATGGCTGAGGCCCTGGCCAGGGTTGTCAGGATGAATAAGTATAACGACGGCGGCAAACTTGATGGCAAGCCGGTTGGCCAACGTGCTTTGTGGCTTTTGCATCGGTACTATCCCAATAGCGAAGCGGCGAAAAACACACGCTACTGGTATCAGGCAAAGCCGGCGCTCAATTGGTAGGCGAGAAAGGTTTTTTTGACCAGCAGCGGCGAGGGAATGGCCGGAATATTTTGTTTAGCGCCACACCAGTAATTTGCGGTATTTCGCCTCCAACCACGTGTCACCCCAGAATCGTGAGCGCGAATCCCTGGCCGCCACCTGGCGATAGACAGTGGGAAAATCCGGCTCCCCATCGCCAATGGCCTCAATGATCAGCCGATCAAGTTTGCCGAGGCCGTCAGCATCGGGCAATTCCTCCAGCCAGTGGCCGCAGGCGGCGGGTAGAAAGGGCAGCAATGCCGAGGCTTCCCCAGCCAGTTGCCGTATTGCCTCTACATCGGGCTGGGCAAAAGCTTGGTCGGCGCGCCGAGCCAGGGCAAAACCCGGCGGCGACAGCGGGCGCCGCGATGGGTAGAGCCTGACAAAATCTTCCGGGCGCAACTGACCTAGCCCGTGGAAATCGGCGATGCCGGGAAAGTCGCCGATGCAGATCAGTTGCAGCCGCCGGTAAGCGAGATCATCGAGACAGGTCAAGAGATGGACAAGCGTGGTCTGATCCATCAGACAGGCGTCGAACCAGAGGACAACTTCATTGTAGGCGAAAGCGCCACGCAGCTTGGCGTACTGCGTTTGCAGCTTGGCTAGGACGGCTGGTACTTCCAAGGCAAAAGTGTCAGCGATAAAGGCAGCGTGGACGGTTAGCGCTTCATCCCTCGGCCAGCCAACATCGCGCTGTGGCCCGGCAAAGAGAATATCGCTCCAGGCAAAAACTTCTCCTGGCAGACCGCTCTCGGCTAACCGCGCCGCCGCATGATCGCCGTTAGTGATGTGGAGCAGACTCACTTGCCGTAACTGAAGACCAGCTTGTCATCCTGGCAATCCACCGTCGCCTCGCCGCCGTTCTTCAACTGGCCAAACAGAATTTCGTCGGTCAGCGTGTCGCCGATTTCGCTGGTAATCAGCCGCCGCAACGGCCTGGCGCCGTAGCTTGGGTCATAGCCTTTTTTCGCCAGCCAGCTCCGCGCCGTATCGGTCAAACTGATGCGCACGCGCTTGTCGGCCAGTTGCGCCTCCAGTTCACCAATCAGTTTATCGACAACGTGGTTCATGGCGGCGGCATCAAGCGCTTGGAAAGAGACGATGGCATCGAGGCGGTTGCGGAACTCCGGCGCGAACAATTTGTTGATCGCCGTCTGATCCTTGCCCTTGTCGCTGGTGACAAAACCAATCGACTTCGCGGCCATCTCCCTGGCCCCGGCATTGCTGGTCATGATCAAAATAACGTTGCGGAAATCGGCCTTGCGCCCGGAATTGTCGGTCAATGTGGCGTGATCCATCACCTGCAAAAGGATGGAGAAAATGTCCGGATGCGCCTTTTCGATTTCATCCAAGAGCAGCACGCAGTAGGGGTGTTTCCTGATCGCCTCGGTCAAGAGGCCACCCTGGTCGAAGCCGACATAGCCGGGAGGCGAGCCGATCAACCGCGCTACCGCGTGTTTCTCCATGTATTCGCTCATGTCGAAGCGCTCGAAATGGACGCTCAAAACTTTCGCCAACTGCCGCGCCACCTCGGTTTTGCCGACGCCGGTCGGCCCGGCAAAGATGAAGCTGCCGGTCGGCGCCAGCGGATTGCCCAAACCGGCCCGCGCCCGTTTGACGGCTTTGACCACGGTGGCAATGGCTTCATCCTGACCGAAAACAACCGCCTGTAAATCGGCTTGCAGCCGCGCTAAGGTCCCGCTGTCGGTGGTAGTGCCGCTCTTGGCCGGCAGACGGGCAATGCGGGAGACTACCTTTTCGACATCGCCGACCTTGACCTGGCCGTTCAGCCGCCCTTCAAGGCGGAACATCGAGCCGGTCTCGTCCATGACATCAATCGCCTTATCGGGCAGAAAGCGCTCGTTGATGTAGCGAGCCGACAGTTCGGCCATGGCCCGCACCGCCCGTTTCGAGTAGGTGACATGGTGATGCTCTTCGTAACGTGTCTGCAATCCCTTCAAAATCAGCTCGGTGTCGGTAACTGACGGCTCTTCGATGTCGATCTTCTGGAAGCGGCGTGACAACGCCCGGTCTTTTTCGATCTGATTCTTGTATTCCTCATAGGTGGTCGAACCGATGCAGCGCAGGCTGCCCGACTGCAAGGCCGGTTTCAGCAGGTTCGAGGCATCCATCGAGCCGCTGCTGGTGGCGCCGGCGCCGACGATGGTGTGGATTTCGTCAATGAAAAGAATGGCGTTCGGTTTTTTTTCGATGCCGGCGATGACTCCTTTCAGGCGCTTTTCGAAATCGCCGCGGTATTTGGTGCCGGCGACCAGCGTGCCCATATCAAGCAGATGAATGTCGCAATCGCGCAGCAGGTCCGGCACCAGGCCCGGCTCTCCGGTTTTTCGCGCCTCGCTGTCCTGATAAATTTTCAAGGCCAAACCCTCGGCCATGGCCGTCTTGCCGACACCCGGCTCGCCGACCAGAAGTGGATTGTTTTTCTTGCGACGGCACAGCACCTGCATGATGCGCGTCACTTCCCGTTCGCGGCCAATCAACGGGTCGAGCTGGTGGGCGGCGGCCTTCTCGGCCAGATTGACTGTGAAGTCTTTCAACGCTTTCTCTTCCGGACTGGGCGGGGGTTTGGCCAGCGGCGCTTCCTGCAGGTTGCCGAGGTTTTCCGGCAGGTCGTGCGAGATGAAATTGACCACCACCATGCGGTTCAGCCCCGCCGAGTTAAGGAAAAAGGCGGCGTGCGATTCAGTCTCGGCGAAAATCGACACTAGGGCGTCGCCGGAATCGACTTTGTTTTTACCGCAACTCTGGACATGGGCCATCGCTCGCTGCAAAACACGGTTAAATCCGATAGTCTGCACCGGTTCCTGATGACCACTGGAAGTTATCGGGATGCCGTTGCGAAAGAAATTCAGCAACTGCTCCTTCAGATTCTCGGTCGAGCCACCGCATTCGGTGATGATGTAAGTGGCCAAGTCATCGAACAAGAGGCCATAGAGCAGATGCTCGACGGTGACATATTCATGGCGATGGTTTCTCGCCTCGCGGATGGCCCGCATCAGGGACTGTTCAAGAGTTTTGCTCAGCATAACCGCCTCTTCACTCAGACTTTTTCCATGGAACAGCGTAAAGGGAATTCGTTGCGGCGGGCCAGATCGTGCACGGTGGCGATCTTGGTTTCGCAGATTTCTTTGGTGTAAATCCCGGCGACGCCGACGCCCTGTTCATGGACATTGAGCATGATCCGCATCGCTTCTTCGTGATTTTTCTGAAAAATCTGTTCGAGGATGGCGACGACGAATTCCATCGAGGTGTAATCGTCGTTATGCAGCAACACCTTGTAGAGGGGAGGTTCGTCAAGATCGTTGTCGCCGTTCAGCACCAAGGCTTCCTGGTAGTTGTCCGATTGTTGGCTCATGTTTCATGCCTGGGACTGAGGAGTGTCGGGAAAGCGCTCATCTAATTTATGATAAGACGGCCCGCCGCAAAAGCAATGGTTAGCCAGAGCGAGAACGCGGACAAGCAAAGAACCGGCGGTGGGTAATAAAAAAGGGGTTACGGCGCCAGGCCACAACCCCTTGTAACCGGTCGGGATGAGAGGATTCGAGGTAACGATCCTGTCACCTGTTACCCGTTATCCGCTTCAGACGCCCGGCAGCCGGGCCGGTTGATCCTCGCCGCTGGCTTTGCCCTTTTTGTCGCCCGCTTTGTCCGCTTCAGCCGCCGCTGGCGCCACCGGTTCTTCGTTCACCGGCATCCCATAGGCCAGGCGGACGGTGTTCTCGATCTGGCGGCAGACATCGGCATGTTCGATCAGATACTTCTTGGCGTTCTCACGGCCCTGGCCGATACGTTCATCTTTGAAGGAATACCAGGCGCCGCTCTTATCGACAAAATTCTGCTCGACCGCCAGGTCGAGAATATCACCAGCCTTCGACGCCCCTTCACCGAACATGATGTCGAACTCGGCGGCCTTGAACGGCGGCGCCACCTTGTTTTTCACCACCTTGACCCTGGTGCGGTTGCCGACAGTATCCTGGCCTTCCTTGATCGAGGTGACTTTGCGAATATCCAGGCGGATCGACGAATAGAACTTCAAGGCGTTGCCGCCGGTGGTGGTCTCCGGATTGCCAAACATGACGCCGATTTTCATGCGGATCTGGTTGATAAAAATCAGGATGGTATTGCTGCGGTTGATGACGCCCGTGAATTTACGCATCGCCTGCGACATCAGCCGCGCCTGGAGGCCAACATGAGCGTCGCCGACATTGCCGTCGATTTCCGCTTTCGGCACCAAGGCCGCCACCGAGTCGATGACGATGACATCGACGCCGCCGGAGCGGATGAGAATTTCGGCGATTTCCAGGGCCTGCTCGCCGAAATCCGGCTGCGACACCAGCAGTTGGTCGATATTGACACCCAGGCGCTCGGCGTAGCTGGTGTCAAGCGCATGTTCGGCGTCGATGAAGGCGGCGGTGCCACCCAATTTCTGTGCCTCGGCGATGGCGTGCAGGGCCAGCGTCGTTTTACCGGAGGATTCCGGCCCGTAAATCTCGGTGATGCGCCCGCGCGGATAGCCGCCGACGCCCAAGGCCATATCCAGACTCAAAATGCCGCTCGACAGCACCGGCACTCGCTCGACGGTCTGGGTGCCCAAGCGCATGATCGCGCCTTTGCCGAACTGGCGCTGAATCTGACTGATCGCATTCTCGACGCTGGTCGATTTATCCTTTGCCGCTTCGGCCATGGAATTTCTCCTGTTTTTGAGGGGATGGAAAAGATGCCTGGTCCTTCTACCACACTTCGGGCTGGTTTGAAAATGCTGGCAAGTCGGTTGGCGCGATCATCCGACGCTTGCCGTGCACACTAACGTCACCCGTTCGGCGCCGGAGAAGGGCAAACGGTAGCTGCTGACCCGTGGCTCGCCAAGGCCGAGCCGGTCGATGATCGTTTGCGCCGCCGCCAGTTCTTGCCGCCATTTACGGCTTTTCATGGCGATAATTTGTACGCCTGCGGCAAGCCAGGGTTCACACATGTGCAAAAAGCCGGCGAGGTCGGCAACGGCGCGGCTGGTGATATGGCTACACAGTACGGAGCCAGGGGTAATATCTTCCAGGCGGCATTCATGGCAGGCGACGTTTTCCAGGCCGAACGAGCGCGTTACCTGCCGTAAAAAGGCCGCCCGCTTCTGGCGTGGCTCAACCAGGTTGACGAAAAGCGCCGGTCTGGCTGCGGCCAGGACCAAACCGGGAAAGCCGGCGCCGCTACCGACATCCATGAGTCGCGTCTCCGGCGTATCCGGCAGAAGCGGCAAAAGGGTCAGGGAATCGAGGAAATGCTCGACGATTTCCGCATCGCTGGCATTTTTCGCGATCAGATTGGTCTTGGCCGACCATTTCCGCAACAGCGCCATGTAGTCGAGTAGGCGAAGGCGGGCGGCGGCATCGAGATCAATTGCCAGCCGAGCCAAGCCTTTATCCAGCAAGGCGGCCAGACTTTCCATGCCGCTTCAGCTTCTCACCGCCACCGAATTGGCGTGGCCGGTCAGCCCCTCAAGGCGGGCCAGGCGCTGGATGTGGGCGGCGTCGTTCGCCAGTGCCTCGCGGCTGTAGCTGATGATCGAACTTTTCTTCAGGAAAATATCGACACCCAAAGCCGAGGCGAAACGCGCCGTGCCCATGGTCGGCAGCACATGATTCGGCCCGGCCAGATAATCGCCGGCGGCCTCCGGCGTGTAGCCACCCAAAAAAATCGCGCCGGCGTGGCGGATTTTCGGCAGCCACAGCCACGGCTCGGCGAGCATGAGTTCCAAATGCTCGATAGCAATTTTATTGGCCAGATCAATCGCTTGCTCGATATTATCAACCAGCAGCACACATCCTCGCTCAGCCAGGGATTTCTCGGCGATGTCGCGTCGCGCAAGTTTTTCAAGCTGCCGCGCCAGTTCGTCCGGCAAAGCGGCGGCTAGCTCCTTTTCCGTGGTGATGAGCACGGCCAGGGCCTGCGGGTCGTGCTCGGCCTGGGCCAGCATATCGGCGGCGACGTGGGCGCACTTGGCGCTATGATCGGCAACGATCAGCACCTCGGACGGCCCGGCGATCATGTCGATGCGGACGCGGCCCGATACCTGGCGCTTGGCCTCGGCGACGAACTGGTTGCCAGGCCCGACGATGACATCGACCGGCGGCACCGTCTTCGTACCATAAGCCAGCGCCGCAATCGCCCAAGCCGAACCCAGCTTGTAGATTTCCGTGATGCCGATTTCCGCCGCCGCCACCAAGAGATGCGGACTGATTTTGCCACCCGCGTCCGGCGGCGTTACCATGACAAGACGCGGCACGCCGGCAATCAAAGCTGGGATGCCGTTCATCAACACCGACGATACCAGGGGCGTCGAGCCGCCCTGGCCGCCCGGCACATACAAACCCGCCGAATCGACGGGGCGCACCAAGCGACCGACAACGACGCCGTCGTCGCGGGTCTGAATCCATGAATCCTCCATCTCGCGCTCGTGAAAATCACGGATGCGGCGAATCGCCAAAGCCAGCGTCGCCCGGAAATCGTCATCCACCTGCTGGTAAGCTGCGGCGACTTCCGCCGGCTGGACGGCTAAGCCCGCCGCCGTCATCTGTGGCGCGTCAAACTTGCGGCAGTATTCGACGAGAGCGTCGTCGCCACGGTCGCACACGGCCTGGACAATATCGGCCACCGCCCGCTGCGGCGAATTATCGCCTTCCTGGAAACGGGACAACAGCGCGGTGATAGCGGTCTGGCCGGCGGAGGAGGTGATATGGAGTGGGGTGAGCATTGTTCTTTATTTGCTAGGATAAACGGTGTGGTTTGGGCTATTTTTTTTGGGCGCCAGGCAGGATGTCAATTCACTGTACCCGCCTGCCGCGTATTTTCGCGTCAAACTTTTCCAGTGACAAAGCCAACGCAGGGCAGCGGTCGAGTTCCGCGTCCCGTTTCTTTGCCTCGGCCAGCCTCTCATCTTCTTCGAGAAACAGGGCTGGCAAGGAATGGAGCATTCGTGACGCCAAAACCGCCCGCTGGCTTTCGGAAAGCTCCAGAGCAAGTTGTTCAACGGTATCCAAGGTGGTCATGGACAGGTCTCCCGGCGTCGCTGGCCGCGACGCTATTTTCAGGCTCCATTGATCGGGCCAGCGGCTTTTTTTATCACAGGCTGATCACGGTGGCATCGCAGGCGAGTTTGATCAGTTCGACGGCGGTGCCCATGCGGGCGCCCTCAATCAAATCGCTTTCGCTGACGCCACGCGCTTTGGCGCAGGGCGTGCAGGCGAGAACCGGCACCGAGTTGGCTTGCAGGTAGGTCATCAGGTCATCGGCGATGTCGCCGGTGGCGGCGCGCAGGTTGTCGAGCAAGCCTTTTTTCGCCAGATAGATGGCCTCATCCAAAAGAAACAGCGTGACGTTTTTACCTTCTTTGTGGGCGACCGTGGCCAGATGGATGGCCCTGGTGGCGCGATTCGGATTGTCGGTGCCGCAGGCGACGGTAATAACAACATTGTTGGTCATGGTCATCTCCTTGGGTTGATGGGAAGGCCGCCCCGCAACGGGACGGGTTGGGAAACGTGAGGAACATTGTCTCCTTAACGGTTGCGAGGGGAAGAAAAAATAATATAGTGAGCGGATGCCGCCGCCGCCAGTGTTTTTACCCTAAGACAGGGAGAAGGATGGATGGATTTCACGCTCAAATGGCTGGCCTGGGAAATTACCCGCCGCTGCAATTTCTCCTGCGTCCACTGCCGCTCTTCTTCCGATCTGGTTGCCGCCGAGCATCTGGATGTGCCGCTGGTTGAAGCAAAACGGATACTTGACGACATTGCGGGATTCGCCAGCCCGGTCGTGGTCCTGTCTGGTGGCGAGCCGCTTTTGCGCCAGGATGTGTTCGAAATAGCCCGTTACGGCGATGCCTTGGGGTTGCGTATGTGCCTGGCGACCAACGGCAGCCTGGTAACGGCGGAAACCTGCCGCGACATACGGAAGGCCAATATTAAAATGGTGTCGATGAGCCTCGATGGCGCCAATCCCGAAAGCCATGACGATTTTCGTGGTCAAGCCGGCGCCTTTGCCGGTGTCATGCGGGCCATCGAACTGTTTCGCGGCCACGGTATTCCTTTTCTCGTCAACTCCAGCTTTACCCAACGCAACCAGGCGGAAATCCCACAGGTGTACCGTCTCGTGAAAAGCCTTGGCGCTACCGCCTGGTACATGTTCATGATCGTGCCGACCGGACGCGGCGAGGATATTATGGACGAGCTGATTCCCGCCAAAATGTATGATGAACTGCTCGCCTGGCATTACCAAACGGAAAAAGAAGAAAATGAGTTACTGATGCGCCCGACCTGCGCTCCACACTACTACCGCGTCGTCCGCCAGATGGCAAAAGTTGAGGGTGAGCGCTTCACGCCGCGCAGCCTGCAATTTTCCACGGGCGGCTCGAAGGGATGCCTGGCCGGACAGTTAATTTGCTTGCTCGACGTCGATGGCGAGGTCTTGCCATGCAGCTACTTCCCGCTGTCGGCGGGCAATATCCGACGGCAAAGTTTGCGCGACATCTGGGAAAATTCCGAACTGTTGCGAAAACTCCGGGATTTTTCCGCTTATGAAGGCCGCTGTGGCCGCTGCGAATACCTTCAGGTCTGCGGTGGTTGCCGCGCCCGCGCCTATGTGTTAACCGGCAACTATTTGGCGGAAGAACCGTTCTGTTCGTATCAGCCACGTCAGGCGGCCAAGGGCCTGGCGGCGTAAAAAATTCCCCAGGAGCGGAGCATGAACGAGACCTTTTTGCAGGCTTGCCGTGGCGAGCGCACGGACTACACCCCGGTGTGGATGATGCGTCAGGCCGGGCGCTATCTCCCGGAATATCAAAAGGTGCGCGGCACGATTCCTTTTCTCGAATTGTGCAAGCGCCCCGAACTTTGCGTCGAGGTGACCCTGCAACCGCTCAGGCGTTTTGCCATGGATGCGGCCATCCTCTTTTCCGACATCCTGATTCCTATCGAGGCGATGGGCGCGGACTTGTCCTTTCACGAGAGCAAGGGGCCAATCATCGCTGGTCCCTGCCGCGACGCCGAAACGGTGGGACGGCTGCGCATCGCCGACCCGGAACAGGATCTGCCCTTTGTCCAGGAAACCATCCGCCTCTTGCGCCGTGAGCTGGATGTGCCGCTGATCGGTTTCGCCGGCGCGCCTTTCACCTGCGCCACATATCTGATCGAAGGAGGCAGCTCGAAATTCTTTTATGAAACCAAGAAGATGATGTTCAGCCAACCAGGGCTGTTTCACCGCCTGATGGATAAAATCAGCGAAACGGTCATCCGCGCCCTCAGGGCGCAGGCGGCAGCTGGAGCGCAGGCGCTGCAACTTTTCGATACTTGGGCTGGTATCCTCGCTCCCTGCGATTTCGAGATTTTCGTCCTGCCCTATGTTCAGCGCATTTTTGTCAAACTTGATGACCTCAATGTGCCACTGATTTATTTTGCCAACAATGGCGCCACCTTACTCGATATGTCAGTACGTACGGGCGCAAATGTCCTCGGCCTTGACTGGCGAGTCGATGTTGGCGATGCCATCGCCAAGGCCGGGCCACTGGCGGTACAGGGCAACCTCGACCCGCTGGCGCTTTTACTGCCGCAGGAAGAACTGAAAGAACGAATTGGCCGCTTGTTGAACGGCGCAAGAGATGCCTGCGGCCATATTTTCAATCTCGGCCACGGCATTCATCAACTGACACCGCCCAATCAGGTACGGCTGGCGGTGGATTTCGTCCATGAACTCTCGGCGCGCTGACAGGAGGACGCCATGAAAATTCCCAGTGTTTCCGAATGCTTTGTCCATATGCGAGACTTCGGCATGTATGACCATATCCGTGAGCATTCTTTGATGGTGGCCCGCGTTGCCGAACTGATGTACCGGCAACTGGCGGCGCACGGTGCCAGCCTGCCGCCGAAAGAACTGGTCATTGCCGGGGCTTTGCTGCACGACATTGCCAAATCGAAATGTATCGTGGAAGGCTGCCAGCACGCTCAAATCGGCGAAGCGATTTGCCGGGATCTGGGCTATCCAGAGGTGGCGGAAATGGTGGGCAGGCATGTCAATCTGCCAGGGCTGCGACCCGAAGCCTATCAACATAACAGCTTCAGCGGCCCGGAACTGGTCTACTACAGCGACAAACGGGTAAAACACGAGGGCATCGTTTCGCTCGATGAACGGCTGGCCTATATTCTGGAAAAATACAGCAAAAACAACCCGGAGTGGGGGCAGAACATCCACGCCAATTTTCGCATGTGCGCCGAACTGGAAGGCTTTTTTTTCGCCCGCCTCGATTTCGCGCCCGATGAGGTTGCCGCTTGCATCGATCGGACGCTTTTTACTTGAAACACGGAACGGAAGACTTCCCTTGAATGGACGCGGCAGGTGAGTAATTCATCTGCCATCGAATGGACAGGCGCACTCCGGCGAGTTAATGGCGATGGGCAGAAAACGTGCCCGATACCCCAAACGGTTCAGCTCGTAGGCGGCCATTTTCGCCCGGCCACCCGCAGCGCAATGGACAAATATTTCTTTATTTTTCGGTAATTCATTATGGCGAGCGGCCAGTTCATCGAGAGGAATCAAGACGGCCTTTCTGAACACACCCTTAGCCAGTTCATCTCGCCCACGGACATCAAGGATGGCAACGTTCGGTAATTTTCCGGTCAACGCCGCTCGAAATTCTTCGGCGGAAATTTCTTCCGGCGCCGGCTGTTCCAGAGTATCGCTATCAGGTTCGTCGATTTTGGTCAGTGTTTGCGCCAGACAGAAATCGCCTCGTTCACCCAAAGTATTTTGCCGCCAGCAGTCCGCGGTCACCGTCGCCGTCACCATATCGCCGTCGTACAGGTCGCCGCTCAATGGGCCATGGCGCAGCAAGCGCCCCTCGGCCCGACCGTGTTCGGCCACGGCTAAGAGCAGCATCGGCGGCTGGTCGATGATGGTCAGGATGCGGCCATGCAAAGTGACGATGGCGGGCGTGGCCACGGTGGTGTTGGCCGGTTTTTTCGCCGCACAGCCAAAAAGAGCGCTTAACAGCAGTACCGTGAGCAAACTGAGCGCGATACGATTCGGCATCGGATTTTTCTCCTTGTTTCGCTTCCCCCTCACCGGTATCGTGCCGCCAATGCAAACAACCGCGTGAAAAAGGAGGAATCGTCATGATTTTTGTCTTGGTTGCCGTTAGCTATCTGATTGGCGCCTTGCCATTTGGCCTTTTCATCGGCAAGCTGGCCGGCGCCGATGTGCGCAAAGAGGGTAGCGGCAACATCGGCGCCACCAATGTCAGCCGGGTGCTGGGTAAAAAACTTGGCGCGGTGACCCTGTGTTGCGACGTACTGAAATCCTATTTGCCGATGTTGGCGGCGCACAAGCTTTTGGCCGGCCAAGCCAATGCCGATTTATGGGTGGCGGTCTGTGGCCTGGTGGCGGTGGTTGGCCATATTTTTCCGCTGTATCTGAAATTCAAAGGCGGCAAGGGCGTGGCCACCGCCTTGGGCATGTTTCTGTTTCTGTCGCCTATGGCCGTCGGCTTGGCGCTGTTGTGTTTTCTGGCGGCGGTGTGGTTTAGCGGTTTTGTCTCGGTCGGGTCGCTGGTCGCCGCCACCGTCCTGCCGTTTATCCTATGGCTGAGCGGCGCACCGCTCAGCACGGTCATCATCTGCCTGCCGGTGACGGCGCTCATCTGGCTGAAGCACCACGAAAATATCGCCCGGCTGCGGCGCGGCGAAGAAAAAAGCTGGCGCAAAAAGGACTGAAACGTTACTCCGGCTTCAGTTCTCGCACGAGCAGATCGCGAGCGGCGGTAGCGCAGTCTTTTCCCTGATAAATAATTTGGTACATTTGCTCGACAATCGGCATTTCGATACCCATTTTTCGCGCCAGATCAAAGGCCGATTTGGTGGTTTTGATGCCTTCGGCCACCATTTGCAGACTCTCGTTTATTTCCTCGCAGGTTTTTCCTTCGGCCAGCATCAGCCCGGTACGGCGGTTGCGGCTCAAAGCGCCGGTACAGGTGAGAATCAGATCGCCGACGCCGCCAAGCCCTAAAAAGGTGGTGGGACTTGCGCCCAAAGCAACGCCAAGGCGGCTTATTTCCGCCAAGCCCCTGGTGATCAACGCTGCCCTGGCGTTTGAGCCATAGCCAATGCCATCACAGATGCCGGTGGCGATGGCAATGACATTTTTCAAGGCGGCAGCCAGTTCCAGACCGATGACGTCGCCGCTGGTATAGACCCGAAACCACGGCGTGCTGAAAATATTCTGCCACATGACGGCTACGTTGGCGTCAGCGCAGCCAACAGCAATGGCCGTCGGCATTTCCTTTGCCACTTCCAAAGCAAAGGATGGTCCGGACAATACCGAAGGCGGATTGCCCCTTCGGCCTGCCGCCTGATCCAGCGAGGCGATAAGCCGTGACATGGTGAAGAGCGTTTCGTTTTCGATGCCTTTTATCGCCGAAATGACGAAGGTATTTTCTTCGAGCAACGGTTGGAGCTGGCCATAAACCTGCCGTAAACCGTGCGATGGCACGACCAGACAGATATGGCGGCAGCCTCGCGCCGCCTCGGCCAGCGAGGCGGTAACCAGAATATTTTCCGGCAAGCTAATGCCGGGCAGATGCTGCTCGTTACAACGGTTCTTTTGTATCGCCGTGATATGGGCCTCGGAAAAGTCCCATAGCCTGACCATATGCCCCCTTTTTGCCAGCAGCAGGGCCAGCGCCGTTCCCCAGGAACCGGCGCCGATAACGGCGATTTGTTCAGATTTCATGGTTTTCTTCCAGTTCGCCGTCAGGTTCGCCGTTATCGTTTTCGCCGGCGACGGTATCGAAATCGACGACTTTTTCACCATCGGCGAGGTTGATCAGACGCACGCCCTGGGTGGTTCTACCGGTTTCGCGAATCGAGGAGACTTCGAGGCGGATCATCTTGCCGGAATCGGCAATAAGGATGATCCCCTCATCTTCGCCAACCTGTTTAACGCCAACGATGTCGCCGTTGCGCTCGCTGGTTTTGATGGCGAATTTGCCTTTGCCGCCGCGCGATTGATCGCTGTAATCGAGGATGGAGCTTTTCTTGCCGAAACCGTTTTCGGTGATGATGAGCACCGGATTGTCCGAGGTGACGACCACGGCGCCAACCACTTCGTCTTCATCGGCGAGCCTCATGCCGATAACTCCCGCCGCCTGCCGCCCCATAATCCGGATATCGTTTTCCGAAAAATGGATCGACATGCCTTTGCGAGAAACCAATAAAATCGTGTCGTTGCCGTTCAGTAAATGGGCGGTGACGATCTCATCGCCCTCTTTGAAAGTCAGGGCGCGTTTTCCCACCTTCAGCGGTCTGGCAAATTCGTCGATGCTGGTCTTTTTGACGACGCCATTCTTCGTCACCATGAGAATGCTGCGGTTGTTTTCGGTATTGTCGAAGCTGGCAATGGGCAGGATGGCGGCGATTTTTTCGTCACTGGAAAGTTGCAGGAAATTGACGATGGCGCGGCCACGGGAAACCCGGCCCGATTCCGGCAATTCATAGACTTTCCGCCAGTAAACGCGCCCGGTATTGGTGAAGAACAAAAAGGTATCATGGGTGGAAGCGACGTACAATTTCGAGACAAAATCCTCTTCGGCGCTTTTAACGCCGGTCACCCCTTTACCGCCTCGGTGCTGGGCGCGGTACAGGCTGGCCGAATTGCGTTTGATATAGCCGGAATGGGTGATGGTAATTACCATATCCTCGGTAGGTATCAGATCTTCCGGCAGAATTTCATCGACGGCATCGATAATTTCCGTTCTTCTGGCGTCGCCGTACTCGTTTTTGATTTCCCGGCATTCGTCACGGATGATATTTAAAATCAATTGTTCGTCGGCAAGAATTTCCTTCAGCCGTTTAATTTCCGTAAGCACCTGCTGGTGCTCGTCGAGAATCTTTTGCATCTCCAGGCCGGTCAGCCGTTGCAGGCGCATGTCGAGAATAGTCTGGGCCTGAATGTCACTGAAGGCAAAACGCTCAATCAGGGCCGCTTTGGCCACCACGGGATTTTCCGAGGCACGGATAATGGCCACCACCTCGTCGATATTTTGCACGGCAATCGACAAACCGAGGAGAATATGCTCGCGTTCTTCGGCTTTTTGCAGCTCAAAACCGGTACGGCGGTAGACCACCGTTTTCCGGTGATTGAGAAAATGCTCAAGGAGCTGCTTGAGATTGAGTATTTCCGGACGGTTGTTGACGATGGCCAAAAATATGATGCCGAAGGATTTTTGCAGCGGCGTCAATGTGTATAACTGATTGATGACAACATCAGGATTTTCGTCACGTTTCAGCTCGACGACGATGCGCAAACCATGGCGGTCCGATTCGTCACGAACTTCAGCGATGGCTTCAACCTTCTTCTCTTTCGCCAAAGCGGCGATGCGCTCGACCAGTTGTGCCTTGTTCTGCTGGTAGGGAATTTCCGTGATAATGATGGCTTCCTTGCTACCATCCCGAAGTTTTTCAATATTGGTACGACCGCGCAAATTGATGATACCCCGACCGGTTTCATAGGCTTCGCGAATACCGGCTCGACCACAGATCAGTCCGGCGGTAGGAAAATCCGGGCCGCTGATGAGCGTCATCAATTCTTTGATTTCGATATGTGGATCGTCAATCAAAGCGAGAATACCGTCGATAATTTCGCTTAAATTATGCGGCGGAATGTTGGTCGCCATACCAACGGCAATACCCGATGAGCCGTTGACGAGCAGATTGGGAAAGCGCGTCGGCATCACCGTCGGTTCGGTGAACGCATTGTCGTAATTAGGGATGAAATCGACGGTGTCTTTATCGAGATCGGCAACAATTTCCCGGTCGATTTTCGTCATGCGCGCTTCGGTGTAGCGCATCGCCGCCGGGGAATCGCCGTCGAGAGAACCGAAGTTGCCCTGACCATCGACCAAAGGATAGCGCATGGAAAAATCCTGGGCCATGCGGACGATAGTATCATAGGCGGCGACATCGCCATGGGGATGGTACTTACCGATAATATCACCGACGATGCGCGCTGATTTGACATAGGGCCGGTTATAGACGACACCCAGTTCGCGCATGGCGAATATCGCCCGTCGGTGCACTGGTTTCAAGCCATCGCGGACATCGGGCAAGGCCCGGCCAACGATGACGCTCATCGCGTATTCAAGGTAGGAACGTTGCAGTTCTTTTTCGACCGCCACCGAATTGAATTTTTCGGTATCCTGCTGTTCTTCAATCGACATGTGTCTCTCAAATATCAAATATCAAGATTCGTCACTTCCATGGCGTGATTGTGAATGAAATCACGTCTCGGTTCGACCTTATCGCCCATCAGCGTGGTGAACATCTCGTCAGCCTGTTCGGCATCGGCGATATTGACCTGAACCAGGCTGCGGTTCTTTGGATTCATCGTTGTTTCCCACAGTTGTTCCGGATTCATCTCACCCAAACCTTTGTAGCGTTGCAGATGAAAGCCTTTGAACATCTCTTCCTGAATGGTATCGAGAATTTTCATCCATGATGCCACTTTTGTTTCCCGGTCAATTGCTCCATCTTTGCCGATAAAACGGAAAGTGGCCGTTGAATAAAGATAAGGTTTAACCAAGGGATACATATCGAGCGCCTTGCGGTACTCAGGAGATAGGGGTATATGCGGGCCGATGGTGAACTTTCTTTTGCTCTTGTCTTTGGCAGTAACATCGGCTTCCCAGGAACCGTTTTTCCATGGGCAATTCTGCGGAGCGCCGGCGGCGTATCGCTCTGGCGGCAAGGACGATAAAATCGTGCTGAGAAAAGAAACATCGTTAAACTGATCCGAACTTTTGACCTTGTTTTCTAAAAGAATGGTCATGACATCGTCCGGGATATTCAGCAGTGACAGATTGTGCAAAGTATTTCGGAAGCGGGAAAGCGCATCGAGAACGGCGACCAGTTCATCGCCGGCAAACGCCTTTTCTCCGCATTGATGAAAAACGATGCTCAATTTCCCTTTGGTCTCGTTGAACAGATAGGTCTGTAATTCATCATCGTACTGAAAATACAGTTCTTTTTTCCCCTTGCTGAGACGGAACAGCGGCGGCTGGCCGATATAGATAAAACCACCCTGCAACAGCGGCAGCATTTGGCGGTAAAAAAAGGTCAGCAGCAGGGTTCTGATATGGGCGCCATCGACATCGGCATCAGTCATGATAATGACTTTGTGGTAACGCAGATTATCGAGGACAAAATCATCCTTGCCGATGCCGCAGCCCAAGGCGCCAATGAGATTTTTTATTTCGTCACTGGCCAGGATGCGGTCGAATCTCGCCCTTTCGACATTCAAAATTTTGCCACGCAGAGGCAGAATCGCCTGGATCGAACGGTCACGGCCCTGCTTAGCCGAACCGCCCGCCGAATCGCCCTCGACGATGAATATTTCCCGTTTTTTCGGATCCTTTTCCTGGCATTCCGCCAATTTTCCGGCCATGAACAAACTGGCGGAACTCTTCTTGCGCGACAAATCCCTGGCCTTTTTGGCCGCCTCGCGGGCGCGCGCCGTTTCAACTACCTTTTCAATGATTTTCTTGGCAACTGCTGGGTTTTCCTCGAAGAAAGCCGTCAACTTATCGGAGCAGGCTGACTCGACAATGGATTTGACTTCGGAATTGCCGAGTTTGGTTTTAGTTTGACCCTCAAATTGCGGATTGGGAACATACACCGATATAACGCAAGTCAATCCTTCTCGGACATCGTCACCGCCCATTTTTTCGCGGAGATTTTTCGGGATTACATCGTCGCCGGCGTACTTGTTAATACATTTGGTCAAAGCGGCGCGAAAACCAGAAACATGGCTGCCACCTTCCCTGGTATTGATGTTATTGACAAACGAATACAACCTTTCGTTATAGCCATCGTAGTATTGCAGGGCTATGTTGACCTGTACATTATCTTTTTCGACGGAAAAGGCGATGGGTTCCGGAAAAATGGCGGTACGATTGCGATTCAGAAAATCGACATAGGATGACAGACCGCCGGAAGCGTGGAAATTGTCTTCCTCGCCGTTTCGTTCGTCTTTCAAGAAAATTTGGACATTTCTATTCAGAAAAGACAATTCACGCAGCCGGACTTTCACGGTTTCATAATCGAAAACCGTCGATTCCTGAAAAATAGTTTCATCCGGGGTAAAGGTTATTTTTGTACCTGTTTCTTCGCTGTCGCCAACGATTTCCAGTTCCGAAGTCTTGTTACCATAGGCGTAGCTCTGTCGGAAGACATGGCCATCGCGCTTGATCGTGGCGATAGTCGATTTTGACAAAGCGTTGACCACGGAAATGCCGACACCGTGCAAACCGCCGGAAACTTTGTAGTTTGAATGATCGAATTTTCCGCCGGCGTGCAGCGTGGACATGACCAATTCAAGCGCCGATATTTTTTCGATGGGATGTATATCCACCGGGATGCCGCGCCCGTTATCCTCGACCGAGACTGAATTGTCTTCGTGAATCGTTACCCTGATACTGTCGCAAAAACCGGCGACGGCCTCGTCGATGCTGTTATCGACCACTTCCCAGATGAGATGATGCAGGCCTTCGACGCCGGTATTGCCGATATACATGGAGGGACGGGTTCTGACCGCTTCCAAGCCGTCGAGAACTTTGATATTTTCCGCCCCGTAACTGTTCTGCTCGTTACTCATTTTTTGCTTTCCCGTCAGATATTCATTGGCATGACGATACTTAAAAAGCCCTGATCGGTCTCTGAAGCGAAACAACAGGCGCTGTCCTTGCCATCCAGATACATACTCACTTGCTCTCCTTCCATGACTTCCAGAGTTTCGATGAAATAACGGCAGTTGAATCCCAAACTCAAATCCTCGCCCTCGTAACTGACCGGCACTTCTTCCTTGGAGCTTCCCAATTCGATATTTTCCGACGAAAGCGTCATGCTGTCCCGGCCCAAATCAATACGGATCGTATGGTAGGCATCACGTGTGAACAGGTCGCTTCTGATCAAGGATTCGATGAATTTTTCTCGCTCCACCGTTACCTGGTATTTTTTCTGAATCGTCTCGATAATTGATTTATAAGGAGGATATTCTCCCTTCTTCAATCGGATAACCAGCATTGATTTATCATCGCTGATAAAAAACTGATCGTTTTCCAAACAGGCTTCTATTTCGTCACGGCCCTCACAGTATTTTTTCATTTCCTGAATTCCTCTTTTGGGAACCAGGATCAACCCGTTATTGTTTTTCAATTTCAGGATTTCGCCGCCAGTGGTTTTTTCCATCACCGACAAGCGATGCCCATCCGATGACACCATTCTGATCAGGGCTTCTTCATTCTTCTCCTCGATATCGATCAAGGCCGATGTCAGTGAATAGATATTTTCCTGCTCGCCGGCGATGCAGTATTGAGTCCGGTCAATCAAATCAAGGAATATGACCGAGGCGATTTTGATGCCTTTTCCCTCTTCCCGCCTTGGAAATTCCGGATATTCGGCGCTGGCTATGCCGGCGAGATTGTAGGTACTCGGCCCGGCCTTGATCGTTACCCAATTATTTTCCGTCTCCTTTATTTCAATGGCGCCGGAACTGGAAACTTTGACAATTTCATACAGCTTTTTTGAAGGCAGGGTAATCGAACCAGCGGCTATTTCCTCGGCCTCCAGATTGAATTGGAGACCCACTTCCATATCGGTGGCGGTTATTGTCAATATCGAATTTTCCAGTTGCAGCAAGATGTTGGCGACAACCGCCATGGTGTTTTTCTTGTTCGTAACATTTTGGACACTGGCGAGAATGTCCAAAAACTTTTCTTTGTCAATCACGCAATGAACAGACATTGTTTTCTCTCCTTTTTTCTACTTGGTCATGCCGTGGTTTTATTCATTTCGCGCAGAATTTCCGCGAGTATCTCTCGACCACCCGATTCCAGTATTTCCCCAGCCAACACTTGTCCTCCTTCGACCGCTTCGGCATCGAGCAATGATAATATTCTTTTTTCTCGGACGAGCACTTTGCCACCATCGAGAGCGGCAATGCCGCCGCGTAAAAAAATACCCCTATTGTCCATAGTGGCATGAGCGAAAACTGGAATGCTGCATCCACCATTCATAGCTTGCAAAAAGGCGCGTTCGGCCAGAAGACAAATTTCCGTTTCAGCATGATTGACGTGCTTCCTGATTTCCGCTCTCTTTTTTTTATCCAGACCCACTGCTGCTTCGACAGCAATTGTTCCCTGTCCAACCGAAGGAATGAATGTATCGAGAGAAAATTCATGAACGATCATTGCCCCATAGCCCATCCTGGCTACCCCGGCGTAGGCAAGCAACAGAGCATCGCAAAGACCCTCGCGCATTTTTTTGATGCGGGTTTGCAGATTACCCCGCACATCGACGATATTGACCCAGGGATAATATCTCTTCAGAAAAGCCTTTCTTCGTACCGAAGAGGTGCCCACCCGTAAATTTTTGTTGCTGTTCGATAGGTCAATACCATAATTATCGCTGATTAGCGTATCGTGGGCTTTTTCCCTTTTCGTGAAAGCTGTTATTTCCAGTCCATCCGGTAAAGTGGATTGCATGTCTTTGGCACTGTGTACCGCGATATCGCTTTCTCCGCTTAGAAGTTTCTTTTCCAATTCGGCGGTAAAAACTCCCTTGCCGCCTATTTTCGCTATCGAGGCGTCAAGGTTGCGATCACCTATGGTTTCCATGGTGGAAAGAGCAACTTCGTGGCCACCAACTTCAAGCAATTCCGAGACAAATTTTGCTTGCCACAGAGCCAGTTCACTTCGACGGCTTATTCCATTTAGTTTCATTTTTTTATAACATGTTTTCCGAGAAAAAGCACTTATTTCATTAAAATCGGTAACATAAAGAGAATAGTTCCAATTACGAATATAATTGTCAAGATATGAACTTTGTAATGGTTTGTCCGCAGAAAAACAAACTGTTGAATTGTCCTGATAAACCAGAATAAAGAAGAAGAAGCAAAAATATTTCCAGGTTTTGATGCTAACAATTCAGTTGGAAAATAAAAACATACAAATGCCACAAATAAAAAATAATAAATAATCTGCACATTCAAAATTTGCATAATTCCTTTATTTGCAAAACTTAATTTCCTCAACTCACCGTTCCACTTAAATATTTTCCAGAAACCAATATGAAATACAGCAAAAGCCAAGCTATAAAGTCCACATAAAAAAATTACCGTCGCCATCCTATATTCTCTTTATGATGCCTATCTTTGTTTGAGTAAAAACTTCCTGGAATCCGGATGGGAAACGACGGGAGAAAAAATCAGGAAAGGAAAAGCTCATTTATCAAGCAACAAACCACACAATTTATCTAATTCATTAAGCGACGAATAGTCGATCTCCACGCGGCCCCGGCCCCGATTCTGAGTTATCCTGACACGAGTATTTAGGTGCATGGCTATTCTTTCGCTCAATTCAAGAATTTCCGACCTGGCTTCTTCATTTTTTTCTTTTTCATCAGATGGTGCCAGACTTTCCTTTTTGACCAGCTTTTCTGTCTGACGAACGGAAAGCTGTTTTGCCACCACTTCGTCGCGGATTTTTTTCAGTAAGTCTGGAACGTCAATCAGACGTAACAAAGCTCTGGCATGTCCTTCCGTCAATACGGCATCAACCACATCCTGCTTAATATGTTCCGGCAGGTTGAGCAACCGCAGCATGTTGGTGATGGTTGAACGTTTTTTGCCGACTTTTTTTGCGGTTTCTTCCTGGGTATAACCGAAAGAATCAATGAGTTTCTGATAGGCCTCGGCCTCTTCGATGGCGTTCAGGTCGGTGCGTTGAACATTTTCAATCAGAGCGAGTTCAAGTAAATGGTCATCACGGTCAATTTCCATCACCACCACGGGAATCTCGGTGAGGCCGGCTATTTTCGCGGCCCGCAACCGTCTTTCTCCAGCCACCAGCTCAAAATCGTCTGGCTCATCGGTTTTTTTGACGATCAACGGCTGAATGATGCCATTTTCCCGGATCGAATCGGCCAATTCCGCGAGCAGGCCATCGTCAAAATGCAAACGCGGCTGAAAACGGTTTGGATGAATACGTTCGATCTTGCAATGGAAAAACTTGTTTTCGTCCTGGGAATCACCACCAAAAAGCAGACTGACCCCTTGACCAAGTGCCGAATGTTTAGCCACCAATCCGCTCCTGCTTGCGCAAAAATTCTTTAGCGAGTTGTTGATAGGCGAGAGCGCCCGCCGATTTGCCATCATAATCGAGAGCGCTGCGGCCATGGCTAGGCGCCTCGCTCAACCGGACATTCCTTGGAATCATCGTTTTAAACATGTGCGGCGCGAAATGACGGCTTATTTCCTCACTGACTTGATGTGCCAGCCGGTTTCTCTTGTCGAACATGGTCAACAACAAGCCTTCGATATAAAGGTCGGGATTGAAGCCGCGTTTCACTGAACGGATGGTATTGACAAGCTGCGCCAAACCTTCCATAGCAAAAAACTCACATTGTACCGGTACCAATACTGAAGTTCCAGCGGTAAGAGCATTGACGGTGAGAAGACCAAGCGATGGCGGACAATCAATAAAAATGAAATCGTATTGTCCCCGCAGTGGCGCGATTATGCCGCTCAGACGCTTTTCCCGCTCGTCCTGGCCGATCAGTTCCAACTCGGCGGCCACCAGATCGATGGTGGCCGGAATGATATGCAATCCCGCCACGGAAGAAGGAAAAACTGCCGCATCAACCTCACAGACAGCGCTGTAGAGGCTGTACAAATTTTTCTCCCGCTTCTTGACCGCGATGCCCAGGCCACTTGAGGCATTTCCCTGAGGATCAGAATCGACCAAAAGCACCTTTTTTCGCAGACCAACTAAAGCTGCCGCCAAATTGATCGCCGTCGTCGTTTTGCCAACACCACCTTTTTGGTTGGCGATTGCCACTATTTTCGCAGGCATGGACATCCCGGTGTCAAAAGAAAGAAAATAGGCGGCCATTATACCGGGCTGGACGTCCCAGCAACAAACGCCCGAAACGTCCAGCCGAACTAGCTATTACCCTTTACTGCAAAACCCATTGGCCGCTGGCATCACGGCAGGCAGTGGTAACGGTGCGCTCGGTTCTACCGTCGATGACCGCCAGTATTTCAGCTCTGCGGCAAGGCTGACCGTTTGGCTGCATAACCGGTGGTTGTGGCGTTACCGTATAGTTTCTTTGAGTATCTGGATTGACCCAACTGACTGGCTGGCCGGAAGCCCCAGTCTCAAAGGTAGCGGTCAGTCGTTGATTGTCAGCCTTATCCATCTCGTTGCCAACAATATAACCAAGCATTGTACCAACCGCGGCACCAATCAAAGTACCGCCGGTGTTACGGCCAATGGCTTGACCTACTAGAGCGCCACCGACACCGCCGATAACCGCGCCCGACTGCCCTCGGTTGACTTCACCGGCACAACCAGACACCAAAGCAAGCAAAATTGCCGCCGACAGTACTTTTTTCACAGTGTTCCTCTTCATGATGTTTCTCCTTTGCAGGAAACGGCAGAGATTTTTGCACTACCTGGAAGACAACGGGCTATTATACTTCTTTTTTCTGGAAATGACATTTTTTACCGCCAGGAAAGCGGAGGGGTCTTATTGTTGAATTTCAAATGGATACATGATATTTCTCCAGAAATATGGCGTTTATCGACACTGCTTTTTATTTAACATTTTGATATTTCTCATTTATTGTTCTCTATTATAGCTGATGGAAAGTTGACAATTTTTACAATATGCTGATTTTGTTTTTATTTTTATTGTTTATTTTTCATATCCGGCCTGTTGGCAAAGCGTGGGGGAATGTCCGCAAGTGGGTTGGAGTGGCCGGTCTTCTTCCAGATACGAAGGCAGATACGAAGGCGCTTGACAAAGATTTTTGTGCCGTGCAATATCGGAAACCGTTTTTTTCCCCACTTTTCTTTATCTTGGCTTTTCCATGAAACTTCCCTCGCTGACCATTGGCAAATTCACCGCTTCCTTTCCCTTGATTCAGGGTGGAATGTCGATCCGTGTTTCCACTTCCTCCCTGGCCGTGCCGGTTGCCGAATGCGGCGGTATAGGTGTTATTGGTGGTTCCGGTCTTCCGACTGAAGAACTCCAGGCCGATATTCGCAAAGCCAAGAGCATGACCAGCGGCATTATCGGTGTCAACATCATGTTCGCGATGAGAAATTTCTACAACTTAGTCATGTCGTCAATCGAGTCGGGCATTGATATGATCATCACCGGCGCTGGTTTTTCCCGCGATATTTTTAAAATAGGCAAGGAACATGACGTGCCGGTGGTAATGATTGTTTCGTCGCCAAGTTTGGCCAAGCTGGCGGAAAAGCTTGGGGCTTCGGCGGTCATTGCCGAAGCGGCGGAAGCCGGTGGCCATCTCGGCACCACGCAGCCGCTGCGTTCGATCTTTCCGGCTATCCGTGACGCGATTAAAAAAATTCCATTGATTGCCGCCGGTGGCATCACCAATGGCTATGAAATGGCCGAGATGATGGATGAATACGGCGCCGATGGCGTGCAGGTTGCCTCGCGTTTTGTTTTGAGCGAGGAGTGCGACGTATCGCCCGCCTTCAAACAGGCCTATTTGGACGCCGAAAAAGAAGATATTGTCTTGACCACTTCTCCGGTTGGTTTACCGGGCCAGGCTATTAACACTCAGTTTGTTTGTAAAATGAACGCGGGGGAGAGTTTTTTCAGCAAAAAATGCCTGGAAAATTGCCTGAAGCATTGTGACCACCGTTACTGCATTACCGAACGGCTGAATATGAGTCGCCTCGGCAATATTGCGGAAGGACTGGTTTTTTCTGGCCGAAACACTTACAAGATGAAAAATATTTTGCCAGTGGCGGAAATTTTTCGTCAGTTCCGTGAACAGGCCGAATCGGTGTATATGGAAGGAAAGGGATTCGCCTCAGCCACCTGAACATCCGCCTCGATGCCTATGCAACCATCAGAGCCGCGGCGATTGACAGCGGCGGTATTTACCAAGGGGCAGCATCCGCTTCATGTGCACGATCTTGATCCGGATGCCATTTTTGTCCTTAACCGGCTGAATGAAGCCGGTTTTTCCGCCTATTTGGTCGGTGGTGGGGTGCGGGACATCTATCTTGGTAAAATTCCAAAAGATTTCGATATATCGACTAACGCTCGTCCTGGTCAGGTCCGCCGCCTTTTTCCACGCAGTGTTGTCATTGGCCGTCGCTTCCGCCTAGTCGAGGTTTTTTTCCGCGGCGGCAAAACTATCCAGGTTTCAACCCTGCGCTCGCTTTCCGAACACGACATCGACAGCCCAGACTCGGTTCTAGCCCCGAACAATACCTTCGGCACTTTAGAAGAAGACGCCCAGCGCCGGGATTTGACGATCAATTCACTTTTTTTCGACATCCGCGATGAGAGCGTCATCGACTATGTCGGCGGTGTCGAAGACCTGAAAAAAGGCATTGTCCGGCTGGTTGGCAATCCGGACCGTCGCCTGCATACTGACCCGGTTCGCGTCTTACGCGCCATCCGTCATGCCGCCCGCAGCGGTTTTACCATCGACGAGACTACTTGGCAGGCGATTCTTGATCACCGTGGGGATTTATCTCTCTGTCCGCCGACCCGTATCCGCGATGAAATCCTGAAAGATTTACGTAGCGGCGCGGCGGCTGGCTGGCTGGAATTGTGTCTGAAGGCCGGGGTACTTGGCGTGATTTTTCCCTTGTGCCGTGACACGACCCCTGAGGAAAATGAAATGCTGGTCAGTTTGTTGCGAGCGCTGGACCGGCTGTCTGGCAATGACGAGACGGTAGCCGATTCCTTCCTTTTTGCCCTCTTGCTCATTCCGTATGCCGAGAGCAAATACCGGCTTTTTTCAGAAAATACACCCAGCGCCGCCTTGTATCAGCTTGGCAAGAAACTTCGTGCCGACATTGATCAAGAACTGGCCCAGCCGCTGAACCTCGCCCGCGTAACGCGGCAGGAAACCGCCGCCTTGTTGACGCAACTGGCGACGCTGCTCCACCAGCGAACAGCCGATGGCTGGCCCAAATGGTTACGCGGCAAAAGTTATTTTGCCGCCTCCTCTTTCCTCTGTCGCTTGTATTTGCAAGCGACAGATGGGGAAACAGCACAGGATGAAAGCAAGTGGCCATCCGCGCCGGAATTTCTTCCACCGATCAAACAAATTTCACAAGTTCCTCCACAGATACCACAGGCGCTTCGGCCAGCGACAGCGGAGACGATGCCGGAATCAACGAGAAACGATCATCATCCGCGCCCGTCGTTTGCAAGGGATGGACAACCAGGCGGCATCTTTGGCCTGAGAAAATAAAACGCTGTGAATATGAGCAGGCGAACTCGCCATTGCCAGCGCCGGAACGGCTGGGTTACCAAACCCTTCTCCGAACGCTCCGCCGCCACGATTGGTCTTTTTCTGGTATTGACCGGCGTCGTGCAGGGCGTTGGATTCCGGCCCTTTGTCCATGGCCTGGCGCGCCGGCTTGGGCTTGCGGGCGATGTCGCCAATAATCGGCAAGGAGTCGGTATCCGTCTTTTCGGTCCGCGCCCCAATCTTCGCCGTTTTCTTATACTGCTACGACAAGAAATACCGCCACTGGCCCGCATTTATTCTCTGACAGTAAAATCCTCGCCTGGCCCGCCACCGGAAAGCTTTCGCATCGTTGCCAGCCAGGTTAACGCTGGCAACACCGCCGGCATTCCCGCCGACATCGCCACCTGCGCTGATTGCCGGCGCGAAATGAACGATCCCGATGACCGCCGCTACCGCTATCCCTTCATCAATTGCACCAACTGCGGCCCACGCCTGACTATTGTCGCCTCGTTGCCTTATGACCGCCCGGCCACGGTGATGCGCGATTTTCCTTTGTGTGATGATTGCCTGGCCGAATACCACGATCCTCTAAGACGCCGCTTTCACGCCGAGGCCATGGCCTGTCCGCTCTGCGGCCCGCGTTTGACGCTGGTTGATGCGGCTGGACAGCCAGTCGCTGGCGAAGCAATCACTTTCGCCGCCAAGGCTTTGGCCGAAGGTAAAATCGTCGCTTTGCGCGGTCTCGGCGGTTTTCATCTGGCTGTGGATGCGGAAAATGCCGAAGCTGTCGCCCAGTTGCGCGTCCGCAAGTATCGCCCCGATAAACCTTTTGCTGTTATGGCGGCTGACCTCGATACGGCCCTGGTTTTTTGTCATCTTTCAGCGGAAGAAAAGATGCTTCTCATTTCGCCGCAGGCGCCGATAGTGCTGCTTAGACGACGAGACGAAAAAAGCCTGGCTGGTATCGCGCCGGATTTGGCCGATGTTGGTCTGATGCTGCCTTCGACGCCCTTGCATCATCTGTTGCTGGCGGAAAAGGACTGCCCGCGCCTGTTGATCATGACCAGCGGCAACCGCAGCGGTGAACCGATCGCCGCCGCTAACGGTGAAGCATTACAAAGACTTTCCACCATAGCCGATTATTTTCTCGTCCATAACCGCGACATCCTGACCCGCCTCGACGATTCGGTGGTGAGGATAACGGCGGGTCATCCGCGCCTGATCCGCCGTTCGCGTGGATTCATCCCGGCAACATTGACCGTACCCTGGGAACTGCCGCCGCTCATTGCCTGCGGCCCCGGCCTGAAGACGACTATCTGCCTGGCCGAAGGACGGCGGATTCATCTCAGCCAGCATATCGGCGACCTCGATGACGGCGCAGTTTTTCACCTGTACCAGGAAACCATCGCCCACCATCGGCGCTTGTGGCAGATTAAGCCGGAGGTTGCCGTTTGTGACCTGCATCCGGATTATGCCAGCAGCCGCTACGCCAAAAATCTGGGCTTGCCTGTTTATACAATTCAGCATCATCACGCCCATGCCGTGGCGGTGATGGCCGAACATGGCCTGAGCGAGGAAGCTCTGGCCGTCATCCTCGATGGCGTCGGCTTGGGCAATGACAATTTGTTGTGGGGTGGGGAAATTCTCGCCGTGACACCAATGGATTTCCGGCGTCTCGCTCATCTTTCCCCTTTGCTTTTGCCCGGCGGCGACGTGGCCAGCCGCGAAATCTGGCGGCTTGGTCTGGCGGCGCTCTTTGCCACTGGTGACAGTGTGGAGAAAAATGTACCGTCACCACTCGCCGCCATCGACCCGTACCAAAGAAAGATCGTTGGCCAGATGCTGGCCGCTGGTTTCAACTGTCCGCCGACCACCAGCGCCGGGCGGCTGTTTGACACCATTGCTTCTCTCCTTGGCATCCGCCAGCAAATCAGTTACGAAGGGCAGGCGGCGATCGAACTGGAAGCTTTGGCCCTCTCAGCCCAAGGTGACAACTGGTTGGCGGCGTTGCCAGATGCGGAAGCTCTGGACGTCGTGGCCATGGTGCGGGAAAAAGATGGTTTGGAAATTGACAGCCTGGCACTTATAAATTTTGTTCGGCACGCTTTACGACGCGAGTCACCGGCGGCGATTGCCCTGGCCTTTCATCTGCGCCTGATTGCCGCCTGCCGCCGGAGCTTGAATATATTACGCCAACAAACTGGCTTGAATACCGTGCTGCTCGCCGGCGGCTGTATGCAGAATCGCATTTTGCTTTCCGGTTTTACCCACTGCCTGCGCCAGGATGGATTTTCCGTGTACAGCGGCGAGCGCTTTCCCGTCCATGACGGTGGTATTGCCATCGGCCAGGCGATTATTGGAGGACTCAGACATGTGCATCGCTATTCCCATGCGGGTTCTGGCCACCAGCGGCCAGCCCGGTGATCCGTTCTCGAATCCCAGCGCTGTGGTCGAGGCCGGTGGCACCGAAATCACGGCGCGGCTGGACATCGTTGACCGCTGGCCAGAAGTCGGTGATTACGTGATCATTCACGCTGGTTTCGCCATTCATTGCCTTGATGAGAAAGAGGCCCAGCTCAACCTGGCCTTGTTTCGTGAACTGGCGGACAAGACGGGGGTGGAAATCTCTGGTGGTGTATTCGGATGAAATATGCCGATGAATACCGCGATGCGGCTTTAACACGTCCGCTGCTAGAAGAGCTGCAATCGCAGAAGCAGCCGATGCGAGTCATGGAAGTCTGCGGCTCGCACACCATGGCCATTGCCAGGAGCGGCCTGCGTGGCCTTTTACCAAAACATATCGAACTGATTTCCGGGCCGGGTTGCCCGGTCTGCGTCACCGCCCAAACGCATATCGACACAATGATCGCTTTGGCTAAACTCTCTGGTGTCAGGCTTGCCGCTTTTGGCGATATGTTCCGCGTGCCAGGCAGTCAGCATTCTCTGACCACCGCCATGGCTGAAGGAGGCCGGGCGACGGTCGTCTATTCGCCGATGGACGCCCTGACCTGGGCGCAACAAAATCCCAATGAGGAAGTGGTGTTTTTCGCGGTCGGTTTTGAAACCACGACGCCAGGTGTCGCCGCCACCATTCTGGCTGCCGAAGCGGCGGGTGTGAAAAATTTTTCGGTCTTCTCCACCCACAAGACCATGCCGGCGCCGCTGCATGCGCTTTTGCAAGACTCGGAGCTGGCGCTTGATGGTTTGCTCTGCCCAGGTCATGTCGCGGCGATTACCGGCGCCGCCGTTTTTGCAGAGTTCAGCGAAAAATATCATTTAGCCTGCTGCATCGCCGGTTTTGAAACCGCTGATTTACTCAGCGGTTTGCTGCTCTTGGCACGGCGAATTAGCGCCCGTGAATTCCAACTCGACAATGCCTATGGCCGCGCCGTTTCCTGGCAAGGAAACCAGCGCGCCCAGCGGGTGGTGGCCGAGGTCTTTGCCCCGGTGGATATGCTATGGCGCGGTTTGGGTATGCTGCCGCAAAGCGGCCTGGCCATCCGCGACAAGTACCGGCAATTCGACGCTGAAAAACGTTTTTCTGTGAATATTCCGAAAGCCCAAGAACCGCCCGGTTGTCGCTGCGGCGATATTATTCGTGGCAAGATTCATCCCCCCTCTTGCCCGCTCTTTGGCCGCCGCTGCACACCGGCAAATCCGATTGGCCCCTGCATGGTTTCCGGTGAAGGGGCCTGTGCCGCCTGGCATAATACGGTTCCACTTTCATGATCGACTCATAATGAATCCTGACAATTCCACCATCACCCTCGACCACGGCGCTGGCGGCCTGGCCAGCCAGAAACTGCTTTCGCGCCTGCTTCGTCATCTGCCCAGCCAGCAAGAAAACGCCCTCGAAGACGCGGCGGCGCTGACCGTACCGGGCCTCAGCGGGCGGCTGGTTTTTTCCACCGATTCCTACGTCGTCGAACCGATTTTCTTCCCCGGCGGTGACATCGGCAAGCTGGCCGTGCACGGCACCGTCAATGACTTGGCCATGCGCGGCGCCGCGCCTTTGTGCCTGAGTCTGGCCATGATCCTCGAAGAGGGATTTCTTTTGGCCGATCTGGAGCGAATTACCAAATCCATCGGCGAGGCTTCGCGTGATGCCGCTGTGTCGATTGTCACCGGTGATACCAAAGTGGTGCCAAAGGGCAAGGCCGATAAAATCTTCATCACCACCGCCGGTATCGGCCTGGTCGATGCGACCGTCGATATTGGCGCGGCGGGTGCCAGACCCGGCGATGCCGTGCTCATTTCCGGCGCCATCGGCGACCACGGCATCACCATCATGAGCCAACGCGCCGGTATCAATTTGCAAGGTGATTTGCGCAGCGACACCATGCCGTTGCATCGTTTGGTGGCAAGGCTGATTGGTGAATTTCCTGGCGCTATCCATGTCTTGCGCGATCCAACCCGTGGCGGCGTGGCCACGGCTTTGAACGAACTGGCCACGGCCAGCGGCGTGGCGGTGGAATTAGACGAGGAAAGCCTGCCAATCAATCCGGCGGTGCGCTCGGCCTGCGCTGTGCTCGGTCTCGAACCGCTGTGGTTGGCCAACGAAGGTAAATGTTTGCTATTCTGCGATGGTGATAAAGCGGAAGCCATCCTCACCGCTATGCGCGGCATGGAAGAGGGACTGCAAGCAGCGATCATTGGCCGGGTTTTGCCGGAAGCTTCGGCCAGAGTGGCGCTGCGCACGGCTTTGGGCGGCAGGCGTATCCTGGCGCCGCTGCATGGTCAGCCTTTGCCGAGAATCTGCTGAATGGTCATGCTGCGCGAAGTCGCAGCATCCATGTTTTTTTTGTACAAATGCCCAATGGATTCCGCGACTCCGCTTCTCCTGCGGCTTGCGCGCAGGAGAAGCGCGGAATGACAAGCCTCCAATTACTCAGCCCTGACAAAAACCGCACAGGCGTTGCAACCACCGAAACCGAAAGAATTTTTCAATACAAAGCGTTGGTTGAGCCGCCGGGCCGTGGCGACCAGGCAATCGCCAAGGGCTATTTCCGGATCGGGGACATAATTGATGGTTGGCGGCAATATGCCTTCAGCCAGACCGCGTAATGCCAAAATGCTTTCGACGGCGCTGGCCGCGCCCATACAGTGGCCAAGCTGCGATTTGTTGGCGGTCAGTGGCGGGATTTTTTCGCCGAAAACCTGCCGCAGCCCCTGGTATTCAACCAAGTCACCGGCCTTGGTCGAAGTGGCATGGGCATTGACCGCGTCGATGTCGCCAGGCTTGATACCGGCATCGGCAATCGCTTCGGCCATGCAGCGGGCAACCGTTGGCAGGTGAGGGGCGACGAAGTGATGGGCGTCCGAGGTCATCGACCAGCCACGCAGTTCCGCCCGCCAGTTCAGGCCGTGCGCCTGGGCGAAATCGGCGCTGGCGATAACCACGGCGCCGGCGCCCTCGGAAATGACAAATCCGCGTCGATCTACGGAAAAAGGGCGGCTGGCTGTCGCTGGCGCGCGCGCTTCGCCCTCTTTGTCATGGAAGACGCCGTTCATCGTGTAAAAACCGGCGGTGATCGGTTCGACCAGCGGACAATCGACGGCGCCACAAATGGCGGCATCAGCGCGGCCCGCCTGAATCAGCATGGCCCCGGTCAGGATCGACGACAGGCCGGTGGCGCAGGCGGAAATGGGGGCGAAGATCGGCCCGGTCACCCCCATTTCTATGGCGATCTTGCCACCAATCATATTGATGCAGGAGTTGGGGTTGGCGTAGGGATGCGGCAGCTTACCGCCCGCCAGTCGCCGATCCGCCGCCAGCACCGCGTCGAGGCCGCCAATCGCCGAACTGTAGGTGACGGCCAGACGTGGCGCGATGGCCTTGTCGATGACGATGCCGCTCTGTTCCAGGGCGCGGACGGCGGAGAGCATCCCGTATTTGAAAATCGGCGAAAACCAGGCCGCCTGATGGCGGGCGCTGAGAAAGGGATATGCTGGCAGCGGCTCATCGGGAATCTGCCCGGCGATGCGCACGGGAAAATCATCCGACAGGGCAAAGCGGGTCAGTGGCCCGACGCCGCTGTCGCCCTGGCACAGCCGCCGCCACTCTTCGTCAAGGTTGTTACCTAAAGGCGTTATCGCGTCGCAGCCGAGGATGACGATTTTAGGCTTGGTCATTGAGCGTGCAAGGCTTCCAGTTTTTCAACGTTTGCCGGAAAGCCGGGCCAACGCTTCTTCGTAGCGGAACTTGGTTTTCTCGATCACTTCTGGCGGTAACCGCGGTGGCGGCGGCGTTTTGTTCCAAGTCAGGGATGACAGGTAATCGCGCAGGAATTGTTTGTCAAAACTGGGTTGGCCGCCGCCCGGCTGGTAGCTATCCACCGGCCAGAAGCGCGAGGAATCCGGGGTTAACACTTCATCGATCAAAATCAGGCGGCCATCCAGTTCGCCCAGCTCGAATTTGGTGTCGGCGATGATGATGCCGCGCTGAAGGGCGTAACTGGCGGCCCGCTGGTAGAGGCGCAGACAGACATCGGCGATTTCTTTGGCCCGCTTATCACCAACGATTTCAGCCATCCGCTCCATGCTGATATTTTCGTCATGGCCTGCCTGCGCCTTGGTCGAGGGTGTGAACAGCGGCTGCGGGAACTGTTCAGACTCCTTCATGCCACTAGGCAGCGCGAAGCCGCAAACGGTGGTGTTTTTCTGGTAAGCGGACCAGAACGAACCGGAGATATAGCCACGAACGATGCACTCGATCGGCAGCGGTTTGGATTTCTTGACCAGCATCGAGCGTCCGCGCAGCGTTTCGGCGTAAGGGGCGCAGGCCTCCGGATATTGGCTGGCATCGGCAGTAATCAGGTGGTTTTCGACAATATCGCCCAACAGTCCAAACCAGAACAGCGACATCTGGGTCAAGATCTGGCCCTTGCCGGGAATCGGGTCGTTCATAACCACGTCGTAGGCGCTGATGCGATCAGTGGCCACCATCAAAAGCTTGTCATCGTGGCCGTCAATGGCATACATATCCCGCACCTTGCCGCGGTGCGCCAGCTTCAGGCCGGGAAAATTCGTTGTTTGTATCGCGTCACTCATGCTTTCCTCCTTCAGTCTTGATTTCCTTTTTGCCGTCATAGCGCGGGCAGTGAGGATTTTCATAGGCGATCAGCCGGGCGGTCAAAGAGCCAATGACAATCCTCGAGTTGATTTTGACCGGCACCCGGCATTCATCAGCAGTGTACCAGATAACCGTATCGCCCCGCTTGTCATAAAGGCCGTGAAATTTCAGGATCGGTGTCACCTTGCTGACGAGCGCGTCGCCGACGATAGTCTTCTTCAGGCGTTCCACGCCGAGTACCCGCACCACCACCTGGGTCTTCTTTTGGTCGGCAAAGGTCGGTACGAGAAACTCTTCGCCAGGTCGGTGCGGCATCAGGCGGCTGGCGAAAAAGGCGGAAAATTCGTTGTGCACCGGCGGATCGACCTGAAATTCCTCTGGCGGTTCATCATTTTTTCGCGCGGTCACCAGCCCGGTTTGCTGATTATAAATGGTCAACCGGTGCGCCCGGTAATCTTTGCCTTCTTCCTGCCATACTTCGTAGCGGATGGGCAGCCGGGCCGGGCCGACGACCGTGGTGACATGCAAATCATGGATCGGATAGATGCGGGCCAGCGCCCCGCCGTCGGTCGAGGTTACAACGCGCAGCTCGAAATGATCCGGTTCCGGCAAGGCGTTTACGGTCAGGGTCAGCGTGCCTAGAAACATGCCGCCAGTGTAGGAGACGGCGTAGCGCAGCTTTTCACCGCCGCTGTAGGCGATCGGCAAGAGTTCCGGCATGATCTCACCGACCGGAATCGCCCGCGCCGGCTGAGACATGAGACAACAGCAAAAGGCGAACACAAGGACGAAGATTTCTTTCATGATGATTCGGGAACACATCGGCAACCTCCTCCGTTTGATGTTATGCCACGGTCAAGGCCAGGCAGACAGCGGCAAAGATGACGATGCTGATGGCGCTGTTCATGGTCTGAAAGGCCAAGTGCATCCGCGACAGATCATCCGGCCTGACTACATGATGTTGATACCACAAGGCCGCTGCCGCCGCCAAGAGCAATAGATAATACGACCAGTGCAGGCGGCAAGTCCAGCCGGTGAGGACGAAAAAAACGATGGCGAGCAGATGGAAAACGGCGGCCACGCGCAAGGCGCCGCGCACACCCAAGCGCGACGGCAGGGAAAAGAGACCAGCCTCACGGTCATAAGCGCTGTCGAGACAGGAATAGATGGTGTCAAAACCAGCGGCCCAGAAGACCACACCCAGCGACAAGACCCAGGGGTAATGATCCAGATTGCCGGCAACCGCCACCCAGCCGCCCAAGGGGGCGATAGCCAGGCACAGACCCAAGATCAAATGGCAGCAGGTGGTGAAACGCTTGGTGTAGGAATAGCTCCAGATCAGGGCCAAGACGAAGGGCGAAAGGTGCAGGGCTAACGGATTCAATTGCCAGGCGGCGAAAAAGAACAGCAGAGCCGAGACAATGGTCAAAAGCCAAGCCTGCCTGCCGGAGACTTGGCCAGCCGGTAAGGCGCGCTGGCTGGTGCGCGGGTTGCTATGGTCGAAGCGCTGATCGGCGATACGGTTGAAGGCCATGGCGCTGGTGCGGGCGCCGACCATGGCCATGACGACCCAGAAAAAGGTCATCATCCTGGGCACACCCCGTGCCGCCAAAAAGGCGCCGGTCAGCGCGAAGGGCAGGGCGAAAACGGTGAACTTGAACTTGATCATTTCGAGAAGCACCGCGAGACTGGCCATGTCAGCTTCCCCAGCGGGCGCGTCCGGCGATGTCGATGCCGAGCATATCGGCCAGCCGCCAGGAAAAGGTATCAGCGGCTTCTTCGAGTGTTTGCGGGTGGAGATAGAAGCCTGGCAGCGGCGGGCAGATAGTGGCCCCGGCGTCGTGGGCGCGCAGCATATTTTCCAGATGGATGCGGTTCAGCGGCGTTTCCCGTGTTGCCAGCAGCAGCGGGCGGCGCTCCTTCAGCATAACATCGGCGGCGCGGTGGATGAGGTTGCGCGACTGACCGCTGGCGATGGCGGCCAGCGTCCCCATGGTGCAGGGCAAAATCACCATGGCCAGATAGCCGCTGGAACCGGAAGCCGGTGGCGCCGCCAGATCATCGGGGGAAAACCAGCGCTCGGTGCCTGGTAAATCCTCCGGCGCCATGACCAGTTCGTGGGCCAGCACCTGCCGCCCGGCCTCGGAGCAAATGCCATCCACCTGATGCCCGGTGGTCCGCATCAGGCGCAAAAATGATTGCGCAAAGATCATGCCACTGGCGCCGCAGATGGCGACGAGGAGTTTTTTCGGCGAATTGTCCACGAAACAACCTCGAAGCGCCACCCGCGCAAAAGAGCCGGGGCAAAACCCCGGCCCACCGGTGGACGCGCGACGTATCAGTCGATGAAAAATTTCAGTTTGTCGCGGCGGCTGGAATGACGCAGCCGGTTCAGGGCTTTTTTCTCGATCTGGCGGATGCGCTCCCGCGACACGTTGAAGCGTTTGCCGATTTCTTCAAGCGTATACTCCGCCTTTTCGCCGATGCCAAAACGCAAACGGATAATCTTTTCTTCGCGCTCGCTCAAGGTCGAGAGGATTTCCGTGACCCGGCCCGCCAGTTCCCTGGTTTGCACCGCTTCGTAGGGCGATTGCGACTCCTGATTCTCCAGGAAATCGCCCAGTGTCGAATCGTCGTCGCCGACCGGGGTTTCGAGAGAGATCGGCTCCCGCGAGGCTTCGAGAATCGACAGAATCTTATCCATCGACAGATCGGTGTGCTGGGAGATTTCCATGGGCGTCGGCTCGCGGCCCAGGTCTTTGAACAGGGAATAGAAGGATTTGAAAAACTGGCTGCGCAGTTCGAGAAAATGCACCGGCAGGCGGATGGTGCGGGTCTTATCGAGGATGGCCCGCGTGATCGCCTGGCGAATCCACCAACTGGCGTAGGTGGAAAACTTGTTGCCTTTGGTGTAATCGAAACGGAAAACCGCCCGCATCAGGCCGAGATTGCCTTCCTGAATCAGGTCGGCGAGTGTCAGGCCCTGGTGCATGTAGCGTTTGGCGATTGAGACGACGAGCCGCAAGTTGGCGCGGATCATTGTATCTTTCGCCGTTTCGATGGAGCGGCTGTAGGCTTCGATCTTGGCGTGCAGCTTGAACAGTTCGGGCACGTCCGTGTACTTCTTGGCGATGGCGCCGACGCTCTGGCGCATGGAGTTGAGCTGGGTTTTTTTCGGTTTTAAGGTCGGATCGCGTTTTTCCCAGCAATTGAGCCGCTCCTTGAGGGCCTGGATTTCCCGCACGCTGGAAGTTTCTTCGCGAATCGCCAGGATGATCGACTCGAAACCTTGCCGGATGGTTTTGCTGTATTTGGCCTCTTCCTCCGGGGTCAAGAGGTCGAAGCGCCCCATTTCCCGCAGATAGGTGGTAGTCGTCTCTTCGGCGTCGTGGTTGTCGTCATCGGCGGACACCAGGGCGTCGGCCTTGATGTCGTCGCCGGATTCCGCTTTCCTTTCCCAGATTTCCCCAGACAGGGTACGCTTTTCGCCAGCTTCATCGACCGTCACCAGTGAGATGTTGTTGTCGTCGAGAAAATCGTAAATATTTTCGATGACGGAAGGATCTTTGACATCTTCCGGGAGCAGATCATTCAAGTCGTTATAGCTGATGCAACCTTCCGTTTTGCTGGCCTGAAGCAAGGTCTCCTTGATTTCTGAAAGCACGGGCGTTCCTCGATGAGGCAAAAGGATGGACAAATTTGAAATAACGGGCTTTTCTGGCCTGGCCGGTCTTATCGGCCAGTGCGCCTTTGGGCCATCTTATGAGGGATGGTGTGAAACGGCGGCCATCCGTGGGAGGGTCTCGCCGTGCGTGAAACACTGTAAGGTTGCTTCAAGGCAACCGCATAATGTAAGCTTGTTACGATAACATCGGGTAAAAATAAAATCAAGGTTGCCGGATTTTCGTCTTCCCGGAGGTTTGTTCATGCCGATCACAGCCGATATCGCCGCTTCGCAAGCTATTGACAATAATGGAAAAAACAGAAGGGCCGGCATTCTCGCCCACATCACCTCGCTGCCATCGCCCTTCGGTATCGGTGATATTGGCCAGGCCGCCAGCCACTTCATTGATTTCCTACATCAGGCTAGGCAAAGCTGCTGGCAATTCCTGCCAGTCGGGCCGACCGCGCCCTTTTTCGACAATTCACCCTACATGAGTTGTTCGGCTTTTGCCGGTTCGCCGCTGCTGATTTCACCGGAAAGCCTGTATCGGGAACAAAGAATACGCCGGGCAACACTCGACGATCACCCGGCTTTTTCACCGTATCTCACCGACTATCAGGCGGTGTCGGCCTGGAAAAAATGGATTCTGGCCGAGGCCTTTGCCGCCTTCCACCCGGAAACGGAAGCAGATTTCGCGGTATTTGTCAAAGCAAGCCCGTGGCTCGACGATTACGCCCTGTTCATGGCGTTGAAAGACGCATTTCCAGGCCAGGGTTGGTTCGATTGGCCACCGCCACTGGCACGGCGAGATGAGCGCGCTTTGCGCCAGGCGCGGGAAAAATACCGGCGCGCAAGCGATCTTTACCGTTTCGAGCAATATATCTTCGCCTGCCAATGGCACGGGCTGCGGGACAAAGCGCGGCAATGCGGTATCGACCTGATTGGCGATATTCCTATTTATGTTGGCCTCGACAGCGCTGATGTCTGGGCCAATCAGGAAATTTTCACGCTGCGGCCAGGGACGCTCAAGCCCAGCCATGTCGCCGGGGTGCCGCCGGATTATTTTTCCAAAACCGGCCAGCGCTGGGGCAACCCGCTCTACCGCTGGCACAGCCGCAACGCCGCCGTGCGCGAACGCCTCTATGACTGGTGGCAAGCGCGTATCGCCATCAATTGCCAGCGGGCCGACATCAGCCGTATCGACCATTTCCGCGGTTTTACCGCATACTGGTCGGTCCCGGCGGAATGTGACACCGCCGTGCGCGGCGCTTGGATCAAGGGACCGGGGAAAGAGTTTTTCATTGAGATGCGCCAGCGTTTGGGCGAGCTGAACATTATCGCCGAAGATTTAGGTATCATTACCGACGATGTGCGCATCCTGCGTGAGGAGTTGGGTTTCCCTGGCATGAAGGTCTTGCAATTCGCCTTCGACGGCAAGCCGAACAATCCATTTTTACCGTGGAATTTCGTGGACAGCGACTGCATCGTCTACACTGGCACTCACGACAACAATACCACCGTCGGCTGGTATTTCGATCAGAGCCTCAATGATGAAACCCGCCGCCGCATCCGGGCTGGCGCCGGACGCGACTTGTACGACCAGAATGGCATTCACCACGATCTGATTTATTTGGCCTATGCCTCGATCGCTGGGCTGGCCATCGTGCCTTTGCAGGATGTCCTGGGTTTTGGCGGCGATTGCCGTATGAATACCCCCGGCGTCGCCCAGGGCAACTGGCGCTGGCGTTGCGCCCCGGAATTTCTTAGCCGTGACGCCGCCAGCTATCTCTCCGAAATGACCGCCCGTTTCAACCGGACGGGACGAGCCGCCGCCATGGCCGAGGATGTAAGCGCCGCTTGACAAAGCAGCGCCGGCCTTGTATATGGAGCCACCTTTTGTGGCCCCATCGTCTAGCGGCCTAGGACATCGGCCTCTCACGCCGGTAACACGGGTTCGAGTCCCGTTGGGGTCACCACAAAAGCAAAAGTTGTGATTTTCCCATTGC
>JGI20166J26741_12178916_pt1 | contig 66799 bp, 52 predicted proteins | sample TergutCu122P5_FD_26741 | JGI IMG/M metagenome (IMG submission 26741)
CAGAATGACCTAAGTCCATACATACATATCTTTCACGACCACGTGCACCATACTTGTTAGTCGTTCTACTGAATATTGCACTATAAATTACAGTTACAGGCGCATCTTTTATCATTTCCTGTCCTAATGCAGCCGCGCAAAGTTCATCTCTAATATCTTTGTCAATTGTCCTTATTATTTTATGTTCTTGGGAAATGTATTTATAGACACCTGATTCTATATTTTCTACTTTTCCAACTGCCACATAAATTTCAAATGGGTACAATCCGCCGGCAGAAGGTGCAGTGCGTAACCCTCCTTTTAAAAACGGGTAATTGGGCATAGGGTTTGTAATTCCATAAGCAGCCCATAGAATTTGCGATAACTGTTCTGCCGAAATCTCACTGTTTTGAAAATGTCTGTGCGATCGCCGATTCATTAATGCTTTTTCTACACTTATATCGCCATCAGTTTTAGGTGAAGGCAAAATATAGGTCAGAGGTGTTTCATTCGATTTGGTTAATTTGATATTATCTCCATTTTCAGTTGTTTTATTACTGCAATTAGATAGAAGAATAAAAAAAATTGACCACAATAACCATTTCTTTTCTAATAAATGTTTCATTTTTTTTCTTTTTGATGGTTTAAAAGCACTTGTTTATAAGCATTTATATCCATATATTAATATATATTTTTCACGCTGTAAAGATATGGATATTTTTCCAACTTCGATACAGCTTCTTTTGTTTCCTTTAATGTTTCTTCGCTATCTTTCAGCATAGAACTCGAAAATCCGGAATTATAGAAGCTATACATAGGCGCTTTGTTTGTAAGTTTGCTTATATCCAGCATACCACTTTCAGCAAATACAAAATCTTTCTCCATATACCTCCATTTTGTATCAAAATGCCATTTAAGAGACTCATTTAGAGAAACAATGCTGGAATAAACCTCCCATATTGACAACGATAATTCTTTATCATCAATCAAACGCATAACACCGGAACTCTTATACATCTCAAAAGCATTGGTTTTAAACGTAAATTTTTTGAGATTGTAGCAACAAGAGACTGCATAGTACGCAAGTGTATCTTCATTTAGTGATTTCTTATCGTGATTTTGTAAATACTTTTCGTATTCGACATTAGGTAGCAGATATTCTATACTCCTGTCAATGGTTGTTATATTTTCTTCCAATTCCAGCTTAATGGCGTTCAAATATAGAGCCATATCCCTTTTTTCGTGTTTTTTTTCATTCCAATTGTGAAACCAAAGTGTAATGTTCACAGCGACGAGAATAATGAAAACTTCCCAAAGAAACTCTTTTATTCTATCTTTCCACTTTTTAGTTTTATCTGTCAGTACTTGCAATGCTTGTTTTGCGTGTGCTCTGATTTTTTCTTCTTCAGCCATAAGCCAATTATTGATTATTTTAATTAACTGCAAAAATGAGATTATGTTAACGTTTATTCTTGCTTGTCATTCCAATTCGACCGGTTGCAGGAATGATTAAAAACGACTTTTTTCTAACTCAAATATGGCAAGCGCCTCCCAACCGTTTCCTTTAACGCCAAAATTACTGTTTATGTTTTCTTCCGTAAGATCGACATTTTCACACAGATCGCCCTTGTCATTCACGTAAGAGAACCGAATTAAATTGAATTTCCCCTCGATTTGTTTTAATAAATACTTTAAGGAAAATATTCGATGAGAATTAAATTCAATTCGTTGCGGGATTCCCATAGGAACAGATAAATAAAGCGTTCCTCCTTTTTGTAGCATTTTATAAAGATTTTCTAAGCCTACCAAGTGTCCGTAATAGTTAACCGGATCTCCGTAACGGCCTAAGCCGAAATGCTCCAAAGCATGTAAAGATGATAATGAATCGCAACATTCCAACAATTTCTCGGGCAATTCCGCCATAAAGTCCTGTTGAATAAAGGAAATATTTTTCACATCATTTTCGGGCGGTCGAATATCAATGACGGTTATTTCGCGAAACGAAGCGACATGAGCGACAAATCCGCATATTAAAGAGCCGACATCGATGTGTTTAAGCGGTTTGTTTTCGAATATTCGTCGGGCTATCAATAAATCTTGATGAAAATAGCCTCCTTTTAAGGATCCTGCACTTTGGTATCTGTCCATCAATTGCGGGCGCTTATTCGAAAGTGCAAAATCATCATTATTACCTTTCAGTTTTTTTAATGTTTTGTAATCGGATCGATAATTACCGTAAGCCTTAATAAATTTTGACAAGCCTGATTTATAAAGGTCTGTCATAAACATTGCACATGTGTAAATACGTCTTCCCATCTTTTTTTACTTTTTGTTTCTTGCTTTTTTGAAAAAATCCGGCAGATATTCCGTACATTCTTTAAATATCACCGAACGACTTATTTTCATCACAAAGATATATAAAAAAACAGATATCGCTACTTTAGACACCAACAGCAGATAAATATTGCAAATATTTTTTGTAGCTATCCATGCAATAAATAAGCAAATAAGAGTTATTCCCCCGTATGGTAAAATATCTTTTAAAATATCTCTTAACTTTAATCCGATTAATCGATATACAGTTCGTTGCCATAACAGTAAAGCAAAAAAAGCGATCCCGATATAGGCTATCACCATCCAAAATAAACCGAATCGGAAAAAACCGAATACAGCAGCCAACTGCGTTAATCCGGTGAAAATGGTTATTTTCATATAGATATCTGATTTTCCATGCGTATAAACAACATTTGTAAAGAGATTCAAGAGATAAGCGAATGCGCTCCATATACAAAAAAGTTGCAGGAAGGGGACAGCCGGCAGCCATTTTTCTCCGATAGCTATTACAATAAATTCTTTACTTACGAACGATAATCCTAACATCGACGGAAACGAAATAAAGGCGCCAAACCGAATCATTTTTCTTAACACATTTCTCTGACGTTCATTATCATCGTTAACATGCACGAAAACCGGTTGTGCAATGGAGTTAATCATTCCGCCCATCATTTGATTACCCATATCCGCCCATTTTTTCCCCTGCGAATAAATTCCGAGCTGATCTGTATTCATTAGCTTGCCGATGACGACAGAAAAGAAATTATTGTTTATCTGGACAAACAAATTGGTAATAAATACTTTATAAGTAAAAGGAAACATTTCTTTTATCGGAGTCCATTGGAAACTCCAAGACGGTTTCCAAGGCGCCACCCAAAATCGCAGCAGAGAACCTAAAAATAATTGTGTTACGGATTGAATAGCAAGCGCCCAATAAGCAAGGCCTTTAATGGCAGCTGTGATTCCTATAACCGCAGCAGTTGAAAAGGAAATTATATCAATGATGGTCTGCTGTTTTACCATCATCTGTTTGAACATGACTGTGTATGAAACGGTTCCTATTCCGCCAAAGAATATTCCGAGAAACAAGAACCGGGATAACCCGATTAACTCCGGTTTTTTATAAAAACCGGCAATCAAGGGCGCAAAGAAGAAAAGGACAATATAGAGAAATAGTCCGGCGATGAATGTAAACCAAAAGACCGCATTATACTCTTGCGGGCTTGCATTTTTCTTGTTGGTTAAGGCTATCGAAAATCCGCTGTTAATAATTATTGAGGCAATCGCAGTAAAGATGGCTAACATACCATATAGGCCATAATCATTGATATTAAGGATTCTTGCTGCAAAAATGCCGAAGACAATATTGATCACTTGTTGATAGCCATTGTTGAAAGCTCCCCAAAAAAGGCCGGTTGCAGTTTTTTGTTTGAGAGTTGAAGTCATTTATTTCGTAAAATCCGTTTAATTTCATTCAACTTATTTAACGCTTCGATAGGAGTTAAATTGTTAACATCCAAATTATTTATTTCGTCGCGGATTTGTGAAAGAACCGGATCGTCCAATTGGAAAAAGTTTAATTGATAGCCTTCTCTTTCAGACGATAATTTATTGATGGGTTTAGCAATTCCCGTTTTCCGGTTATCGGTCTCCAATTGTTTGAGAATTTCATTCCCTCTTTTTACGATGCTTTGCGGCATTCCTGCCATTTTTGCAACATGAATTCCAAAACTGTGTTCACTTCCTCCCCGCACTAATTTTCTCAAGAAAATCACTTTGTTGTTTTCTTCTTTAACCGATACATTGTAGTTTTTGATTCGTTTGAACGATTTTTCCATTTCATTCAATTCATGGTAATGGGTAGCAAAAAGCGTTTTAGCATGGTGTCTCGGGTGTTCGTGAATGTATTCTACAATCGCCCAGGCAATGGAAATACCGTCGTAAGTCGAAGTCCCTCGCCCTAATTCGTCAAAAAGCACCAAGCTTCGTTCTGAAAGATTGTTCAGAATATCGGCTGCTTCATTCATTTCGACCATGAAAGTGGATTCACCCACGGAGATATTATCGCTGGCACCGACTCGGGTAAAGATTTTATCGACAATACCGATGATCGCAGTTTCAGCGGGAACAAACGAACCGATTTGCGCCATTAGGGTAATCAAAGCGGTTTGACGCAATAGCGCCGACTTCCCCGACATGTTCGGCCCGGTGATGATCATCATTTGTTGTTTTTTATCATCCAAATAAACATCATTGGGTATGTAAGGTTCATCCGATGGAAGTTGAATTTCAATCACCGGATGTCTCCCGTTTTTTATATCCAGCACCATGCTGTCGTTGATTTGAGGACGAATATATTTATTTCTTTGGGCTACTTTTGCAAAGGATAAAAGACAATCGATTTGTGCAATCAGATTGGCGTTTGTTTGAATAGGCGCAATGTATTCTGCCAGTTCAAGCACTAAATCATTGAAAATTTTCGTTTCCAACGCTAAGATTTTATCTTCCGCACCCAAGATTTTCTCCTCATAAATCTTTAACTCTTCCGTAATGTATCTTTCTGCATTGACTAAGGTTTGTTTCCGAATCCAATCGGAAGGCACGCGGTCTTTGTGAGTATTACGAACTTCAATATAATATCCGAAAACATTATTGTAGCTTACTTTTAATGATGGGATACCTGTTCGTTCGCTTTCCCGCTGCTGGATATGTAAAAGATAATCTTTCCCCGAAAAAGCGATTGCTCGTAATTCATCTAATTCTTTATCAACACCTTTAGCGATTACATTCCCTTTATTAATTAAAGCAGGCGGATCGGGTACAATTTGTTTTTCAATTTTCTCCCGGATTAGTTCGCAGCAATTCAATTGATCTCCTATTTTTCGAAGACCGGGTTCTTCCGATTGAAGACAGACATGACGGAGCGGTTCAATTGCTCGTAAAGCAACTTTCAATTGTACAACTTCCCTCGGGTTCACTCTTCCTACCGCTGCTTTTGATATGATACGTTCCAAATCGCCGATAAGATTGAGTTGTTTTTCCAACAATTCCTTTAAATCCGGTTGTTTGAAAAAATACTCAACCACCGATTGACGGTCTTCAATGAGTTTTATTTCTTTCAAAGGAAAAACAATCCAGCGTTTCAACATGCGAGCGCCCATAGGAGTAATCGTTTTATCCAAAACGTCCAAGAGCGACTTTCCGCCTTCATTCATTGTACTTAGTAATTCAAGACTACGAACCGTGAAACGATCTAAACGAACATAGCGGTCTTCTTCAATGCGCGAGATGGAGGTGATATGTCCGATTTGCGTATGCTGTGTGATATCTAAGTAGTGTAATATAGCTCCTGCTGCAACGATTCCGTTTGTCAAATGTTGAATCCCGAATCCTTTAAGATTTTTAGTATCAAATTGTTTCAATAAACGTGCGTTCGCTGTATCTTCAGTAAAAATCCAATCATCCATTTCAAAAGTTAACAATCGTGAACCGAATAATTCTACAAATTGTTTACGTTTGTTTCGGTCTAAAAGAATTTCTTTCGGCGCAAAGTTGTTAATCAACTTATCAATGTAATTCGCAGTTCCTTCAGCAACTAAAAATTCACCGGTCGATATATCAAAAAAAGCGATTCCACAAATACTTTTATTGAAGTGAATAGCGGATAAAAAGTTGTTTTCTTTGTGATTAAGGATGTTGTCGTTGATAGAAATTCCGGGAGTAACGACCTCGGTAATTCCTCGTTTGACTAATTTTTTAGCAAATTTAGGGTCTTCCAATTGGTCGCAAATGGCCACGCGTTTTCCTGCCCGAACCAATTTAGGTAAGTAGGTATCTAAAGCATGATGCGGAAATCCTGCTAATTCAACAAATTGTGCCGCCCCATTCGCTCTTCGGGTTAATACGATTCCCAAGATTTCGGAACTCACAATAGCATCTTCTGAATAGGTTTCATAGAAATCTCCCACGCGAAACAATAAAATAGCGTCGGGATGCTTTGCTTTAATGTTATAATATTGTTTCATTAAAGGCGTTTCTACAACTTCTTTTGCCATATCCACTCCAATTTAGTATGATAAAATGCAAAGTTAACTTTTTTCGTAAAAATATTTGTATCTTTAATGCGTTTTTATTTTGCCGGGTATTGAAATTACCTTAATTAATATATAGTTATGTTCTATTTGATGATTGTGGTTTTTATTGCTGGCTATGTTTGTATTGCGCTGGAAAATCCTTTGCATATCAATAAGTCGGCAACAGCCTTGCTTTTAGCGACAGTTTTATGGACTCTTCTTGCTGCAACTGATCCAACTGCTCTTCCTGTTTATGTTGATTTTCAAGACTATCTGTTGAATCATCCGAATGAAAATTTTCTTTCGTGGCTGACAAAAGTTCCTCTGATTGAACACCTCGGTGGAGTTGCAGAAATCCTGTTTTTCTTAATGGGAGCTATGACTATTGTTGAAATAGTAGATGTGCATGGAGGTTTTCAAATCATTACCGATAAAATCAATACACGGAAAAAGACATCGTTACTGTGGATTATTACTGCAATCACATTTTTTATGTCGGCGGTTTTAGATAATTTGACCACTGCCATTGTTATGGTCGCCCTTTTACGAAAATTAATCGGAGATAGAAGCGATCGTTTGATTTTTGCCGGAATCGTTATTTTAGCCGCCAATGCCGGAGGAGCATGGACGCCTATCGGCGATGTGACTACCATAATGCTGTGGATTGGTGGAAAAGTATCTACCATTCACATTATGGACGCTATTTTTATTGCAAGTGTTGTTTCTATTGTTATTCCTGTGGTTGTTCTTTCTTTCAGGATGAAAGGAAATATTAGGCGACCGGAAGCTGATTCCAACAACCAAACTAATATACAACTTACAAATACAGAAAGAAATACCGTATTTTTCTTAGGTGTCGGCGCATTGTTAATCGTTCCTTTTTTCAAAGCTCTCACGCATCTGCCTCCTTATTTGGGGATAATAGGTGGTTTAAGTATTCTTTGGATTGTTACCGGTTTTATGCATAAGCGACGTTCTGAAGATGAAATGAATCATTTATCGGTAAACAATATACTGAAACGGATCGACACCTCCACCATTCTTTTCTTTCTTGGTATTTTAATGGCTGTGAATGCGCTGCAAACCGGCGGGCAGTTGGGAGCGCTTTCGGCTTCATTAGATAAAATCCCAATGGACGAGCCGGGAAAATATTACTTGATTACGACTGTGATCGGGCTTCTTTCTTCGGTTATCGACAATGTACCTTTGGTTGCAGCCGCTATGGGAATGTATTCCTTTCCGATCGATCACTATTTTTGGGCTTTTCTCGCTTATGCAGCCGGAACGGGCGGAAGTATCCTGATTATCGGATCTGCTGCCGGAGTAGCCGTAATGGGTATGGAAAAAATTGATTTTATCCGTTATCTGAAAAAGATCTCGTGGTTGGCATTGCTTGGTTATCTGGCAGGCTGCGCCGCTTATATCATTCAGGAATTGTTGATGAAATAGAACGCAGATGATTAATGGAACGCAGATGACACGGATAACACTGATTTACACGGATTTTATTCATTTATTATCTGCGTAAATCCGCATTATCTGTGTCATCCGCGTTCCATAGCGGCTATTTCACTACCGTCTGTTTTTTGAATGTTTTCAAAACCCCGTTTGTATCATATACTTCCATGTAAATGAGGTATATGCCGGTTGTGAGCGATTGCCCTGTTTTTCCTTTTCCATTCCAAATCAATTCGCCTTCCATACCTAACAACTCATTGTTAGCAACGACGGTTACCATTCTTCCCATCATATCGTATACATACGCCCGACAACGGTATCCCGATGCAAGCAGCCGGTACCGGATTACATAATTATCCGAACTTATTTCAGGATAACTAACTGTGATACCTTCACCAATCCCGTTATAGGAATTACCTTGCGAGTTTTGATAACCCGGCGTTCCATACCCGCATCCCGCAGCAGCCGAATGCCAATTGTCCGGATCATCTGTTAGTCGGTTAAAATCCACTCGCTCAAGTGAAATGCCTTTTTTATTGCTGATACCTGCATCGTGCATTTTTTCGTTGTATGAAAATTCGTCAATAAGTTCATTCGATTGATTATTTATTAAAACAACTGTTCCGGATGTATTTGCTAATGATGGCATAACGCTTAATTCTACAAATGCAGAAGCGGGACGACATTCAAAGAACGAGCAGACCAAATCCCGGCTTTTTGTTATTACCAAATATTCTTGCGGTTGGAGCAACAAAGGAGTCGATGCCAATTCATACAGTTTATTGAGCGATCCGTCCGACGGTTTGCGGCTTGTAATACTTAAAAACCTTAGATCAATGGCTTTATCGGATTTGTTATAAATCTCCACATATTCGTTTCCTCCCGTTGGCGGATTAAACAAAATCTCATTGATAACAATTTCGTTTGCCGTTGCCTCATAACCGGAGCCGAGCAATACGGTTTTGTTATCCAATCCGAATCCGGAACGGTCTTTCACTCCTGTCAATTCCAAATCAATTAGTGTGCCTTGCGAAGGAAGCGCATTGAATCGGATAGTAACATCCGTTCCTTGAGGAGTTTGAGGAGTTAAAGCCACAATTTCATACGAACTGTTACTTATTGAATATGACAATTTATCATTCAAAGTTTTCAAATCCATCGGTTTAGAAAATGTCAGCTTAACTTCGGTACTACTTAAGGTTTGAATACCTGTAATTGTAGGAATTTCCGTATCGGGATTCGCTTGTTTCACCGAATTGTCTTTCCCCGGCGTTCCTCCGGCAATATCGGAGCCTGTCCAATTGGAAGCGGTATTGCTTTTATTTTCCAAATCAATGCATTCCAACGACCAACCGCCGGCTTTTTTTGTTGTACTTCCATACATCGCATCGGAATATTCGAACCACGATATTAAAGTTCCGTCACTTAGTCCGAACATCAGCAATTTTCCTGTGTTAGCCAATATTGGAAAAGACGTTACGCCAAAAACTTTCACTTCCTGCGGAAAAGTAGCGACAGCCGTTGTTTTCGTTAAAACGAAATATTCATGTGGTTTGATTTCAGCATCCGGAAGTTTATACGAAGTCGTTCCGTAATAAAACAAGCAATCTTTCAGATTAAATGTTTTATCGCTCCGGTTATACAATTCAATATATTCCGGATCAGTACCTCCGGGATTAGCCATAATCTCGCTGAAAATGACTTCGTCTTCCACAAGTAAACTCGGATCGGGCTTGTCTCCGCCTTCTCCCTGTTCGTCGTCTCTTAATTCCCGAACCACAAAATCATCGAAATAAAACGCCTTATTCCGCGTAGAAGAAAAGATACAAGCCATTCCGAAATACGAACCTGAAAAAACATCGGTCAAAGAACATGTACCTTCCAATACGTAATCCGGTTCTTCATCTAATTTTGAATACAGACTGAATGTTCCCGTTTTATCCCATTTCGCTAAAACATGAAGGGCTACCGAAGCGTAGTTCAACCGGTTGGCGGTTCCGTCAATCAAAACTTTGGTTGTTTTTCCTTTTTGAGAAATCAGGCTGATGTTTTTGTTGGTGTAACCCACCCGGACAAAAAGCCCGTTCAGATCGCCGGATAAATCGGAGGCATCACTGCATAAAAACACTTTGGCATAGTTGGAAGAGGTCGGATTGAAATCGTATTTCATCCACCATTCCCAATAAGAATTTGCCGATAGAGCGGATGCGGTTTTCAATTGAGCCGGCGACCCGGTGGTCGGCGCATTCAATTGCAACCGGAAATCCGAATTGACAATAAATTTTTCCGCATCTCCCGTCCAAACGACAGAGCGACTTTCTTGAAAAAGACCATCCGAAAAACTGTCGGAAAATTGGGAAAACACATAACACGGCGCTAAAAATAGCAACAGAGAAATAATTTTTTTCATAAAACTGTTTTGGTTTGTTTTGGTTAATAATAAATTTGTTAATTTTGCACTTCAATCCAAGAAGATCGATTTGCGGTGCAAATATAATACTTTTTTCTTGACAAAAGTAAAAAACAAAATAATTTTTAAATATTAACAATAATTAACAAAATGAGAGTAGCGATTGTTGGAGTAAGCGGCGCAGTAGGACAAGAATTTCTGCGTGTATTGGAAGAAAGAAGCTTTCCTTTAGATGAATTGACGCTTTTCGGTTCCTCCCGAAGCGCCGGCAGTGTATATGAATTTAACGGTAAGAAAATTACTGTTAAAGAATTAAAACACAACGATGATTTCAAAGGCATAAAAATCGCTTTTGCCTCGGCAGGAGCAGGAACTTCCAAAGAATTTGCCGAAACAATTACAAAATATGGAACCATTATCATTGATAATTCAAGCGCTTTCCGCATGGACGAAGATGTTCCTTTGGTTGTTCCCGAAGTGAACGCAGCGGATGCTTTGGTTCGTCCGCGCAATATCATTGCCAACCCCAACTGTTCCACGATTCAGATGGTAGTTGCACTGAAGCCGTTGGAAGACATTTCCCATATCAAGCGGATTCATGTAGCGACGTATCAATCGGCTTCCGGAGCCGGAGCCGCAGCAATGGCAGAACTGATTCGTCAGCACGAACAGATTGTCCGGGGAGAAACGCCTCATGTGGAGAAATTTGCTTATCAATTGGCTTTTAATGTCATCCCGCATATCGACATTTTCTTGGATAACGGTTATACGAAAGAAGAAATGAAGATGCACAATGAAACGCGAAAGATTATGCACTCCGACGTGGAAGTGAGCGCTACCTGTGTGCGCGTGCCTGCTTTGCGTGCACATTCCGAAGCGGTTTGGATTGAAACCGAGCGACCGATTTCTGTTGAAGAAGCCCAAGAAGCGTTTCGGAAAACCGAAGGCATTGTTGTTCAAGACGATCCGTCGAAAAAAGTATATCCGATGCCATTGTTTGTCGCTTCACACGATCCGGTTTATGTGGGTCGTATACGGAAGGACATCACTCATCCCAACGGGCTTTCGTTCTGGTGCGTAAGTGACCAGATAAAAAAAGGAGCGGCGCTCAATGCCGTTCAGATTGCCGAGTATCTGATAAAGAAAGGATTATGACATAAAATATGGAAATAACCGGGATAGGTTTTAAAAACTTCCGAATACTCAAAGATAACAGCGAATTTGAATTAGCTCCAATAACGGTATTGACAGGCGCTAACAGTTCAGGTAAATCAACGGTTATCAAAGCAATGAAATTATTTCAAACCTTTTGGAAAAATGGGGATGGTCAATACGAACTTGATTTTACCAAAGGGCAAAATGATCACGAGTTAGGAGATTTTGATATGACAATATCAAAGAATTCCAAAGATAACAACCAAATAATTGTACAATACCTCATTAAAAACCATATCTTATTTGGAAACTTATGTGTTGAAAATGTATTTGTTAAAGACGAAACAAACGACTTGAATAATGGTCGTTTGATAAAATCTTGTATTTTTCAAATAGAGGAAAAGGACGAGCGAGTATTAATATATCAAACTGAACACAGAGATAATAAGTTCTTCTATTATTGGAATATTGAATATTTGATAAGCGCGTTAATTCCAAAATTAAAGGAATTGAATATAGAAAGGAATAAATATATTGACTGTAGAGATAATTATCAGTTTGAAATAGGAGGGAAAGATTTTGGCAATAATGGCGAAGAAATAGAATTTCGAAACTATAAAGGACCCGCCAGATTTGTCAATGATACTGTAGATTTTGATGATGAAGATAATCCTTATTGCTTTTCAACCGCTCTCCCAATTTTTAATCAAGAATTCTGTGATTTTTTAGGTTATGATTTTGAAAGATGCCACGCAATGGATCAATATTTTGGAGGGCTTAATGGATATAATACTAAATATGGTTCTTTGCTTTCGAAAGCTATAGCTAATGACAATCAAGCTAATGACATGAAAATTTCATTAGATTATGAAGGGGGTGATAGCATTAGTGTTTTTATTATGGAAGGTGAATTGTACGTGCAAGATGCAATTATTCGTACGGCTGTTCATCCAAATGATTTTATACCGGGGTACCCAATCCGTCCGGCGACTGAAAAAGAACAAAAATTGGGAGTTGGAATACATAATATTAAATGGATCCTTTTTAAAAAATGGAGACCGGGAGAAATTGCATCACCTAAAAATGAATACAACATTTCTCTTACTGAATCTGAATTAGTAAATGATCTCCAAGAGGCAATAAACGATTTAACTTATGTAAATATAGAAAAACTCTTTTCAAACAATATATACTTTATTCCTGCTGTTAGAGCCAATATGCAACGCCTATATACAAATGCTTCGCAAGGAACTTCATTTAATAACCTATTAATAGATTTTTTAAAACTCAATCAATCCGAAACAGAAGAAATATTCTTTAGTAAATGGGTAAAAGAATTTGAAATTGGCAATGAACTTTTGTTTGACCGAACTCGCGGAGTCGGGACTCAAATAATAATCAAGCAAAAAAACAAAGGCGAACCGATGAATCTGGTTGATATGGGTTATGGAGTGACCCAATTTTTACCGATATTGATGGATATTATCTTGTGTGCAAATAATAATAAACAAATTGTTGTGATTGAAGAACCGGAAACAAATCTGCATCCCAAATTTCAATCCAAGTTAGCAGACTTATTTGCAGATGCCTATAAAACCTTTGGCATCCGGTTTATTGTAGAAACGCACAGCGAATATATGATAAGGAAACTGCAATATTTGACTGCTACCGGTGAAATCAAACCAAAGGATACACAGTTGTATTATATTGGCAACCCCGATCCCACAAAAAGAGAGAAGGGAGAAAAACAAATCATAAAAATTCAAATTGAAAAGACCGGGCAATTGTCTCAGCCTTTTGGGAGTGGTTTTACAGATGAATCGTTAAGGTGGTTAAAAGCAATGTTCGCTTTTAGTAATAATTGAAATGACAATTATATGGAAATAACCGAAATAGGTTTTGAAAACTTTCGGGTTTTTAAAGATTACAGTGAGTTTGATTTAGCCCCAATTACAATTTTAACAGGCACAAATAGTTCCGGAAAATCAACTGTTATCAAAGCATTGAAACTGCTTCAATCTTTTTGGAGTCAGTCGGGGTTCGGTCATCACCTTGATTTTGAGAAAGGAAATCATCAGTTAGGGAATTTCGAGAAGTGTATTTCGAAAAATAGTAAAGAGAATGAAATAAAAATAACCTACCGGGTAAATCATATCCTGTTCGATTCTCCCATCACGATCGAATTACTCTTTCTATTAAACAAAGATAAATCATTAAATGATGTATCATTGAAAAATGGAATTTTAGAACGGATGCGAATTAAGTTGGGACAAGAGATTATTTACAGCCTTTTGATAAAAGAAAATGATTTTGCTAATGGTTTTAACTACAAATATATACTTGAAAAATTATTACCAAAACTCAAAGATAATTGGTCGAAATTAAGTAAAGAATTTGAGAAATATGATGAATTATTAAGTAAGGACGCAAAAAGTAAAGATAGAGCCGATTTTCAATTATTCATTCCGGACAGATCTGAAAGGAATTTTGAACAAAATAATATAAACCGGGATAGATATTATCAGTTGCAAGATTTTCTATTTATCGACTTTTCAAAGAATTTTCCGGAACCGGAATACCGGAAAGCGGGAGAACAAATTTCCAATGACTCTGAAAAAACAGATGGAATTGAGAACTATAAACAATACCCTTACCTATATAATATGGATATTCTTGATTTGTTCTCACAAATTCCAAAGTCAGAATCAGTCTTTTTTATTGATGCTTTTTGGAAACTAATCATTGAAATATATCCCGAAATTAAGAAACAATTCGATTACACGACCTTTAAAAATTTTATAGAACAAGAAGAAGAACAAGGAAACTTGAAAATAAATTTATGGAAAGATGATTTTTTGCTTAGTGGAATTGATAATTTTGGAAAGTATTTAAAGACACAAGTAGAAACAGCTACGGATGAAATTTCAAAAACGCTTATAGGAGATCCGCTTAAAAATATATTTGATTTTAACTTATCAGGTGAAAAAAAATTCTATCAAACCTTTCGTTCCGGCATAATGAGTGCAACTTTATGGTCTCCTTATGTAAATTCACAATTCGAAGAAACGACACAAAAAGCAATTATAAACTGTGATCAAATAATTTCGGATGCTATCTTTCTAGAGCAAGAATTATTCAATCAGAAACCTGTTTTCAGGTTTGAATCGGCTTTAGATATGCTGAAAACTTTTCTTTCCAATGTTTGTAAGCAGATTGAAAGCGATTCAAAAAACTTGTACTTTATTGATTCTATCCGAGCCACTTCACAACGATTTTACTCATTTGATTCTCAATCATCGAACTTCAATTATTTTATTACCGAATTTTTGAAACAATCCTACTCAGAAAAAGAAACAGATTTTTTGAAAAAATGGCTACAAGCATTTAACATTGCAGAGAGTTGCGAAATAAAATTAATAGAGGGTTCAGGAAGTCAGGTGTTTCTAAAAAAAGAGGATGAAACAATCAACTTGGTTGATCTTGGATATGGAGTAACTCAATTTTTGCCTATCCTGTTAAAAATTATTTATTGCAATAACACAAGAAGGAAAACGATTGTAATTGAAGAACCGGAAACAAATCTTCATCCTAAATTTCAATCCAAGTTAGCAGACTTATTTGTAGATGCATATAAAACATTCAAAATAAAATTTATAGTTGAAACTCACAGCGAATATTTAATACGTAAACTTCAATATCTGACTGCTAAAGGCGAGATTACATCCTCAGAAACAATATTGTACTATATTGGCAATCCCGATTCCTCAAAAAGAGAGAAAGGAGAAAAGCAGATTATAAAAATCCAAATCGAAAAGAACGGGCAGTTATCACATCCTTTCGGTAGTGGATTCACAGATGAATCTTTGAAATGGTTAAAAGCAATGTTTATCACTAATAATAATTGATATGGCATTAATTGACATATATTGTGAATTTGAATTTCTGGAAACTTTTTATACCTCTTGCCCACAGATAAAGAACAAAGCAGAATATTTATCTGCCAGATATTGGTATGAATTAGACCGGTTATTATTCCGTAATCAATCTCGGATTTATCTTGATATTACTAAAAAGATACTGATTGATTTAGCAGAAGGAGACAATCCAACAGGAATTGCCGTACAAGAGTTGATTAGTGCGCATGCCGAAAATAAAATAAGTGAAATTCTATTTGAACAAACAATAACCGGTTTAAAAAATATTAAGTACACTATCTTTCTTACAAAAAAATCAAAAGATGAATGTAAGCAATTAGAAGAAGAATTTGGATTAATATTCATTTCAAAGGATAACTATTTAGAATCGTTAGCTTTCTTATTTTCATCCGACATCAAATTGATCAATGAGACCACAAAAGATTTGAATTTTTTAAAACAATATCGTCATCCTTGCAACGAAATAATTTTGGTAGATAACTATATATTAAGTCAGAAAAAATTAAATAGTAACAGCATAAAACAATTATTCGATGCATTATTGCCCATAAAACTAAAAGGAAATTCATTCAATGTAATTATTTATGCAAATAGTAAAGACAAGAAAGATTCCGAAGATTCAAAATTTCCGAAAATTGATTATCCGGCAAATAAAAATGAAATCCAACAATCAATCGAGGCGCTTAGAGATTATACTATAAATGTAAAGTATCCGGAGAATATAAACGAATATCGTGATTATGAAAAGATGAAAGAAGATAACAATCTTGAAGAATATTTCAAGGCTGAGAATCATGATAGATATTTGTTGACAAATTATTGCTTTTTTAGTATCGGGTATGGATTTAATGTGAATAAGAAGGTGAAAATGGTTGGAACAAATTTGGTTGTTTACCCTTTAACTTATCAATCCGATTATTATCAAAGCAATAATGCTAATATTGTCGATTTAATCAAATACATAAGAGATAAAAACTATAATCACTCAACCACCGTCACCCACCCGTATTTATCTTCCTCATCGCCATATTGAATCGCTCGCAATTTATTATACAGTTTCAAACTGAGAGGACCGGGTTCTCCGTCCTTTGAAAACAGGTAGGATTTATTTTCATCCAAATCGTCGATTCGGGAAATAGCGCTGATGACAGCGGCCGTTCCGCAAGCTCCCGCTTCTTCAAAAGTAGGCAATTCTTCTATCGGTATCGGGCGACGTTCTACTTTCATACCCATTTCTTCGGCTAAAGTCATCAAACTTTTATTGGTGATTGAAGGGAGAATTGATTTTGACTCAGGGGTAATATACGTGTTATTTTTAATTCCGAAAAAGTTTGCCGGACCGCATTCGTCGATGTATTTCTTTTCTTTGGAATCAAGGTATAAAACGGCAGAATAACCTTTCTTATGTGCAATATCGCCGGCAACCAAACTTGCCGCATAGTTCCCGCCTACCTTAATATTGCCTGTTCCTTGCGGCGCTGCCCGGTCGTATTGACGTAAAATTGCATAAGGAGAAGGTTTAAATCCGGTTTTAAAGTAAGGTCCTACGGGGGTTACGAAAATGATAAAAAGATATTCCGTAGCCGGTTTCACGCCGACCTGTGCGGAAGCGCCGATTAATAGCGGTCGAATATACAAAGAAGCGCCGCTTTCGTAAGGCGGTACAAATCGCAGGTTTAGTTTCACAACTTCCAAAACGGCTTTTTCAAATAGCTTGACCGGAACTTCAGCCAGCATAATACCTCGTGAAGAGGCTTGCATACGCAAGGCATTCTCCTTTATGCGGAAAATACGTACTTTCCCGTCTTTCCCTTTGAATGCTTTCAAACCTTCGAAGGATTCCTGCCCGTAATGTAGGCAAGTGGCAGCGATATGCAAATGAATCTGTTCGGAATCGGAAATCTCCAAATCGCTCCATTTTCCATCTTTGTAATACGAACGAACGTTGTAGTCCGTCTTCATATAGCCGAAAGTTAAATCAGCCCAATTGATATTTTCCATAATGCTTGAATTTACGAGCAAAGGTAGTAAACTTTCCTTATTTTTTCCTATATTTGTCCCAAATTTATAGGAAAATACATGAGAGTTATCGAACTATTAAAAAACAGTCGTAAAACCGCTTTCTCTTTTGAAATACTGCCTCCGCTGAAAGGAAACAGTTTCCTGAAAGTCTGTAATATCATTGATAAATTGAAAGAATTTGACCCGAAATACATCAATATTACGACGCATCACAGCGAAACGTTTTTTCAGGAAACAGAGGATGGGCGGTATAAAAAAATGAATATCCGCAAACGGCCGGGTACAGTGGCAATTGCCGCCACCATTCAGCATCAGTACGGGATTACGGCGATTCCGCATCTTATCTGCAAAGGATTCTCCAAAGAAGAAACCGAATACGCTTTGATCGATTTGAATTTTTTGGACGTTCATGAATTATTATTGCTTCGCGGCGACACTAAGAAATTGGAATTGAATGCTTATCCTCCGGGAGCGAGCCATGAGCATACTACCGATTTAATCGAACAGGTGAATAATTTCAACCGGGGAATATCGATCGACGGGACCGTTTTTGAAAAGATGCAAACCCCTTTTTCTTACGGAGTTGCCTGTTATCCTGAAAAACATGAAGAAGCCCCTAACATGGAATCTGATCTGACGTTCTTGAAGCAAAAAATCGACATGGGCGCTGAATATGCCGTAACCCAAATGTTTTTCGACAACCGGAAATACTTCGATTTTGTGGAACGATGCCGAGCCGAAGGAATCCACGTCCCGATTATTCCGGGCATCAAACCGATTGTATTCCGAAATCAATTGACGGTTCTTCCACAAGTGTTCCATACCGAGATTCCCGAAGCGCTCGCCGCTGAAATACGAAAATGCAAAAATGACGACGAGGTTAAACAGGTTGGCGTAGAATGGTCGATCGAACAATGCAAGGAATTGATTCGGAACGGCGTTCCAAGTTTGCATTTTTATACCTTAATGGCAACCGACAGCGTTCGGCGGATTGCGAAAGCGATTTATTGAGAAAATATGAATTCCCGTCATTGCGAGAGTTGCGAGGATTAGCTAAAAAAGTAGCTCCGTTCCACTGACGGAAAACGATTTGTTTTCCCAATTTGCCACTTAATCCTCTTGTGACAATATTGTCTTTTACTACTGACATAATAAAAAGTTTTGAGTTAATAATAATGGATTAATTCTGAAAAGAGGAAAAGTCTCAATTCAACGGCAAAGCTAAAACGCAAGATAAGAAAATAGCTACGAAAATCGCAAAACTATTAAATTGTGATTTTTGTAGTCGATGGCGAAAAATAATTGTGAAAATCGTAGGTTGATTTTGTGAAAATTGTACTGAGGTGGCTTTTTCCCCTTCTCCGATATTTCACATGGGGCCACCAATATTGAATCCGTTTATTAATGAGTCGAAAATTATTTGTAAAATTGACCTAAATAGTTACATAGAGAGAAAGAATTTGCGAAAATAAAACAAATAAGTACCTTTGTCTGTAATAATCCAATAGAACAATGTCAGTAAATAAGCTCTTGTTAGGCGACAATCTCGAAATTTTGAAAACGCTTGAAAGTGAAAGCGTAGATTTAATCTATCTCGATCCTCCGTTTTTCAGTAATCGCAACTACGAAGTAATTTGGGGCGACGAGGGAGAAGTGCGCAGTTTTCAAGACCGTTGGGCAGGAGGAATTGACCATTATATTGCTTGGCTCAAAGAGCGAGTCGAGCAAATGTACCGAATTTTAAAACCAACAGGGAGCATTTTTTTGCATTGCGATTGGCACGCAAATTCCTATATTCGATGTGAAATTTTGGATAGAATTTTTGGATTAGAAAATTTCAATTCGGAGATAATTTGGGAAAGAACATTTGGTTCAGGTAGTAGCAAATCTATTTCAAAAAAATTTCCTGCGAATACAGACACAATATGGTTTTACAATAAATCTAAAAATTTTTTATACAATCAATTATCTAAACCATATGAAAATGCAACCGTAAAAAGGTATGACAAAATTGATGAAGATGGTAGAAAGTTTAAATGGGAAAATCTTAAAACATATTCGAAAGAAAGATTAGAGAAATTGATAGAGAATGGAGAAGCAAAATTCAATCTAAAATCAAAATATCCTGTTTATAAAAGATACTTTGACGAGGCAAAAGGAACACCTGTAACAAATCTTTGGAACGATATTGAATTTATTGGCACAAAATCTCCTGAACGCATTGGCTATCCAACTCAAAAACCTGAAGCATTATTAAAAAGAATTATAGAATGCGCGAGCAACGAAGGCGACATTGTTCTTGACCCTTTTGTTGGTGGCGGTACAACGGTTGCCGTTGCCGATAAACTCAATCGCCAATGGATAGGTATTGACCAATCCGTTCAGGCGATAAAAGTTACCGAGTTACGCCTTGATAAACAGAGGGATTTGTTCAGCGCTCCGTTTTATATCCGGTTACACAAATATGATTATGATACGCTACGTTATGCAAATGCCTTTGAATTTGAAAACTGGATTGTGCAGCAATTTGGAGGAGTAAGCAATACCAAGCAACGTGGCGACTTTGGATTAGATGGCAAAATGTCCGACAACACACCCATACAAGTAAAGCGTAGCGACAATATCGGGCGTAATGTAATTGACAACTTCCTCTCAGCAGTAAAACGTGCAGACAAGATATTGTATGATAAGAATATTGAAGATAAAAAGCCTATCGGTTATATTATTGCTTTCTCTTTTGGCAAAGGCGCTGTTGAAGAAGTAGCGCGATTGAAATTGAAAGAGAATATTATCATTGAATTAGTTACGGTAGAAAAGATTGTTCCGATTGCAAAAAAGCCAACCATTACAGTAGAAATAAATGAACTTAACAAGGGGATTAATCCCCTTGCCAAAGATATAGAATTTGTCGCATCAGGACAGAGCGAAGCAGGCATCGAATTTTATAGTTGGGATTTTGAATATAATCCAGAAAAAGGCTTTAAAGCTGATGTGATGATTGATAAAGAAGGTAAACAAACCGTAAAACTCAAAGCAGGTTTGCACAATATCGCCGTGAAAGTAGTGGATAACGACGGTTTAGAAAGTGTAGAAGTGGTTAAGTTGAAAGTGAATGGGAGAGTGGAAAGAACTGAATAAAACAGTAAATCTACATCAAATAATTCATAATAATATGACAACCTCCGAATTAACAGAATTATTAGAAGAACTAACAGTTTGTAAATCGTGGGACTTGAATTTCCGTTCAATCCTAAATTGATGATAAACAAGCAATTATATAGAAATCAAACGTTCATATAAATCCGGATTCAGAGGCTATCTAAACCGGCTTCGGCTCGAAAAAGCCAAAGAAATAATACACAACGTTCATTCGAATAAAATAAATCTGATTGCAATTTCCGAACAAATCGGTTTTCGCAATTACGTCGCTTTTAATACCGCTATTCTTTCTCCAATCTTCCCATACTGTCATTATGTTATTTTTTTTCTATATTGTACATATAAGGATTAAACATTGTTCAATTCAAATGAAAGTAGTAATTTTACAGTCTGAATATGAAAGTATGTTTTTTAAGGATATTATAGGACAAAAGGAAATCAAGCGGCAGTTGATTCAGTCGGTGAAAGACGGCTATATTCCCCACGCCCGTTTATTAAGCGGACCTGAAGGAGTTGGAAAAGTCGCCGTGGCTTTGGCGTATGCCCGCTATTTGAGTTGCAGCGCCCGAAATGAAACGGATGCTTGCGGACACTGTCCTTCCTGCATCAAATACAACAAGCTGTCGCATCCCGATTTGCACTTTGTTTTCCCAATCGTTAAAATCGATAAAAAGAAAAAAGAAATTTGCGACGATTATCTGACTGAATGGCGGACGTTTGTTTTGCAAAATCCATATTTCAGTCTGACTTCCTGGCTCAATTTTATCGATGCAGGGAACTCGCAGGGAATGATTTATGCCCGCGAAAGCGATGAGATTATCCGCAAATTGAATTTGAAAGCCTACGAATCGGAATACAAAATCATGATTGTCTGGTTACCGGAAAAGATGCATGAGGCATGTTCCAATAAATTATTGAAAATGATTGAAGAACCGCCTTCCCAAACGGTTTTTCTTTTGATTTCAGAAAACCCCGACCGCGTAATCGGGACGATTCAGTCGCGGACACAGAGGCTGTCGATTCCCCCCATCCTGCCGGAAGATCTGGGAAACGCTTTATCTGCAATGGTTACCAACGATTCCGAACGCTCCAACCTTGTACATCTTGCAAACGGCAGTTACCTCAAAGCGCTTGAAATAATCGAAACCGGCTTGGAAACCAAACAAAATCTCGATATGTTCAAAATGATTATGAGAAACGCCTGGCAAAGTAATATAAAAAATATGAAAGCGGAAGCCGAAAAATTTGCCGCTCTGGGACGTGAAAGACAAAAGTATTTTTTAGTCTATTCTCAAAACATGATACGCGAGAACTTTCTCTTTCGTTTGAATTTACCTGAAATCAATTATCTAAATGCAGAAGAAGCCGACTTTTCAGTTAATTTTTCTCCTTATGTCACAGAAAAAAATGTAGAAGAATTAATGGAAGAATTGGCGCTTGCCGAAAAACACATCGAATCCAACGTCAATCCCCGCATGGTTTTTTTCGATTTATCGATGAAAATAGCGGTATTGATAAAAAAACAATAACAGTTTTAAAAAATTATAGTAATTTTACACTTGAATTTATTCAACAACTAAATAATGATGACAAAAAAACAACATGTTGAATACTGGATAAATACAGCTGAAAAAGATTGGGCTTCGGTTGATATATTGTTTGTTGGACGACAATATCTACAGTCGTTGTTTTGGGCACATTTGGTTTTGGAAAAATTAGCAAAAGCGCTTTGGGTTAAAAACAACGAGGAAAATATTCCGCCAAAAATTCATAATTTGGTTGTACTTTTGAAACAGGCGAATGTTGATTTAGGTGAAGAAAAAATGAATTTTGTAAAGAAGTTTAATGAGTTTCAACTTTCGGGACGTTATCCTGATTATACTAACAATCTTTACAAAAGATGCACTGAGGAATTTACATACGAACAATTAGAAAAAACAAAGGAGATTAGAATATGCTTACTCAATCTTTTGTAATAGACACTGTGAGAAATTATGCCCGCGAGATTCGTGATGCAGGCGTAAACCTCAGAAAAGTAATACTTTACGGCTCGTTTGCCAAAGGAACGCAACACGAATGGTCGGACATTGATGTGGCATTGGTGGCTGATGAATTTACAGGATTTGCGTTCGATGATTATGATTTATTCCCTCACGTGAGTATTAAGAACCCTTACATGTGGATTGAGCCAAGAACTTACCCTACTGATTATTTTATAGAAAGCGACCCTTTCATCGAAGAAATAAAGAAAACAGGAATAGAAATCATTTAAAAATGACATTATGATATAAAAAACAGCGCTAATAAGCGCAAAATAAAACAGATGTAAAAATAGCGATTTGCGTTATTCTTGAAACTCACATTTCCACAAATTAACTCCATTTGGAGTTTCCTATCAAGAATAAGTTAGTGAAACGCCGTTTATTGCGGCGTGGAACAGCTTGTTGGATAGGATAGGCGTGGAAACCTGAGTTTCAGACAGGTTGTTTCCACGCTATTTTTTTGTCAAATTTTGAAGAATGCAAGCAATATTTACTCAATAAATTCTAAAATATGAAAACAAAATATTTATTTTTATTAGCAACCCTGTTATTTGGGATAATGGCAGCATTTAGCAGTTGCGGGAAAAGCAACGAGGCAAATAATCCAAATCCTGATCCTGATCCTAATACTAATACTAATACAGATAACGATTTGATGAAAGATTCCTTTTTCTTCGACGGCAAAATTAATGGCGTATTAATAGATTGTCAGGAAGATGGGATCTTTTATCAAATGTACGCTGTCGAAGGACATGTAATTGTCTATTTCATTGAAGGAGTGGGGTTGAGTACAGCAAAATCTGTCATTGAAAATCTCGGTGGCTCTATCATTGAACAAGTACCGGCTACCGGGTATTACTTAGTAAAAGTAAAAGCCGGAACTGAAAATAATTTTATATCAAAATTATACGAGAATCAAAATGTAGAATATGCGATTTTAAATTTGATTTATGAACCACAGGCGATTCAAGATGTAATTATCATAGACAACTTTACAACTGTAGAAACAGGTGAAACACTCTCTCACGGCGATAAAGTAGCAGCTGTATATAACGATTGTTTTGGAAAACAAGCCTTCATGACAAATGTAGGATACACGGAAAATGGGAAAGCCAAAATTAATAGCAATGCGACAAATGAAATAGAAAAAAACTGGAATAAAATTTATTCGTTTAATATGTCTTTTGGTCCGTCATTGAAAGATGACAATGGGAATAATATCAAATGGTGGCAGTCGCAGGCAACTCCTCCTAAACAACTTGCATACAAACGAGCACAAATGCAGCAAATAAAAGATGTTATAAAAAGATTAAAAAATTTGAAAAGACTCAAAGGTGTAAATGCTTTGAATAACATCGTAGTAACTATTGCGGCAGGTAACGAAGGAATGCCCGATTTTGACAATTCAGTTATTCTGCCTATGCTCAATGATCCTCATGCAGTGTATGGATTAAATGCCGAAGAACAAGCAATATTGAAAAACAATATTTTAATAGTAACATCTACCGACCTTGCCAATTCCAATCAATCTTCACCAAATAATGCAATGGCTCAGGTAGATACAACCGGTTTGAAATGGAAAGGAACCTCTTGTGCCGCTCCAAGAGCGTTATGTTATATCAGCCAAATAATGGAGCAGAAAAATTTAACTGCCGTACAGGCATTGGCAGAAGCAAAAAAAATGATAGCCGATAATAACGGACGATTTATTTCCCCGACAGTTGCGGGGGTAAAACCGGTCGCTTCTGCTTCAAATAGAACTGTTAATTCGGCAACTTTAACTGTGGGCATAAATCCTGCCGAGATAAAAAATAAATATCCTACGTCAAACAAGGTAGGATGTTGTTATAGCACAAGTTCAACTTTTAACTCGTATAAAATCAAAGAATTAGACTTTAACAGCGCGCAGACTTCTTATGTATTCAATTTGACAGAATTACCGTCCGGTACTAAGCACTATGTTTATGGATATGTAAAATATGATGACAACAAATATATTGAGGGACGACCGGAAAACACAACAAGTTTTTATACCATAGCCACAGATAATCCAAATGACCCCGGTAATATTGTTAATAAAACGCTGTCATTAACTTTAACGAGAGCTCTAAAGGGTGGAACTGAATCGCACACCGGTATTTTAAAGCCAAACAGCGTACTTCAAATAGATAATCTAACGGGCAGATGGGAACAAAGCGGTAATGCGTTGAAGATGAACTGGACGTTGAATAATTCATACCTATGCACCTACAGCTTGACCGGTACGCTATCCGGAAATTCCTACACCGGAACCTACACGCATTATGACCATGGCTCAACGCTTTATGATAAAGGAATATTTACAGGCATGTTACAATAAATAAATAAAACCTGATTTCAACCTGAGTTAATTAACAAAACAACCTCAGTAACAGAAAAATATATCCTTTTCTTCTCAACCTGATTACCTCATTAAAATGATAATTGAAAATAATGTTATAATATATTTTACTAAAAAATTTCACTCAAAATGAAAAAACAATTACTTTTTTGGGCGATGTGTATCGCAGCAATACTTTCCGCCAATGCACAGACAAGCGTATGGGACGGCACTCATACCACTTGGACAAAAGGGACCGGCACGCAAGCCAATCCTTACTTGATTGAGAATGCCGGACAACTTGCGCATTTGGCGTATATTGTAAACAATGGCGTAGGCGCAGGCGGTGGGCGTATTGTAGGCGCTAACACTTATTGGAAATTGATGACAAATATTGACCTGAAAGGAAGCCAGACATTTCAATGGACGCCGATTGGCTATTACACTTCCGCTTCCGATTATTACGCCTTCGGCGGAAATTTTGATGGTAATGGAAAAACCATAAGCAATCTTTTTATTAACACAACCACTTTGCAACGAATTGGTTTGTTTGGTTATACGGATGGGGCAAGTATTAAGAATTTAGGAATTGTTGGTAGTAGTTCGGTTACAAGTGGAAACTCTGGGGCTGGAATAATAGGTAATGCTGATAATACAATTGTAGATAATTGTTACAACGTGGGAAATATTTCTGCTAAATATCAATCCGGTGGCATAATTGGAACAAGCAACAATAATACAACTATCAATAATTGCTATAATATGGGGAATATTTCTGCAGTATCTTATTATTCTGGCGGTATAGTCGGATATATAGGTGCTAGTGGTTGTACGATTAATAATTGTTACAACATAGGGTATATAGCAGGCGGTGTGAAAGGCGGAATAGTCGGATATTATGTAACAGGCGGTGGTAACATAAAAATAGACAATAGTTATTATTTAGTTACTTGTGGTGCTGCAGGTGCAGGTCAATCAAAAACCGAAGTATATATGAAAGATGCAGAATTTGTAAGTCTGCTTAACAGTGGTGTAAATGCAAACTTTGCTTATAAACAAGATATTACGCCTTTTGTAAACAATGGGTATCCTGTAATAAGCAATGGTGGCTTTGAAATACAAACTTTACCAGCAACAAATATTAACAGAGATAACGCTACGCTTAAAGGAACTATCAAGCAAGGTACAGTAACCCTATCATCAAGAGGTTTTCAGTATAAAAAAACGACTGAAACAGATTATACTTCTGTCATTGTTGCTTCCTCTACCGAAAATTTAGAGTATAATTTAACAGGATTACAACCAAACACTAATTATCAATACAGAACCTTTGCCACAAATACAAGCAATGATCATGCTTTCGGCGATGTAATGACTTTTACTACAACAAGTTTTAATACAAATAGCAATGGCGAATTTTTAATCGAAAACAAAGAAGATTTAGTCCTGCTCGCCAATCTTGTAAACGGCGGCAATTCGTTTAGCGGACAAACATTTACATTGGCAAACGATATAACGTTGCCTATCACGCCGAATAATATCCTTTCCATTGGCACGATGAGTACGAGCAGGCCTTTCAGCGGTACCTTCAACGGCAACGGCAACCGTATTTACAATGTCTATATCGATCAGCCCAACACGCCCTATCAGGGATTTTTCGGCTATACCAAAAATGCCTATCTCATTAAAGTCGGTTTGGTAAATATTACGGCAAGCGGCAGAAACTACACCGGCGGAATGGTGGGTTATGCCGACAATACGAAAATAGACGATTCGTACATAACCGGCGGTACACTTTTCGCTTTGAGTTATTGCGGCGGCTTGATAGGCTATCAAACGCCCGGTACCAACTCCATCATAACAGGTTGCTACAATACCGGCTGCGCGGTTACAGGCAATAATTATGTGGGCGGTTTGCTCGGCTACAGCAATAAGGGAACGGTGCGTAATTCGTATGTGGCCGCTTCGGTAACAGGCAACGGCACAGCCGTTGGGGCGATTGTCGGTGGAGCACAGGATATGCTGTTTTATTATTGGTATTTCAATGAAGAAACTACATGTCAAGCGTTTGCCATTGGCGAAAACAATATAAGCAAGTCTCCCTCTGCCTCTGCTTCGCAGCGATCATCCACTGCAGCCGGAAACGAGGGAAATATGTCATCTGCCGATATGCGTTTGCAAGCCTTTGTCAATACACTCAATCAGGGCTTGGTAAAGCCAATGTGGAAAATGGATTACGCAACGCCTGTCAACAAAGGCTTCCCGATTTTGATGTGGCAAACGGCAAAGCAAACGGGAATAGAAGAAATTACAACAAAAAGTAATATCACGTTTTATCCTAATCCGGCAAAAGATTACCTGCTTATCCAATCCGATTCTCCGGTTGAAAAAATAGAGATATATAATCAAACGGGAGTTTGTGTACTGATAAATAATCGTCCAACAGAAAAATTAAACGTTTCGAATTTGCCCGCCGGATTCTATCTTGTTAGAATTTATGTGGACAGGATACCGGTAACAAGGAAAATGATTATCAAAAAATAGCTCAATATTTACCAATAATCAAATAAAATTGCTATATTTGCATGATTTAAATTTGAGCATAATGGAGTACCGACTATATAACGGAGAATGCCGATTAAACGCCAAAGGGTGTTGCAAAAGGCATATCAACAAACTAAATAATTACGACTACCTGAGCGATATTCCCGAGTCGGAACAAGCAACCGATTATGTGGAAGTGCAATTCAAAAATACACGAAAAGGTTACTTTCTAAACAGCAACAAAATAGATTTGGTAAAAGATGATGTTGTAGCAGTGGAGTCAAACCCCGGCCACGACATCGGAACAGTTACGATGACCGGTAAATTGGTTCTTTTACAGATGGCTAAAGCGCGCATTCGTCCGGATGCGGAAGTGCGCCGCATTTACCGGAAAGCAAAGCCTGCCGATTTGGAAAAATACGAAGAAGCCAAAGCCAAGGAGCACGAAACAATGATTCGTTCGCGCAGAATAGCGGAAGGCTTAGGACTGCAAATGAAAATCGGCGATGTGGAATATCAGGGAGACGGAAACAAAGCCATTTTTTACTATATTGCCGATGAAAGAGTCGATTTCCGCCAGTTGATTAAGGATTTAGCCGAAGCATTTCATACGCGCATCGAGATGAAGCAAATCGGCGCCCGTCAGGAAGCCGGACGAATCGGCGGAATCGGACCTTGCGGACGCGAATTATGCTGTTCCGGCTGGGTTTCGAGTTTTGTTTCCGTATCGACAGGAGCCGCACGCATACAGGATATTTCAATGAATCCGCAAAAATTAGCCGGACAATGCGCCAAACTGAAATGCTGTCTTAATTACGAAATAGACGCTTACGTAGAAGCGCAACGCCAATTTCCGGCTCGCGAAATCCCTTTGGAAACCAAAGATAACACGTATTACCATTTTAAAACAGACGTATTCAAAGACCAAATGACGTATTCGACCGATAAGAATTTTGCAGCAAACACAGTGAATATTTCTTCAAAAAGAGCTTACGAAGTTATCGGGATGAATAAAAAAGGGTTTAAGCCACGTAGTTTACAACCCGATGAGAATGAATCGAAATCGGCTAAAGAATATCAAGATATTCTCGACGAAAGCGTAAGCCGCTTCGACCATCTTAAAAAGAAAAAAAATAAAAAATTTCGTCCGAACAGTGACAATTATGCGAAGCGTTAAATGTCTTATTTTGATATTAATAATTTGGGGAACCGTTTCTTGTTCGCATAAAGAGGTTTTTTTCAAATATCGTTCATTTGCAAGCGCCGGATGGAATCGGGAGGATACGGCGGTTTTCAACGTAAAAATCGAAGATAATTCACAACCCTACCGAGTAACCATTGAACTTCGCAACGACAACAATTATCCTTTCAGCAATATTTGGTTGTTTGTTGATTATAAAACGCCGGACGGAAACAGCCGTCTCGATACGGTTGGCTACGATTTGGCAGACGTTTACGGGAAATGGAAAGGCAGAGGGCTGGGTTTATTCAATCTTTCGATTCCTTACGAAGATACAATTCTTTTTCCGGATACAGGTACATATATCTATTCAATTTCTCAGGGAATGCGGGATAATCCGTTGAAAGGAATTTCGGATATCGGACTGAAAGTGTCAAAAAATCCCGTTGAATAATTGCTCGACCGCTTTCCTCAATTCGCTTCTTTTCCCTGTGAAATTGTTGATAATCAAAGAAACTGCATAACGTTTCCCTTTGCTTTCAATGTATCCGCTGTAGGATTGTACATTGGACATGCTTCCCGATTTCAATCGCGCTTTGCCCGCCAAAGGGGTATTTCTTAAAAAAGATGCTACCGTTCCTTCTCTACCGGCGATAGGTAATGATTGATAAAAGGCCTCCCTATTTTTGGATTGCTTATCCATATAAACCAGCAAATCAATCAGAAATCCGGTAGAAATCCCATCTTGAGGAGAAAGCCCGCTTCCGTCGTACATAAACAAAGCATCCGAATCTAATCCTTTTGTCCTCCAAAACTCCGGGATATCAATCGAATCTAATACCGTTACTACTTTGTATAAATGCTCGGCATATTGATTGTTGCTCTCAACATTGGTAATTTTTATGATAGAAGCTAAATCAACAGAACGAACGGTACTTAATAATTTCCCATCGCCTGGCCTAACCGGATAGAGCCGATAAGTTGTCGCTTCGCCGGCTACGATAACTCTGTTGTTTTGCAAATAATCGCGAAAATATTGTGCTAAAAATAAGCCCGGATCGGGAATTGCTCCTTTTGCCGCAAAAGAAGCCCGGTTTGCCGGAATAGTTCCGTAGAGACGAATATCATTGGAAAAAGGAAGCCCAAAAACGAAAGAATTATCCGATGTATCGTCGGATGCTTTTATCTCGTTGGTAATTTTTAGATTGCTTATATTCGGTTCAGTATATAAAACCGTAGTAGCACTGTCCGGTGAAGATGATTGCAAATACACGCGGTACATATCGTCGAACACACTGACTCCGTAAATTCCCGGCGCATAATAATTGCCGATATCTTCCCACAACCATTTTTGAGAAACACCCTCATAACCAAATAATTGATCTAATACAACGATGTTGCCTGCAATTTTCCGGATGCCGGCGCTTCGGATGCCGGCTAACCATTCTTTCAAAAAGTTTTCTTTATCATCCCGGATAAATTCAGATCCAAAAGTCGGGTCGCCCGTTCCTTGAATATACAGATTGCCATGCAGCGTCTCTTCTTGAATATAGCCGGTGTAAAACAAGGGCGTTTCAAAGAAAAACCCACCTCCCAACAATTCCAAAGCCGTTGCCGTAGTGACAAGTTTCATGTTGGAAGCCGGCGTCAACGACAGGTTTTCATTATAAGAAACAACGGCCTTTTTTGTACCTAGATCAACCACTTTAAAACCGACTGTTGCATGAATTAAATTCTTTTTATTAAGAAAATTAACAAAAACAGGCGATGTTTGGGCATAAATTGCTCCGAAGGTAATTAACAATAGAGCAAGGATCAAGGTTTTTTTCATCTGTACATAATTTGTTTTTTAAAGGTTATATGGAACTCGCATGTTCATTTTCTTGGATGTATTAAGTACATGCTCGTTTCATAAGTGAGTGTTATTTTTTTAGATTACAAAGGTAATGATTTTTTAAATCACCGGGTACGGTAATTCCCGACTAAATTCCTGCGAAGTTCTCGTCTTGCAAAAAAAATGCGGCTTTTCACTGTACCTATCGGTAACGCTAACTTGTCGGAAATTTCGTTATATTTATATCCGTCCATGTACATCAAAAAAGGGATTTTTAAATCATCATTCAATCTATTAATAATGAATTTAATCTCTTTTACGGTTATTGATTCTTCCGGATTTTCGCGGCTCGAATTTTCAAGCGAATTCAAATGCCGTAAATCGCCGGTATGGTCAACCATAATTTGGCTGCGTAATACTTTTCTGTAATTATTTATAAAAATATTGCGCATGATGGTGAGAACCCAGCCTTTGAAATTAATATTATCCACATATTTGTCTTTATTGCCTAAAACACGAAGTGTAGTTTCCTGTAATAAATCTTCTGCATCATAACGGTTGGCTGTCAGCATCATGGCAAAACTAAACATATTATGTTGAATACTTAAAATTTTTTCTTGAAATTGTATTGCAGTCATAAATATTAAATGATTAAATAAATAATAATAAAGCTATTCCGATAAACCTATTTTTAAATTCAGTTGTTATATAATCACAGTTGGTTCTCCATACAATGCATAATTTTTCAAAACTTGTTTTTCCTGTTTTGATCTATTGCAATAGTGTATGTAAACGATGAGTCAAAATTATTTTATTTTAGGAGTAGAATCAAGCTATAATGCGAGTATTTGATTGACCTGTTTTTTTGTTTTTCGATGGATAATAAAAAAAAATCTGATTTTGGGTTAAAACGGATGATGATCCGGAGAAAAGTTTTGATTTTTGAAAAAGTATAATAGTAATTTACTAAATAAGTAAATAAATGAAGTATGAAATTTTGCATCGGAATTTGTTAATTCAATTTAGGAATCGAATCCCCCATAATTCAACTTTAGTTACAAAATTGGTTGAAATTTTGTTTCTTGAGCGGGAAGCCGTATATCGGCGTTTACGACGGGAGGTTCCTTTTACGTTTGAGGAAATCACAGTTATTGCCGTGGAATTTAATATTTCTTTGGATAGTATGCTTGGAGTTGATGTTCGATCAACAAATCCATTCCAAGTCCAATCCGACGAAAAAAACCATTCCGAGGAGTTCGATCATTTATTATTGGAAAAATATACGCATGCCTTGAAAGAAGCAGCATCTGATTCAAAAGGGGAAATCTCTTTGATTACAAATTTATTACCTCAATTACTTTCTATGGGATTCAAATCTATTTTTCGTTTCTATTATTTTAAATGGCATTATTATTCGATACCAACTGATTTGAGCAAATCCTATCATGAGATCGTACCATCAGATAGACTTAATCAGACTATTGAGGATATTTATCTTTATTCAAAAAACATAAAAACCGGGTATTATATTCTCGATAACCGAATTATTCATAACTTTGTTAATGATGTCAGCTATTTTAACAGCATCCGTTTAATTAAAGACGAGGATGTTCTTCTCATCAAAAATGAACTGTTTCAATTTCTTGATTACATGGAAAATGTAGCGGCAAGAGGATTTGCCGATAATCCGGCGAACAAAATAATTATTTATACCTCGGATATAAGTATTGATACAACCTATTCTTACGTCGATTCGGCCTCTTCTCCTCGGTTTATACTGATTTGGTCGTTTATTTTTAACAGCCAATTGATTTATGATGAAGAAACTTTAAACATGATAAGACATCGGATTCGATCACAAATCAGAACTTCCACCTTGCTTTCCGTTGCCGGCGAAAAACAACGAACGCTTTATTTTGAGACACAAAGGAGAATAGTAGATGCGCTTTGAATGAATTCTTATAAGTTACAAAAAATAAATTTGATTTCTTCAAAAAAAAACCTTTACTTTGTTCTTTCAAAACTTAAACAAATACGATGAGTAAGAAACTTTCGCAGGTAGATCAAAGCTACCGGTTACCTTTTGTGTTGATTACTTTTTTCTTTTTTCTTTGGGGATTTGCTCGTGCGCTATTGGATGTATTAAATCCTTTTTTCCAAGAAACTTTTCAAATAAATAAAACGCAAGCGTCATTAATTCAATTTGTTACGTTTACGGCTTATTTTCTGATGGCAGTTCCTGCGGGTATTGTGATACGTAAATACGGAACTCGTCATGGGGTGATTACCGGTTTGATTCTATTCGGAGGGGCAGCACTGTCTTTTGTGTTGAGTCGTTTTTTCGGAGGAATTATTTTTTGGTTTTATCTTTTACTGTTATTTGTAATCGGTTGCGGATTGGCTTTTTTGGAAGTGGCTGCTAATCCTTATGTCACATTGCTTGGTACACCTGAAACGGCTGCAAGCCGCATCAATCGCGCGCAATCATTCAATGGTATGGGATGTATCTTTGGTGCATTGCTGGGTGGGGCTTACTGTTTTTCGACAGAACAACCAAACATCTCGTCGGCATATATTGTTATCGGCTCGGTTGTTTTGCTGATTGCCCTTCTGTTTTCGCGAGTAAAACTACCGGAATTTGTAATTGAAGATAAAGATAAAACGCAATTATCAGCTAATTCGCGTGGTTTGTTGAGACATCCCATGTTCTTGTTCGGACTTTTTGCTCTGTTTTGTTATGAAGTTGCCGAGATCGCTATAAATTCGTTTTATATTAATTATGCAACTGAAAATAACATGGCTCAATGGATTGGTTCATTTATTAAAGATGCATCGGGAATAAGCCTCAATTCACATTTTGTTGCTTCCATCGTTCTTTCGGTAGGTTTATTTCTGTTCATGAGCGGTCGATTTACAGGGAGTTGGATTATGCGTTTCGTTAAGGCCGAAAAGGTTTTATTGGTTTGTGCGGTTGGAGCTGTTTTGATGACCCTGTTGGTTGTGATGGATATTCGTATCCTATCATTTGCAGCTTCAATAATGATTTATGTCTTTGAATCCATTATGTTCCCTACTATTTTTGCTTTGTCGATCAGAGGGTTAAACGAATTGACACAAAAAGCGTCCGCCTTATTGATGATGACGCCAATCGGCGGAGCGATAGGTACGGTTTTAATGGGGATGGCTGCCGATCAACGCAATATGACCTTTTCGTTCTTGGTACCGTTGATCGCTTTCGTTGTCATTCTTGTTTATTCACTCACTATCCGGAATAAACATTTCGGTTATTTGCAATGACATGCATCACATCTTTCGGTTTAGCTTTAACCGGGCCATAGTTTTCTATCTTAAGCGATGACAATGCGGCAGCAAAACGGGCTGCTTCTTCAATAGGAGCGCCTTTGGCTCTTTTATACAGATAACCGGCCATATAGGTATCGCCACATCCTGTAGAATCAACAATTTTTCGAGGGAGGTATGCAGGAATACGGTAGAAACGATTTCCGTCATATATCAATGAACCCTTGCTTCCAAAAGTAAGCAAGATTTCTTTTGCACCTTGGTCATGGAGTTGCCGGGCGGCAAATTGGGAATCTTTGCTTCCGGTAAGCGCTTCCATTTCAAGTTCATTGGCTTTCAGAAACCGAATGTAAGGAATCATCTCGAGTTTATTCGTCCAATCTACAGGAGATACATAAGTGTTGTGTACTTTTCGCAGGTATCCCTGCACATCGACGGATATATTTCCTTTGGAGGCTAAATATTTTACAACCTCTAAAGAGAAATCATCTGCAAGGAGCGCTCCTAAATGAAAGATATTAGCTTCCACCTCCCGGAGTTGCTCAATATTGAACGGATCCCCCTTAGCCCAAACGCGTTGTTTGCGCTCGTCAGGGTTTTCGCCATATATATTTTCAAAAAAAGTAGAGTTTTCGCTCGGTAGCACAGTTATATTTAGTCCTTGCATTTTCATTTCATCAACTACATTCAGTTCAGAACTTCCCACCGCTGTTACCAAGGTGTAGTCGATGTCTTTGAAATTATTGACTGCATGAGAAACATAAAAAGATGTTCCTCCCGGCATGAAGACTGTTTTTTGAGGAGTTGTTACTTTATCGATTGTAATATGTCCGATACAACATAACTCGTGTTTCATTTTAGAGGCATTTTAATCCCGCCACCTAATAAAAATCTTTCAACAGGCAATTCCCGGATCAATCAGCACATATCGTTCTGAAAAAGATCGGCAATTAATTCTTTGTTTTTCACCACAATCATGCGCCAATTTTGTTGATTAACTGCGCTTGGTGAAGCAATTGCAGCTTCTGTGATGATGCGCAATGATTCCTCCGAAGGCATTTGGTTTGTGTACGCTCTGCACGAATAGCGTAAGAGAGTGGTTTTAATAGTTGTCACTTGTCCGGTTATTGTATCCCTAATTTTTTCTTTACCAAAGGGGTTGCATCGATTGCATGAGGAGCTTTGTATAAGAACGCCTGCAAACTGATAATGTAGAGGAAGTTATTTTCCTTGCCTACTTCTTCGATTGTTTTTTGCAATTTAGCTTGAATGGGAGCTCCCAATGCTTGTTGCAATTCTTCTTGCTTTTGAGCGGCATATTGTTGAAAATTATCCGCACGCTGCTGTATGTCCTGAAGTTCTTGTTCTCTACGCAGCTTGATGCTTTGATTCAACGAATCCCGTTGTGCTATATAGTCGGACATTTTCTTTGTATATTCATCCGTCAATATTTTAAATTCAGCTTGAAACTCGCTTTGGGATTTGCTTAATGAATCTGTCATCAGCTTATATTCAGGCATAGCGGTGATCACATCTCCATAATTTAAATAAGCGATTTTACCTTCTTGCGCAAATACTGTTAAAGGGAGCGTGATAAGAGCAATTAATAGAATTTTTTTAAACATAGTTATTTCTTTATTAAGTTTATATTACATTCGGGGGGCAAAGATACGCAATTATTTTGAATATCCGAGTTTAGTCAAGACATCGTTGCTGATATCAATCTTCGGAGTAGCATAAATAACACTCATAGCGGAAGCTCTGTCAACGACCATTGCATAACCTTGTTTTTCAGCAATTTCTTTTACGGCATTGTAGATTTCATCTTGGATCGGTCGAATCAGGCTTTCCTTCTTTTTAAACAATTCTCCGTCCGTGCCAAAGTATTTTCTTTTTAAATCTTGCGCTTCTTGTTCTTTTGCAACGATTTGCGCTTCTCTCTTTGTTTTCATTTCCGCTGAAAGAAAAACCAAATCGGCTTGATACGTTTTGTAAAGATTTTGAGCTTCTTGTTGGACACTTTCCACTTCGGTCTGCCATTTTTTTGAGATCGTATTCAACTGCTCACCGGCCATTTCGTATGCCGGAATATTTTTCAAAATGTAATCCGTATCGATTAGCGCGAATTTTTGTGCGTTTGCTCCCATACTTCCCAGAGCCAATAATAACGCTGCTACCATCATTTTTTTCATTGTTTTTACTTTTAAGATAGTTAATATTTTGCTTTTATCATCTATTATACCTTGATTCAATGTTGCAAATGTAACATTTTTATTATGCAAAGGTACAAAAAAATTCTTTTCCATCCATAAAAACAAATTTTGGGCTAAATAATAATTTGAACCGGTATGATTATTTTTCGTTTTTCAGTTAGTTTTGGTTATCTTTGTAATGAAAATAAAATGACCGGTGATATATAGGAAGCCTACAAAATATCCGGCGGAGATAAATAGAATATTTATACAAAAATATCAAATTGAATATGAAGCAATTAAAGCGACTGATACGGCCTTTGGCAGAATCCTTATGTCCATTTTGTCTATTTGGCCATAGATCCTATTCACAATATGGAGAAGATTTATTACTAAAAACGTTTATAGAAAAGGAATATCCTAAGAATTATAAAGGTTTTTATGTGGATATTGGAGCTCATCACCCTTACCGTTTTTCCAATACCGCTTATTTTTATAAAAAAGGATGGCATGGCATTAATGTGGAACCAACGCCAACACTAATTAAAAAATTCTATTCATTGAGAAAAAGAGATATTAATATCAATGCTGCCGTAGGGATTTCTGATGAGCCGTTGGTGTTTTATCTTTTCAATGAGCCGGCCTTGAACAGTTTTGATAAAGAATTAGCTCTTAGTAGAGAAAATGTTAAATATAAAATAATTGATAAAATAACCATACCGCTTGAAAAACTATCTTCTATTTTAGATAAAAATTTACCGGATGGTACAGAAATTACATTTATTTCGATTGATGCAGAAGGTTTGGATTTTGAAATATTGAAATCGAATGACTGGCAAAAATATCGACCGAAATTTATCTTGATAGAAGATGATATCGACTTTGATAATATGAATTTAAGTAATGTGTATAATTATCTTAAAGAAAATGGATATCAATTAATCGGAAAATCCTTGATTACTTCCATTTATAAAAAACGAACAGAGAAATAAGCATACTAATAAACCGAGGATGAGGAATATTCAGAATTTGAAATGGCTGTAAGATGAATGTGAATTTATTTATCCACAAATTATATTCTTCTTTGTTAAAGAGAAGCGGCAAAGAAAATAATAAGAAAAGCCGTCAGCATTGGTTGGATAGAAAATATAATAATCAACCGCTGATTAGTTTTATCATTCAATCCCACAATAAGAGCGAAGAAGTAAAACATATTGCGGCAAAACTTCGCCATGTGCCAAACTGTGAAATAATCGTAATAGACGACGGCTCTACATCCTATCATACAAAAGCACTTATCGGTTATTTACAAGGGATCAATGAATTTGTAATCCGAGCCAATGATTTATATGAAAATGTCATGTACGACCGAGCGATTCGATTAGCCAAAGGGGAATATTTGGCGCTTCTTCAGGATGATGATGATTTTGAAGACCTGACTTGGGTCGATCAAGCGGTAAATTATTTTTCAAAATATCCCCAATTGGTTATTTTAGGCGGGTATGGTGGTTTTGATCTTGAATTTGGTGATTCGAAAGTGAGCCAAATTTTAACCTTATACAAAAAAAATACCGATAAAGATTTTTCGTTTGTCCGGGCTGTAAATAGAGCGCCCATGTGGATTAACAAAAGCCTTTTCTTTGAAAAGCTGAAAAGTATTGATTACAATTTTGCCCCTTTTCAATATGATGATACAGAACTATGCATCCGGGCTTGGCTAAACGGGCTGCAAGTCGGATGGTATAATGCCGGCTTTCAATCGCTGACCGCAGGAGGAATGCGAATATGGAATTCGCAATTTATCAAAGAACAGGATTTACACAACTCAAAGCTGTTGTATGATTTGTATAAAGATAAAAAGGATTTGCTTGATACTCTTGTTAATGAAGCAAACTCTAAGTGCAACGGTTAATAATGGAAAACGAAAAAATGCAATTTTAATTATGTTTAAAACGCCGATACTATTTTTGATCTTCATTCGTGAAGACACGACGCAAAAGGTTTTTGACGCCATTCGTCAACAAAAACCTAAATATCTGTTTGTAGCAGCCGATGGCGCTCGAAAAAACAAGCCGGATGAGGCCGAGAAATGCCGCCGAGTGAGAAATATTATTAAGCAAGTCGATTGGGATTGCGAATTGCAAACCTTGTTCCGAGAAGAAAATTTAGGTTGTAAAATGGCTGTGAGTTCTGCTATTAACTGGTTTTTTGAACAAGTGGAGCAAGGCATCATTTTGGAAGACGACTGCTTGCCGGATCCTTCATTTTTCCCGTATTGCGAAGAATTGCTAAATAGATATAAAGAGGATACGAGAATCGGACATATCGGCGGAAATAATTTTTTCCCCGGGAACATCGAAATGGAGGGGAGTTATGATTTTTGTTCGTTCTCCCACATCTGGGGATGGGCTACCTGGCGCCGGGTTTGGAAAAATTTTGACGTAAATTTCCCGTTTTGGGAAGCCGAAATAGAAAAACGTTCTTCCCTGTTTTGCAACCAACAGGAAGAAATTTATTTCTCCTCCTTTATTTCGGACGTGATTCATAATAGAAAAGGTATAAATGCTTGGGATGCGCAGTATTTATTGACTTTGCGACTACAAAATCAATTGTCTGTTTATCCAAGCGTTAATTTGGTTATGAATATCGGTTTGGGAAATGCGAATGCGGTTCATACAACCAAAAATAAGGCAAAACAGTCGATCCCTGCTTCTGCGATTCATTTTCCGCTGAAACATCCGCAATATGTTTTACAGAATAAAAAAATCGACGATCGCACAATAAAAAACTTATTTTTCTCTTGGAAAAGATGGATAAGGTATTATTTGAAACAATATTAAGAAACCGTTGAAAATGAATGAATGGTATGGATGAATATTTAAAAGGAGAAAAATTATGGGGAGATGATTTTTCATTCGAGCAAATCAAATCTTGGCTGGACGATGAAAGTCATGGTTTTGACGAATTGGATGGCGAAGCGGAAAAGATATCCGATGAATACGAATTTCATCCTTTGAATCGATTTTACGGTTTTTCAAAACTCCCTAAAGATGCAAAATTCCCGGAAGTCCTCGGACTCGGCTCTGCCTGGGGATATGAATTTGAGCCGTACATACATAAATATGGTATCAAACATATCACCATTATCGAACCTTCAGACAAACTGGCAAGAAATTCCATCGAGCAAATCATCCCGACTTATGTAAAACCCAATGTCGACGGAAAAATCGAAAAGCCGGATAATACCTTTGATTTGATTACCTGTTTCGGAGTTTTGCATCATATCCCGAATGTCAGTTTTATTCTCTCGGAATTGTTACGGGTTTTAAAACCCGGAGGCTTTTTATTGATCAGAGAACCGATCAATTCGATGGGCGATTGGACAAAAGAACGTAAAGGATTAACGAAACGGGAACGCGGAATACCTCCGCCGGTTTTTGAGAAAGTATTTGCAGAAAATAAAGGGTTCATAATGTCCAAAAAATACTTGCTTACAGGTACTTTCGCACTTCAACGCATCTTAAATAAATTTTCTAAAAAACAATTGATAAACAGCATACTGTATTTATACTTCGATCAAATAGCGTCGCAACTGACGGCTTGGAACTATCATTATCATCCTCAAAACCGTTGGCAACGGCTGGGACCTCAAAACGTATTTTATGTAGTAACAAAGTGAACAAATTAATTTTCAGATATGAGAAATGTAATTGCAACTTGGATTTATTTGGATTCAAAAGAAGAACAATCGACTTATATTCAAACCGGAAATAAATCCCACTCTCCAGCCTTTCAAAAAATTTATTGGCGATGCATTGTCCTTTTTTATGAAACATCGCTGCGTTACAATGCGTCTTTCGAACATATTTTATTTACGAATACAAATCAATTCCCCGTTGTTGACGGTTTGGATGTGCATCAATGGCTTGTGAGTAACAATATTCAAGTTGTAGTAGTAGAAAATCGATATGTTATGCCTAAAGGATACTATCATTCCTGGCAAAATCAATTCTATGAATTTTCAATTATCGAATCTATGGCAAAAGAGTTTGAACTCGACGATAAGTTTTTACTTCTCGATTCCGATTGCGTGTTTTCAAAACCGGTTGCTCCTCTGTTTGAACGAACATTTCCGATGGCGCAAACGTTTGTTAACACATTTCCTCCCTATAATGAAACAATACCTATCAACGGATTGTCGCGAAAAGATCTACATCGTATTATCGAAGAACTTTTATGTATTAAACTCACGAAACCGGTAGACTATTGCGGGGGCGAAATTTTGTTTGCCTCCGGCCGATTTCTTAAGAAAGTGGCTGATGAATTCCCGACGCTGTATCTACGGTTGCTTGAAAGAAACAAAAAAGGATTACCGCAATTCAATGAAGAGGCACATACACTGACTTATTTTTACTATAAATACGATTGCGAAATTGGAGCTGTAAATGAATCTATCAAACAAATGTGGACGAATCCTTTTGTGTTTAGAAATATTGACGTTAATGATGCGGAATTTACGATTTGGCACTTACCGGCTGAAAAGAAGCGTGGTTTTAAAACACTTTTTGCTTTCTTTTTGAAAAACAGAGGTTTGAGAAATCAATCGGAGAATGATTATCAAGCCGTATTATATAACCATTTGCTTGATATTAGAAAATATAATAAGCCGTTAACCAAGTGGATGATACAATTGAAAATTTGGATTCAACGGTTAATAAAAAAGAATTAAGAATGAAAGTTCTACTTCTAAATACTTCTGAACGAATCGGAGGAGCAGCCATAGCTGCCAACCGGTTGATGAAAGCCCTGAATAATAACGGAATCGAAGCCAAAACTTTGGTACTTAATAAACAGACGGATGACGAAAAGGTGATTCCCATTCAATCGACTTTCATCAAACAACAACTTGCCCGATTCTATTTCCTTTGGGAACGATGGATCATTTTTTTACACAACCGTTTAAGTCGGAAGAATTTATTTAAGGTTTCGATAGCCAATACGGGATTTGATGTATCCGGCCATCCGTTGGTGAAAGCTGCGGATATTATTCACATCCACTGGATCAATCAAGGGTTTTTATCATTAAAAGAATTAAAAAAACTAACTCAAACAGGCAAACCCATTGTTTGGACCCTGCATGATCTATGGATAACGACCGGAATTTGTCATTATCCCGGGAATTGCGAAAAATATAAAGTATCGTGTAATAATTGTCCGATGCTATTGGAAGGGAAAACTAATGATTTGGCAAGTAAAATATTCCGCCAAAAGAAAGACTTGAATTTGAATTGCATTCACTATATCGGTTGCAGCCGATGGATAGCAGAAAAAGCTAAAACCGGCCATCTTCTGAAAGGAGCGAATATCCGGTCCATACCCAATCCTATTGACACTACCGTTTTTTATCCGAAAAATAAAACCGAAGTGCGAAAAAAACTGCAATTACCGATCGATAAACGTTTACTTCTCTTTTCTGCGGCAAATATTTCCGACACCCGTAAAGGAGGAATTTTTTTTATTGAAGCCTGCCGCCGGATGGATGAAAATTATCCGGAATCGGCCCAAACGCTCGAAATCGTCTTGCTGGGAAAAGGAGAGCAGTCTTTTCTTTCAGAAGTAAAATTGACGACTCACCTTCTTCATTACCTTTCAGACGATTCAAATCTTGCTGATGTTTATTCGGCCGTAGATGTTTTTGTAATACCTTCATTAGAAGATAATTTACCTAATACGATTATGGAATCCATGGCTTGTGGAACTCCCTGCGTGGGATTCAATGTTGGAGGCATTCCGGAAATGATCGACCATCAACAAAACGGATATGTAGCAAATTATAAAGACGCTGACGATTTAGCAAAAGGGATAAAGTGGTGTTTGGAAAACTATCGATTATTATCGGGCCAAGCGCGAAAAAAAACGGAAAATTACTATTCGGAAGAAGTCGTTGTACAACAATACATTCATTTGTATCAACAAATTTTGTGATTTGGCAAAACATGGTTTTTTTTATTATCTTTGTCTCACATTTTTTTAACGAATTTGCAGGTATGAAATCCGCATGCAAAAATTGCATTAAAGAACATGAACATGTTGCGGATTACATCTGACCTCTAAAAACAAATTATGTACAGATGAAAAAATTTATTTGCTTTCTCTGTTGTGTTTTATTCCTGTCCGGAACCATAATAGATGCACAACGTTCAGCCGGCTTTATTTCCACCGATCTTCTTTTTCAAGAAGGCAAAAGCATGTACGACAACCAAAATTATGCCGGATGTATCAGCAAAATCTTAGAATACAAAAAATCTACATCCGATGTTGAATCGATTCAAGAAGCCGATTTCCTTTTAGCGGCTTCGTCCTTTTACATGGGAAAACCCGGCGCCGGATTGGATTTGAAAATATATTTAGATAACTATCCGGTGAACCGCCATCGGGATGAAGCGTGCTTTATGATCGGTTCAAGTCATTACGCAAAGGAAGAATATGCGGTCGCAATCTATTGGTTCAGTCAAGCGGATTTGGATAATCTTTCCGAAAATCGACAGGAAGATTGCGCTTACCGTATGGGATATTCTTACATGAAAACGCAAAAACAACAAGATGCAAAACGATTGTTTTCGCTGCTCCGAGAGAATAGCGTCAATTATCGTTCGGCGGCAACGTATTATCTTGCCTATATCTATTATACGGAAAACGATTACAAGCAAGCAAGCGCTTTTTTCAATACAATTAAAAATCAACCGGAATTCAAGCCGGATGTTTTGTATTATCTGACGCAAATTAATTTTATTCAAGGACGCTACCAACAAACCATCTCGGATGGACAGAATTTACTTACCGATTATCCATCTTATAATTTTGATTATAACACGGAAATCAACCGCTTAGTCGGTCTGTCCTATTACCGGGAAGCGGATTATTCGAAAACCATCGAATACCTTACCCGTTATAAGGAAAGAGCGGGAAAACCAAATCCCGAAGATTTATATACGTTAGGCTTAGCTTATTATTATAGGAGTAATTACCCGAAAGCCATTGAATGCTGGAATTTAAGTAATCCCGGAAAGGATGCGCTTGGACAGAATACCAACGTATATCTTGGTCAAGCTTATCTGAAACAAGGAAATACAAATCAAGCGCTCATGGCTTTTCAAACAGCTTCCCGCTTAGACTTTGATCCGCAAGCCAAAGAAGCTGCTTCCTACAACTATGCAATGTTATTACATCAAAATTCGGTTTCAGCATTCGGTGAATCAGTCACTGTCTTGGAAAATTTCCTGAACACTTACCCCAATTCTATGTATGCAGATAAAGTAAACGACGCTTTGATCGATGTATACCTGACCACTAAAAATTATCAAACAGCGCTCGCTTCCATAGCAAAAATAAAAAATCCGGGGAATAAAATTCGGGAAGCCCGGCAAAAAATTTATTATTATTTAGGCACAGTGTCGTTCACAAATGGAAACTACAACGAAGCCATCCAATATTTTACCCAAGCTGTAAACGATGGAAATTATGCTCCGGATGAAAAAACCGAAGCAGTTTATTGGCGCGGTGAATCGTACTATAAAAAAGAAGATTATGAAAAAGCGGCCAATGATTTTCAAACGTATTTGAATTCAGGGAATAAATCCGGATATTCAGCCTTATTGGCTTCTTATAATTTGGCTTACTGTGACTTTAATCGGGATCGCTACAGTACGGCAAAAGCCGGTTTCCGTCGTTTTATTTCTTTAGGACCGGGAAATTCTCAAATTCTATCCGATGCTTATGCCCGGCTGGGTGATTGTTATTTTTACGACCGTCAGTTTAATGAAGCTGAAAATGCCTATAACCAATCGGTCTCCGTAAATCCTTCGATAGGAGATTACGCATTGTTCCAAAAAGGGTATGTACAGGGATTACAAAAGGATTACAAAGGGAAAATCGCTCAAATGGATCGATTAATCGCCGATTATCCGGAATCAGCCTATTATACGGACGCACTGTTTGAAAAAGGTCGTGCATACGTCTTGCTCGAAAACACTCAAGCTGCCATCGAAACCTACCAACAGTTGTGGGATCGCTTTCCGGAAAGCCCAAACGCTCGTAAAGCCGGACTGCAAATCGGACTCATGTACTTCAACGCCAATAAACCGAAACAAGCTGCAGAAGCCTACAAAAAAGTAGTAGCAAAATATCCGGGCAGCGAAGAAGCCAAAGTGGCAGTAGAAGATTTAAAATCGGTTTATTTCGATATGAACGACGTAAACGGATATGCAGAATACGTTCGATCCTTGGGAGGCGCCGCCCGATTTAACGCCACTGAGCAAGATTCTTTAACTTATTTAGCGGCAGAACGTTTTTTTCTCCGCAACGACATAAAGCAAGCTCAAACGGCAATGCTGAATTATCTTCAATCGTTCCCCTCCGGCGCGTTCAATATCAATGCAAGATATTACTTAGCGCAAACATGTTTCCAAGATAAAAATTACGTTTCAGCAAAGCAGGAATTTGAAAAAGTGTTAGCTGCAGGAAATAATCAATTCACCGAAGAAACCTTGGCTCGTTTATCAGATTTGTACTTTAACGACAAAGAATACGAAAAAGCGCTTGCCCTGTATGAGCGTTTACAAAATGTCGCCACGACCAAAGCCAATCGCAATAACGGATCATTGGGAATCGTTCGCTCAGCTGCCCAAATCCACCAACCCAATACGGTCGTTACGACTGCCACCGGCCTTTTAAAAGACGAATCCATCGAGCCGACCCGAGCAAACGAAGTGAAGTATTACCGTGCAAAAGCTTTTATCGAATTGGGCGAAACCGGACTTGCCGAAAAAGATTGGCTCGATTTATCAAAAGACACCCGAACATTGTTCGGAGCTGAATCGAAATATTTATTGGCGCAAAACTATTTCGACCGGAAACAAAACAATAAAGCTAAAGATATAATATTAGACTATATCCGACGGGGAACACCGCACAACTATTGGCTGGCGCGCAGTTTTATCCTGATGTCGGATATCTATTCATCGGAAGGCGATAAACTACAAGCGCGCCAATATTTGGAAAGTCTGCAAAATAATTACAAAGGAACAAATGATGATATTCAGAGCCGAATTAATGAACGGTTAAACAAATAATGATAAAGATGAAACTGATTTTTTTAACAATAATTGCATTAGGCTGCTTTTTACCGATTCAAGGTCAAAATAAAGTCAGAACCGATTCACTCATGAACCGAGAACTTACATTGGAAAAAGAGTATAATCCGACAATCAACAAAGCCGTCAAATTGAGCCAGATTCCTGAATTGAGCGAACCGCAAGCCCCCAAATCAAAAGTAGAATTTTCGAATTATGCGGTTCCGTTCGAAACACAATCCAAACTTTATTCGCTGAGTCCCCAAACCTATCTTACCCGTCTGAATTATTCAAAAAATAAAGGTTTTCTGACCGGTGGTATAAGCAGTCTCTTAGATATTGACGGCGATCTCGGTTACCAAATATTAAATTCGGATCAAGACCGCTTGAATGTCTTCTTTTCTCATCGTTCAAGCCGGTCCAATATCTCTTATATTCAAAAACAACCGGATCAAGCGGAAGAAAAACAAAAATTCAAAATCAATGACAATTGGGGAGGGATGAATTATTTGCATGATATGGGCGCTATGCAATTTCTCGCCGATATAAAATATACCTATTCCGGATTTAACTATTACGGTTTATCTATTCCTTATATTCTTTGCTATATTATGCCCGGCCCTGAACCGAATAATAATTTTGATAAAAATACCAATCAAATCAATCAAATGTTGGAAGCGCATATCGGTGTTTCCTCCGAAAAAGCCGATGAATTTAATTACGCAGTCAAAATCGGTTATACCAACTTCCGGCAAAAATATGGAAATAAACCGACGGAAAGCGGCGAGGGAGAAAATCGGATTCTAATTGACGGAGATATCCATCAATCAATTAATTCAACCATGAAATTAGGTCTCTCCGGTTCCATAAAGACTTATCATTATCCCGATTCCTACCTGATTTTAAACGACAGCCTGACGAATTATTGGACATATTCACTCAATCCCTACCTGTATTGGGAAGATGAGAATATGAATCTTCTGTTGGGAGCTAAAATGGAAGTTGAAGTCGGAGGTCGTCAAAAAATAACTGCCTCGCCGGCCATTCGCTTTAATTATTATCCGAGCAATCAGGTAATGCTATATTTACTTGCCGAAGGCGGAAGAAAAGACAATAGCCGGTACCGGCTGTTTTACGAAAATCGATATGTCGATCCCCTCATTCGGGTGATGGATTCGAGATCGCCCTTGGATGCTACGGCAGGAGTAAAATTTACGCTTCCGGCATCCTTAAGCGTTGGAGTTTTCAGCGGTTATAAAATTACCTACGACGAGCACTTCTTTTATTCAAATGTCGGCGCTAAAAATCATTTCGAAGAAACTACGCCGATGCTGGCAGGCAGTTGGATAACTCCGACTTATGAAGATGCCAATACTTTAAAATTTGGGGTTGATTTGAAATATGCTTTTCAAAATACCTTTGAAATAAACTTAACCGGGACTTATTATCAATGGACAATTATGAAAAAATTTCCGGACGATGGTTTTCTCCATGAAGCCTGGAATAAACCAAGTTTTGAAACGAAACTGAATGCCGGTTATCTCTCTCCTTGGTTTCCTCTGCGTTTCGATCTATCCTATTTGGGCGCTTACGGAAGAAAAGCCGCCGGCGAAACGGGAGGAATATTCAGCTCAAGTAATAAAATGAACGATATTCACGATTTATCGATTAAAGGAACCTATTCGTTTACTCCCGATTTTTCTGTTTATGCATCCTTAAACAATCTGCTGCTTTCTAAGTATGATTTTTGGTGGGGCTATCCGGCACAAGGAATTAATCTGATGACCGGGTTTAGCTTTTTATTTTGATGGGGTACTTAAAATGATATTTTGTTTAAATTTTATTATCTTTGCGCCCGAAAAGCGTAAGTAATATGCAAAAAAATCTCGTTATTGTTGAATCGCCGGCAAAAGCTAAAACTATTGAAAAATTTTTAGGGACTGACTACAAGGTTTTGTCAAGTTACGGACATATCCGCGATTTGAAAGAAAAAGGCTTGGGAGTCGATGTCAAAAACAATTTTAAACCGGACTATGTTGTTTCACCCGATAAGGCTGAAATAGTGAAAACTTTGAAAAAAGCAACCAATGAAGCTCAAATGGTTTGGCTGGCTTCCGATGAAGATCGGGAAGGAGAAGCGATAGCCTGGCATTTAGCTGTCGTATTAGGACTGAATGAAAAGGATTCCAAGCGGATAGTTTTTCATGAGATAACAAAAAATGCTATTCTGCATGCCATTGAAAATCCGAGAAACATCGACTTAAATCTCGTAAATTCTCAACAAGCCCGAAGGGTATTAGACCGGATTGTCGGCTTTGAACTTTCGCCTATTTTGTGGAAAAAAATTATGCCATCCCTTTCGGCAGGGCGCGTACAATCGGTTGCCGTACGACTTATCGTTGAACGCGAACGCGAAATCAACCAATTCAATTCGGAAGCTTATTTCAAAATAACCGCAGTCTTTATTCTTCCCGATGGAAAAACTTTACTGAAAGCGGAATTAAATAAACGCTTTGCAACGGAAAAGGAAGCAAAAGCTTTTTTGGAAAAGTTAATAAACGCAAGGTTTACTATCGAAGATATCAATACACGTCCGGGAAAAAAATCTCCCGCACCTCCATTTACTACCTCTACTTTGCAACAGGAAGCCGCCCGTAAAATCGGGTTTTCTGTCGCTCAAACCATGTCGGTCGCTCAAAAATTATACGAAGCAGGATTAATAACCTATATGCGTACAGATTCGTTGAATTTATCAACGCTGGCTTTAAATGCCGCAAAACAAGAAATAGAAGATGAATTTGGCGATAAATATGTAAAAATACGCCAATATCAAACGAAAACCAAAGGCGCACAGGAAGCCCACGAAGCCATTCGACCAACCTACCTCAGTAATCGGACGATCAAAGCAACCGCACAAGAACAAAAATTGTATGAATTGATCCGGAAACGCACGATTGCTTCACAAATGGCCGATGCCGAATTGGAAAGAACCACAGTTACCATTGGAATCAGTACTTGTGTCAATGAAAAATTCAGTGTTCAAGGTGAAGTCATCCGATTCGACGGTTTTCTGCGAGTGTATCTCGAAGATAATGATGAAGAAACTTCCGATGAAACAGTGGAAACAATTCTTCCACCCATGCATGTCAACGATTCGTTGAATTTATCGGAAGCGCTTGCCAATGAAAAACTCACACAAAGACCCCCCCGATACACCGAAGCCGGGTTAGTTCGCAAATTGGAAGAGTTGGGGATTGGACGACCTTCCACTTATGCTCCAACCATTTCAACCATTCAACAAAGGGGTTATGTCGTAAAAGGAAACAAAGAAGGCGAAACACGGTCATTTCTGACACTTAGTTTGAAAAATAGCGTAATTACCACCGATAGTAAAAAAGAAATCATCGGGGCAGATCGGAATAAACTGATGCCTACCGATTCAGGAATGATCGTCAACGATTTTCTGATCGTCAATTTTCCCGATGTATTAGATTATAATTTTACGGCGAATGTAGAAAAAGAACTGGATAAAGTAGCCGATGGTGAAATGGGTTGGACAGATACCCTTCATAAGTTTTATGATTTATTTCATCCCATTGTGCTTAAAGTTTCCGCTGCCAAAACAGAATTAAAAGTAGGTGAAAGAGCATTGGGTACGGATCCGGTTTCAGGCAAACCGGTTTCCGTTAAAATCGGACGCTTTGGACCTTTTGTACAAATAGGTTCGGCAGAAGATGAAGAAAAGCCGCGTTTTGCTTCATTGATGCCAACGCAATCGCTCGAAACCATCCGGTTGGACGAAGCGCTACGTTTGTTTGATCTGCCCCGCAACGTCGGACTGTTTGACAACAAACCCGTGATTGCAGCTATCGGTCGGTTCGGACCCTATCTCAAGTTCGATAATACGTTTACTACGATCCCCAAAAACTATAATCCTTATTTTATTACAATTGAAGAAGCCGGAAAATTAATCCAAGAGAAACAAAAAAAGAACGCAGACAAGCAAATCAAATCTTTTCCGCAAGATGTAAATCTACACTTGTTGAATGGCCGCTTCGGCCCATATATTTCATATAATAAAACCAATTACAAAATCCCGAAAGGTAAAGTTCCCGCAGACTTGAGTTATGACGATGTGATGAAAATCATTCGCGAAGCTCCCGAAAAACCGGCGAAAGGAAAAACAAAAAAAACTGCGAAAGCTGCAACCCGAACAAAAACCAAGAGAAAAGTTTCAACGAAACTCAAGTCTTAATTACTCTAACCCAAGCCTCTTCCGCCGAATGTTCGGTCGTATAGCCTATCTCAAACAGTTGCGTCTCTGTTTTTAACGCAGCTTTTTGCAAATCTTCCACAGCGCCCGGTTCTACAGCCACAAGCAGTCCGCCGCCGGTTTGCGGATCGCATAACAAAGCTCTCGCCGATTTCTCATCCTCATTAATCCTATAGATAATAGCCTTTTGTCCATAACTGTTCCAATTGCGTTCGGTGCCTCCGGGGACACAACCTCGATTAGTATAATCTGTTAGATCGGTCATTAGCGGCAGTTTATTATAATTCAATATAATTTGTACGTTGCTCCCTTCAGCCATTTCAATGGAATGCCCCAGCAGCCCGAAGCCGGTCACGTCGGTCATGGCACGAACACCGATCAAGCGGGCAAAGTCACAACCGGCATCATTCAGTTTGGTCATCCATCCTAAGGCGGCGGCAGCATCTTCAACTCGTACCTTACCCATTTTCTCGGCAGTGGTTACAATACCGATACCCAGCGGTTTAGTGAGAAATATCTTGCAGCCCGGAGTCGCCGTGCAATTTCTCTTCACATGCTCGCAACGCACCATTCCGGTTACTGCAAGTCCGAATACCGGCGTATCAATGTCAATACTATGTCCGCCGGCAAGTGGGATTTTTATAGTATTACATACTTCCCGCGCACCTTCCACCACTTCTCGAGCTAATGCGGCAGGCAACTTATGGAGCGGCCATCCGAGCAGGGCAAGCGCCATCATCGGAATACCTCCCATTGCGTAAACATCACTTATGGCATTAACCGCTGCGATGCGACCAAAGTCACGCGCTTTATCTACTATTGGCGTAAAAAAATCCGTTGTACTCACGATTGCATTGCCGTTGCCAATGTCGTACACAGCAGCATCGTCGCGACTTTCGTTGCCGACCAACAAATTGGCGAATTGCATCGGCATTTTGTCGCATTGCAAAATAACCTCTAATTCTTTGGGCGCTATTTTGCAGCCGCAGCCCGCTCCCGGACTGAATTGGGTTAAACGAAAATCATAATTCATAACTCATAACTCTTTCCGCAATTTCCGCAACGCTTGTCGAGGCCGGAAATTCAAGCTGAATCACCGTTTCGGGCACGCGCATCGAAAATTGTAGTTCATAGGCTTTATCGTAGTAATCAAGAAGTATTTTAGCCGCTTGCCTCAATTCTCCGGCTAAACACAATTCAATCGCTTTTCGGCATCGTTCATACCCCAACCGTTTTTCTAATTTTCGGATAGATTCTGCTAAAAGTGTGCAGTCAAAGCTTCCGTATTCTTTAAGTAATCGGGCCATACGAACAGACTGCGGCACTTGTAACTGTATGGTTTTAGCAGTTTTCATGAGATTAAAAAAACTATGGGGGATTTGCAACTTGCCGATGTTCGCGCTTTCGTCTTCGACCCACAGAGGTTTTGTCTGATCCGTTTTTCGCAATTCTGCAAAAAGCAGGTTTTCAAAATGCTCGGCGCTTGGTTGCGGAGGTTGTCCCAAAGCTCCGAAAACCGAACCTTTGTTACACGCCAAGCCTTCGAGATCGATCACTTGTTGCTGCTTCTTTTTTAATTCGTTTAAAATTTCGGTTTTGCCGCTTCCTGTGTATCCGCTCAAGATATACAACTTACGTTGCATGGCTATTTCATCTGCCACCGCACGACGAAAAGTTTTGTAGCCGCCTTCAAGCACCATGCATTGAATATTCACCGTTTCAAACAACCGGGCTATGGAACGGCTACGCATACCGCCACGCATGCAATAGACCCTCAATTGCTCCGACTTTAACGCCAAAGCCGATTCGCAGAGTCCGCGCATTTTTATTCCTACAAATTCCAAGCCTTGCAACACAGCTTCCCTTGGTCCCGTCCGGACATAAGTAGTTCCCACTGCGGCTCGTTCCTCATCGCTAAACAATGCAATGTTTACAGCACCCGGAATATGTCCGCGACGATACTCCTCCGGCGACCGGACATCAACGATCGGCACTGTTTGCCTCAGGTCTAAAAATGGCAATATATTACATTCGACAGATATGATTCGAAGCGTTAAATTTTCAACTGCAAAGATAAAATAAAATTCGACGTAGTCAAATGCACCCGTTAAAAACGAGATTAAACTTTATTAATTATTTTTTGTCATAGGAATAGAAATTTGGTATCATTATTGCTATTATTAATTCAGTAAAAATTTAAAGCGATGAAAAATTATTTTACAATATTTGCCGGCCTAACTATTACGGCACTTATTATTTCAAGTTGCAGTCCGGTAGCTTACGCTCAACCCGACAACGGCTATTATGACACTGCTTATGGTTATAATTACAATTATGGAGACGGACAACCCGACGACTATTATGATCAATCAAATGTTGATTATAATAATCAAGACTATCCGTATTCTCAACCGGGCAACGTTCCGGTCAATCAGCCTCCTGCCGGCTTTAATGATTTCTACACTCAATTATCTCCCTACGGCGTGTGGGTAAATATTCCACCTTACGGGCAGGTATGGGTTGCTAATGTTCGTAATTTTCAGCCCTATTCCACCAATGGATATTGGGCTTATACCACATACGGTTGGACCTGGGTTTCTTATTATCCCTGGGGCTGGGCGCCGTTCCACTACGGCCGTTGGGGTTATAACAACCGGTACGGCTGGTATTGGGTACCCGGATATGTTTGGGGACCGGCTTGGGTCGTTTGGAGTTCAAGCGCTGATATGTTCGGTTGGGCTCCATTGATGCCCGGAATGAGATTTGGCGTAAATCTTTCCATTAATCTGTTTCCTTCAAGCTATTGGACTTTCATGCCGGGTAGATATATGGGAAGAACAAATCTTGGAGGCTATTATGTGAATCGCTCGAGAAATGTAACCATTATTAATAATACAACGATTATTAATAATTACGGAACCGAAAACAACAGGCGTTATTCTACGGGACCGAGCGCTAACGATGTTCAAAGATACACAGGCAGAAGCATTCAACCGATGCGTGTAAGTAACGTATCCAACAGCAGAAGCGAAGGTGTCAGCAGCGACGAATTACGCGTATACCGACCGGTAACTCGCGATGCTACATCCAATCGATCGACCACTCCCGGTAATAACAATCGAACAGGGACTCCGCAAACACGATCGTCATCCGATCAGCCCGCTTCAAGAACGGCAACTCCTCAGTCGCGCACACAGCCCGATCAGCCGGCAACAAGAACAGGAACACCGCAGTCGCGCACGCAATATGAACAGCCGTCTACAAGAACAACAACTCCACAATCGCGTACGCAAAACGATCAGCCGGCAACAAGAACGGAAACACCACAGTCGCGCACGCAATATGAACAACAACCGGCTACAAGAACGACCACTTCGCAAACACGGCGGTCGCAATCAAGTCAACCGGCAACGCAGCAAACAACATCGCCAAGAGTATCGCGTCAAGCCCCGACTCAACCGACTGTTTCAAACAGAGCGGCTCCGCAAACATCAAAACAAATTCAGAACGCGGAAAGAGATAGTAAACGAACGCAACAACGTTCTTCAACGTCATCGTCTACAAGGAGATGAAACGTTTTTTCATCTCTTGATCATTCCGGATTGCCGACTATCCCCCCATACAAAACTATACCGGTGGAATTCTCCCGGATAGCGAACATAAAGAGGGATAGTCGGCACGGAATGTCATCTTGGAAGGAGATATGAACGAAAGAATAATATAAAAATGGAAAGTCATGAAGAAAAATGAAGAGGCTGATCATTGGACGGAATTCGCCTTTTTACCTAAAGAAGTAAACACAAAAATCTATTCCGGAGTCATCGTCAAAAAAACCATTTATATTGTGGACGAAAAAAACACGATTTGGACTTTAACCCTTCCGCGATGCGTAGGGTAAAGCCTTTACTCTGCGCAGGGTAGAAAGGTTAAGATGTGCAGGGCAGGAAAGCCGGGGCACGCATCACTATTTCTCTATACTCTTCACTAAAATTAATTCACTTTGCAAAAAAAAAAGAAAGTCCTGAAAACATTTATTTTCAGGACTTTGCTTCACTTTGCTTTAGATTTCCGCGGTATGGACGGGGCTCGAACCCGCGACCCCATGCGTGACAGGCATGTATTCTAACCAACTGAACTACCACACCGTTTTGCGCTGCAAAGGTACATTAAAGTTTTCACTCTAACAATTTTTTTAGGAGAAAAATTCAATGATACGACATTTTCGAAAACAGCCTCGATTTTAATTTTTCAGGATTGGAGTAAGTACTATATTTCGATACAAGACTTTCCCGTGGTCTCCCTGCAAATAAATGGGGCCGGGTTTTAAAACATCGGCTTGCATAGCTCCTCCGGTCGGACCATAAATTGGCCGGTTATCTATGATTTTCTTTCCATTCAACACAACGGTTAAATGTCTGTCACATAGTGTCATTTCCATGGTTTGCCATTCTCCTGCCTTTTTTTCTGCAGCGACAGAGGGAGTAATTCGGCTGTATAAAGCGCCCATATTATGCGGATCAAGTTCCTTCCCGTACGAATCAACTACCTGTATCTCATACATTCCACGAAGATATACTCCACTATTGCTTCCTTCAGGCACATTCACTTCCAAAGAAAGTTTGAAATCCTCAAATTCACTATCTGTTCTTAGGTTTCCAAAATTTCCATGCTGCCCATTCGAACTGACGGGGTCGTTGACGAGTTCGCCGTTTATGACTTTAAATCCGTTGGATTGATTTGGATTGATCAGTCTCCAACCTGTTAAGTCCTTTCCATTAAACAGTTTGATTGGCATACCATATTTGACTTTCGATAAATCGGGAGCCGGACCGGGATCGGATAGACGCCAACCCGAAAATTTTCTTGTCGTAATATTCATCCCGTCACGGGAAGGATTTACCAATGTACCGGTAAAATTGTTTCCTGTTCTTTCAAAAGTAAACGTTTGAGTCATCACACGTTTTCGGCTGTCACCTCGTTTGATGTCATTGGTTCTTGTAACCACAAGCGTATGATCATCTTTGAAATATACATCGGAAACCGGTAAAACACTCCCACCTTGCCATAATAGATCGGCATCCAAAAAACCTTTGTCTTCGTTTACACAAAGCCATCCCACAGAACCATCTTCAATATCAATGGTCCACATCCCAAAAAATTCTTTTTTCACATCCTGAGCATTCATTAAAAATGTGAATGAAAAGAACACAGCAATTAAAAATTTCATTCGATTCATAACTTCAATTTGACTTAATATTAACAATATTTAAATAATTAAAAAAACTCATTGATTCGATCACAAAAGTAAAGAAAAAAATAATAACTCCATCATTTATTTTTAACTATCCATTCTTCAATATCCAACCGGTTATCCGGATGAAACCATTGAATATCTTTATCTCGCTTAAACCAAGTCATTTGTTTACGGGAATATATGCGGGTATTTTGTTTGATTTTTTCGATAGCATGTGCCAATGTCCAATCACCGGAAAAAGTTTTGAAGAGTTCTTTATAGCCGACGGTATTTAAAGCATTTACATGTTGCAAAGAATATACGGAACGCGCTTCATCCAAAAGTCCCTGATTCATCATTTTATCAACACGCCGGTTGATTCGTTCATACAATTCTTCTCTTTCTCTTTTCAATCCGATTTTGAGAATACGAAAAGGGCGAGGCTTTGCTTTTTCGGTGCGAAGGGATGAATAGGGTTTTCCGGTCATCAGGCATATTTCCAAAGCATGGATCACCCGTTTATGATTTAGCAAATCAACCTGTTTGTAAAATAATGGATCTAATAGTTTGAGTTGCCGGCGAATCGGATCAATTCCTTCTCTATGATACAAGTCTTTCAAATCAGTGCGCAGTACTTCATCAATTGAAGGAATTTCATCAATCCCCTTAGAAACTGCATCAATATACATCATTGATCCGCCGCTCATCAATACAGTTTCGTGTGTTTGAAATAAGTTGGCAAGAAGGGCGATTGCATCTTCTTCGAAGCGGCTTGCGCTGTAATAATCAGTCAATTGAAGTGTACCGACAAAATAATGCTTGATTTTAGCTTGTTCTTCTCTTGTTGGAGCTGCTGTTCCGATAGGCAATTCTTTATACAATTGCCGAGAATCGGCGGATAAAATGGGAGATCCAAGAAATTCGGCCAATTTCAGACTAAGTTCTGTTTTCCCTACTCCGGTTGGTCCTAATAGAATGATTAAGGTTTTCATTCGTGATTCGTCATTAGAAGCGAAATCATTTGGACTGTCTAATAATCGTCGAACGGATTTCCTTCGCTTAGATTATCAAAGTCTTCTTCGTCATAATCATCCGAACCGAATTCATCGTCATCATAGAAATCCTCTTCTAAATGATGATTTGTCGCAGACATGCGCATATTTAATCGTTCATCTAAGGCTTCAAACTCGGTGGTTTGAGCCGGGGGATTTCCATTACGATAAACACATTCAGTGTTTAGCTGTGATTTCCCGGTAATAATCTCGCGTAATTCCATAAAAAAAGAACGTTCGGTCAGGTATTCAAAAACGTATAGCAGTTTTTGCTTTTCTTCGCTCAACAGGTCACTTAACTTGGTTGAATCCATGACAAAACTATCTTCTTCCGAGCTTGTGTCCATTTCCATCAATGTAATTTCAGTCTCCTTCATCCAGTCTTCATCACAGATAAAGAAAGATGCCATTTGATCTTTCGTATAATCGACAGAATCCAGAATAGCTTTATGTAGTTCAAAAAAAGTAGCATCTGAATCAATAGTAATATCTCTCCTAAAATCGTCTACTTCATCTGATAATATAACAAATTTGAAAATCATATTTCTTAACTCTTAATTCTTAACTCATTCCAAATAACCTCTCACAATTCCACGTTGAGAATTGGCTATAAAGGTAATAATAATTTCTTTTTCTTTGGAAGCCGGAATATTTTCTTCAATATATTTCACAGCTTCCTTATTATTCATACCCGACTGATACAGAATTCGATAAATTTCTTGTATCGCTGAGATTCTTTCATTATCAAAGCCTCTTCTTCGTAATCCTACAATATTTATACCTGAATACATAATCGGGTCTCGACCGACAATGATATAGGGCGGGACATCTTTGCTTACTCGTGAGCCACCTTGAGTCATGGCGTGCATTCCGATTTTGGAAAATTGATGCACTAAAGTTCCTCCGCTCAAAATGGCGTAATCATCGACTTCCACTTCACCTGCCAATTGAGTCACATTTCCCAGAATGACGAAATCTTTCAGCTGGCAATCGTGTGCTACATGCGAATAAGCCATTAATAGGCAATCGTTTCCTACAATCGTTTTTCCTTTTGCCGCTGTTCCGCGGTTAACGGTTGCACATTCACGGATCGTGGTATTATCGCCTATTTCCGCGGTAGTTTCTTCACCCCGAAATTTTAAATCCTGTGGAATAGCGGCAATTACTGCTCCCGGAAATATCCGGCAATTTTTTCCTATTCTTGCGCCGCTCATAATGACTACATTGGGATGGATATATGTATTATCACCGATGATAACATTTTTTTCAATGGTTACAAATGGGCTGATGGTTACATTTTCTCCGATCACAGCTTCCGGATGAATATTGGACAAAATTTGATTCATATTTAAAGATTATCATTTTTTATATTTATCATTTTTAACAACTTGAGCCATTAGTTCGGCTTCACACACAACTTTTTCACCAACAAAACAATAGCCTTTTACATTGGCAATTCCCCGGCGAATTTCGGATGACAATCCTACACGAAAAAGTAATGTATCGCCCGGAACAACTTTTTGCCGGAATTTCACATTGTCTATTTTTAGGAAATAAGTGGAATATGAAGAGGGTTCTTTCAGGGGATTTAATACCAATATTCCGGCTGTTTGAGCTATCGCTTCCACCATTAAAACGCCGGGCATTACGGGCTCTTGCGGAAAATGCCCTTGAAAAAAAGGTTCATTGATCGATACGTTTTTAACTCCGACTATATGATTGGGGCCTATTTCAATAATTTTTTCCACTAAAAGAAAAGGATAGCGATGAGGCAGTAATTCCTTTATTCGATTAATATCTAAAACCGGGGGTATATTCGGGTTATAGATAGGAGCTTGTACTTCATTAATTTTTATATCTTTACGAATCATGCGGGCAAATCGATTATTGATTTTGTGTCCGGGGCAGTACGCCGATATTCGTCCCAATATCGGTTTCCCAATCAAAGCAATGTCGCCAATAATATCGAGTAGTTTATGCCGAGCCGGCTCATTGGAAAAAACTAAGGGTTTATTCATAATATATCCCAATTCTGAAGCATCTTTACGAGTTACTCCCATTGTATCGGCCAATTTATCAAAAGATTCCTGACTGATTTGACGTTCGTAAATAATGATTGCATTGTCCAAATCACCGCCTTTGATCAAACCATGCTGTAAAAGAGGTTCTATTTCTCGGACAAAAACAAAGGTACGACTCGCGGCTATTTCTTTTTTGAAATCTTTCAGATGATCCAAAATAGCAAATTGGTTATTAAGAAAGCGTGAATCAAATGCAATATGTACGTTTACGCCAAAACGATCGTCAGGGAATACTGTAATGCATGAATCCGTTTCTTCGTCTTTTACTTCGATCTTGTTCCTTACAATATAATAATCGCGTTCTACATTTTGTTCTTCTAATCCTACACGTTCAATTTCTTCAGCATATACAATAGCGCTACCGTCTAAAATAGGGAATTCGGGTGCATTGACTTCAATTAAGCAATTATCTATTTCGTAAGCATATAGCGCAGCTAAAGCATGCTCTACCGTGGAAACTTGTACTTCGTTTTTTGATAAAACAGTTCCACGATGGGTGCTTTTTACATTTTCTGCTAATGCCTCTATAATCGGTTTGTCCGGTAGATCTATTCTTTTAATTTTATATCCATGATTTTCAGGGGCGGGATTAAATTTGATTTTGATATCTAATCCTGTGTGTAATCCTTTTCCTTTCAACGAAAAACTTTTTTTAAGCGTATGTTGTTTCATCTTTATTTCGGTTTTCTTTGTTTATTTCTTTTTTAAGAATTTCAATTTCTTTTTCTACTTGATTATAGCTTTTATATAGTTCCGGCAATTTTTGAAAAATTACACTGGAACGGAAAAAATTTTTTACATTAATGGCAGGTGAACCCAATATATTTCTTCCGCTTTCGATATTGCTGATTATTCCGGATTGAGCGCCTATACCTGTGTTGTCGCCAATGGTGATATGACCTCCCAAGCCGACTTGTCCGCCAAGTACGCAATTCTTTCCTACTTTAGTAGAACCGGAAATTCCGGTTTGCGCTGCAATCGCTGTATTTTCTCCGATTTCAACATTGTGAGCAATTTGAATTAAATTGTCTAATTTCACACCTCGCCTGATAAGGGTAGATTCCATAGTCGCCCGGTCGATCGTCGTGTTTGCTCCAATTTCGACATCATCTTCGATCACTACGTTTCCTAATTGCGGAATTTTTTTGTAGGACTCCTCTTCTTTGGCAAATCCGAATCCATCCGAACCGATGACTGCTCCGGAATGGATGATGCAGCGTTGACCAATGCGGCATCCGCTGTATAGTTTTACTCCTGCGTAAATTATTGTATCATCGCCAATTTCAACGTTATCACCGATATACGACTGCGGATAAATAGCTACATTTTTTCCTATTCGGACATTTTCACCGATATAACAAAAAGCGCCGAGGTATATTTCTTCCTGCGAAAATGAAGCGGAAGGACTGATAAAAATCGGCGATTCGATGCCTTTTTTCTTAGGTTTCGACTGTTCGACCATATTAAATAATGTGGCTAAAGCCAGATAGGCATCCGGAACCCGAATAAGTGTCAATGTTTCCGGAAGTGCTTTTTCAGGTGAAAAATCCATATTAACCAAAGCTATACTCGCTTGGGTTTCATAAATGTAATGGATGTATTTCGGATTTGCTAAGAATGTTAGTGTCCCCGGCTTGCTTTCTTCGATTTTAGAAAAATTATCGACTGAGACTTGTTCGTTTCCTTCTATTTTTCCTTCTAAAATGCCGGCAATTTGTTTAGCGCTCAGCTCCATTTTTGTGTAAATCTATTTTAAAAATCGAGACAAAGTACGTAAATTATTTTGAATCTTGCAAAAAACAAAGGTAATACTTCTTAATTTTTTTTGAAAGGAGTTGAATATTCATCATATCCGAAGCAAGGGATACATCTTTTACGTTTCCCTCTTTATAGAGAATAGCGATGCTATCGTCTTCTTCTCGATACATATCTGTGGAGATAGCATCGGTAGAAATCAAATACGAGGCTTCTTCCGGCGATAAACCGAAATTTCGAGCGTACATTGCTGTTCTTTCAAATATAATCTCTCTTGGGATAGGGGTTTGATTTATTTCTATTTTAAATAAATTTCGGTTTAATAATCCGCTGCTTAATAAGGACAACACTTTATCCGGAAGCTTTTCCCATGCTTTAAGCGCACACCAAATATCGTTGTCGTCTAATTCAACGAAATAATTCAGAGCTTCCCGATGATCTTCAAAAGCAGCTTTATCAACCTGATTATACAAAAAGTAATGCAGCGCTGAAGTAACATTCAATTCCATGCCTTGATAAGCTAATTGCTTTGCCCTCCGCAAAGTGTTTATCATCATGTTTTCAGCGGCAACTGCCGTTTTATGCAGATAAACCTGCCAATACATCAATCGACGTGCCATCAGGAAATTTTCGATGGAATAGATGCCTTTGGCTTCAATGACCAATTTATCATCTTTTAGATTAAGCATTTTAAGAATACGAGCCGAACCTATATTGCCTTCGGTGACGCCGGTAAAAAAACTGTCGCGCCGCAAATAATCCAAGCGGTCAACATCCAACTGTCCGCTGACCAATTGATGTAAAAACCGTTTCGGATAAGTATCTTTGAAAATAGCAATAGCCAAATCCAGTTTCCCGTTCATTTCCCGGTTCATCCGTTTCATCAATTGCAATGAAATTTCTTCGTGATGAATATTTTTCACGAGCGTATTTTCCAAAGCGTGTGAAAAAGGACCATGTCCGATGTCGTGCATTAAGATACATGCCATCGCACCCGATTTTTCTTCGTCAGAAATCGGATGACCGTTCGATCGCAATTGATTGATGGCTTCCGACATCAAGTGCATAGCGCCCAGCGAATGGTGGAAACGGGTGTGCACAGCTCCGGGGTAAACGTAAAAAGCCAGTCCCAACTGTCTGATTCGGTTAAGACGTTGAACATACGGATGATTGATAATCCGGTATATAAATTCGTCCGGAACATTAATGAATCCGAAAATCGGGTCGTTGATTATTTTGTGTTTGGTATCCATTCTAAGTATATTGACATTTCTTTCTGCAATTTTTGCGCTTCTCGTTGAGCGGCTTCTGCAAATTGCCCCGTTGAATCGGCGTAAATAATTTGCCGTGAGGAATTGACGAGTAATCCGCATTGGGAATTAAGACCGTAACGCGCCACTTCTTCCAGACTGCCGCCTTGCGCTCCCACTCCGGGTACCAACAGAAAATGGTCGGGAACAATTTTCCGAATATCTTCAAACATCTTGCCTTGTGTAGCGCCAACAACGTACATCATTTGTTCGTCGCTTGCCCATTCCCCGGACTTTTTCAAAACTTTTTCAAAGAGGCGTTCACCTTGGGTATCGGTCATTAACTGAAAATCCTGCGAGCCTTTGTTGGAAGTCAATGCCAGCAAAATCACCCATTTATCCGGATAAACAAGGAAAGGTTTCACGCTGTCCTCGCCCATGTAGGGAGTAACGGTTACCGCATCAAAATCGGTAGATTCAAAAACCGCACGGGCATACATTTCGGATGTATTGCCGATATCACCCCGTTTGGCGTCGGCAATGATGAATTGGTCGGGATATTTTTGGCGAATATAAGCTACTGTTTTTTCAAGAGCGAAATATCCTTTCAGTCCAAGACTTTCGTAAAATGCCAGATTGGGTTTATAGGCAACGCAATAAGCATGAGTAGCATCGATAATCGCTTGGTTGAAAACGATAAGGGCAGTAATCGGGTCTTCTTCCTTCAATAAATGCGGAGGAATCTTCTTTATATCCGTATCTAATCCCACGCAGAGAAAGGATTGTTTCCTTAGAATGTTTTGAAATAATTGCTGTTTTGTCATTGTTTTTTAATTATTTGTATTACTTTTGTCCGGCTAATCCAAACATCAGCGGAATTGGACCGCTGTTTGGAAAACCATTCATTTTTTTGCACCTACATTTCGCTTTCCTTCATCCTTTCCGCATTTTCCGCAACAATCAATTCGTTAATCACTTTCTGAATATCTCCGCCGACAAATGCCGGAAGATTATACATTGTGTAGTTAATCCGGTGGTCGGTTACCCGTCCCTGCGGATAATTGTAAGTACGGATTTTTGCCGAACGGTCGCCGGTCGAAACCATCGTTTTCCGCTTGGAAGCAATTACATCTAAGTGTTCCTGTAATTTCATATCGTACAATTTGTTCCGAAGCATCTGCAAAGCCATCTCCCTGTTAGCCAATTGTGAACGCGAGACTTGGCACTGTACAGTAATTCCCGTAGGCTTGTGCGTGAGTTGTACTTTCGTTTCCACCTTATTTACATTTTGCCCTCCTGCTCCGCTGGAACGCGCAGTCTGATATTCCAAATCGACAGGATTGATTTCCACATCAACCTCTTCAGCTTCAGGGAGCACTGCAACCGTTGCGGCGGAAGTGTGTATCCTGCCTTGCGTTTCGGTTTGCGGCACGCGTTGCACCCGATGCACGCCCGATTCGTATTTAAGTGTTCCATAGACATTTTCTCCCGTGACGGTAAAAATGATTTCTTTGTATCCGCCAATGGTTCCTTCGCTTACATCCGTTACTTCCAATTGCCAGCCTTTGAATTCGCAATATTTGGAATACATTTTGAAAAGGTCTCCTGCAAAGATTGCGGCTTCATCGCCTCCGGTTCCGCCGCGAATTTCCATAATGGCATTTTTCCCGTCCTGAGGATCGGCAGGAATCAATAAAAGTTTGATTTCTTCTTCTAATAAAGGTAAATGTTGGATACAAACCTCTAATTCTTCTTTGGCAATTTCCCGCATATCCATATCCGGGTCATTCTCAAGAATCGATTTGGCTTCTTCAATTCCGGTAAGAACCTGATTGTATTCGTTTCTTGCTGAGACAATCTTTTCCAAATCGCGATATTCCTTGTTTAGTTTTACATAACGTTTTTGGTCCGAGATAACATTCGGATCCGCAATCAAAGCGCCTATTTCTTCAAAACGAATGACTAAGGCATCTAATTTTTCCAACAACGAAGTATGAGCCACCGGGATTACTATTAAAATTTGACAGGCAAAGTTAGTATTTTCTGCCGTAAAATGAAAAAAAACAATTTCTACTGCTTATGGTTACACTTCGAAGGTATCTTCCCGAATTAATCATTTTTCCGTAAAATACCCCTGTTTCCTTTGCAATTTGAAAGATTATTCCTATTTTTGCAAAAGAATATTAATATTATGAGCTATTTAATAACTCCAAAAGCATATAAGTCTCTTTTAAACAAGATTGAGACAGAAAAAGGAATTCAAGGAATTAAGGATTTTTTTCAGCAGAATTTATCTTCAGAGTTGCGATTACGACGAACAACCGCTCCGCTCTTTGTGATGAAAGGAACCGGTATCAATGATGATTTAAGCGGCACAGAACGAGCGGTTACTTTCCCTATTAAAGATATTAATGACTCTCAGGCAGAGATTGTACATTCCTTAGCTAAATGGAAACGACTGACATTGGCTGATCTCGGCATTGATCCCGGTTACGGTATTTACACGGACATGAATGCAATTCGAGCAGACGAGGAATTGGGGAACCTGCATTCGCTTTATGTTGATCAATGGGATTGGGAATTAGTTATGCGTGAAAACGAACGAAATCTTGATTTTTTAAAAAGTATTGTTCGCCGAATTTATACCGCTATTCTCCGTACCGAATATTTAGTTTATGAAACGTATTCCGATTTCAAGCCTCAGCTTCCCCCGGCCATTCATTTTATTCATGCCGAAGAATTACTGCAAAGATATCCGGGGAAAACGGGAAAAGAAAGGGAAGACGCGATTGCCAAAGAAAAAAGAGCCGTATTTATCATAGGCATCGGTTCTCCTTTAAGCAACGGAGAAAAGCATGATAACCGCGCTCCCGATTACGATGATTGGACAACGATGGCCAATGGTTTTCCCGGATTAAACGGCGATATTCTCGTTTGGAATGAAGTGTTGGGACGAGCCGTTGAACTATCATCAATGGGTATTCGCGTCAATGCGGAAGTATTGGAAAAACAATTAAATGCCTCCGGGATGGAGGGTCGTAAAAAGTTATATTTTCATAAACGATTATTAAATGGCGAGTTGCCTCAAACCATCGGTGGAGGGATTGGCCAATCTCGTTTATGTATGTTTCTCCTGCGCAAGGCGCATATCGGAGAAATTCAAGCAAGCATTTGGCCGCAGGAAATGAGGGAAGAAGCCATAAAACACGGAATCGCTTTAATATAAACGGCAATATTATTACCGGTCGCATTTCACCATTCGATCGGAATCTGTCCGGTCTGAGTGAGGTATTGATTGGTTTTACTAAACGGTTTACTTCCGAAAAATCCACGATAGGCAGACAAGGGAGAAGGATGCGCCGACTTCAAAACACGATGTCTGAAGAGGTTAATGAATTCCCCTTTTTTTTGCGCATACGATCCCCACAGAATGAAAACAACATGATCCTTTTCTTCGGCCACACGATGAATGACAGCATCCGTAAACTCCTCCCATCCTCGCAATTGGTGCGATCCTGCTTGATGTGCACGAACAGTTAATGTAGCATTCAACAACAAAACGCCTTGTTCCGCCCAATGTTCCAAATTACCCGAAATCTTAGGCAGAATACCTAAATCGTCTTCTAATTCTTTATAAATATTTTGAAGCGATGGCGGAAGCGCAATTCCTTCATTCACCGAAAAACATAATCCGTGTGCTTGCCCGGGCTCATGATAAGGGTCTTGTCCTAAAATAACTACTTTGACCCGGTCAAAAGGAGTTTTATCAAAGGCGTTAAAAATTAAGCTCCCTTTCGGATAAATAGTCCGAGTTGCATATTCCTGTCTGACAAAATCAGTCAATGCTTGAAAATATGATTTTCCAAATTCTGAAGCCAAACGTTCTTTCCACGAGGGTTCAATTTTTACATCCATACATTTGAATAATTGAATAATTGAAAAATCCTAATTCATAATTCTTAATTCTTAATTCCTATTTCTCTACCTGTTTCCCCAATTCAATGCATCCCGAGCATTGCTGCTTTGTTGGTATTTGAAATCTTGGAGTAAGGAAGAATTCACCGCTATGGTGAAACTGTAGTTTTGGAGCGGTCCAATCGGAATAATTGAAGCGCTCATTGACCAACAGTGCATTTGACGCGATATAGAACAATACATATTTGCAATACGTTTTACATTAAAGTCATAACTCCCGCCGAAAGAAAGTTTCCATGATTTGGTAGGAGAAATATCTCCGCTAAATCCCATCGTTTGACTGATTCTATACGGATATTCACGAGTGATATGATTAAAATGTTGATAATCGTCGTAACCAATCGAGACGGAATAGTTCAAGGATAAATTCCAAGGAATCGTAAATATCAGATATCCGTCCGGATCCATGTTTCCTTCTTGCTTTTCGGTTTTCAACAATGATTTACGCGCAGTCGGATTTTCTCCCGTCGTCGGATTTTCATCCGATCCCTCTTGAGTTGGCGGCGAATTATTTCCATCGGTTTTTCCGGAATCTTTTTCACCTTTGTTAAACCATTTTTTTATGGATTCATTATTAAATGTATAGCTGTATGATGTGGAAGTTCCTCTGAATCGCCCGATTCCTTTTCCGGCGTTCCATCGGAGCGTATTAATGGGGCGGCCATTATCTCCATAAAGATAAGTATCGAAACTTCCGCTTAAACTTAAAGTCGATTTAAATAATTTAAGTCGGATCGAAGCGTCTAAATTCGACCAATTCAGCGAATCAGCCAAAAAATTATAGGACATCCGCAATCCTAAATTATCAATTAGACTGATTTTACGGGTGGAATCGGTTCCGGCGATCGGGAGTTTCATTTCTACATTATTATCCAATGAAAAAGAAGCCATACCGGTTCGTCCCGCTGCAGGGCCTCCGAATAATTGATTCTGATAAATCGACTGTCGAACGGTTTGCACGGTCGTAAAATTACCGGAATAATCAGCAGCAGGATACTTAATAATCTGATACATTCCGTATCTCGGATCTGAAAAATCGGGCGCTCCGCTGAAACTGATCGCGGGAGTCAAAACGTGGCGAATTTGCGCCCCTTTGGCCCATTTCCCGAACAACGCCCATGGTTTGTACATTCCGTATAATTTGGTATTTAAGCTGACGCTTCCGTTATAATCAAATGTACGGAAAAAACCGTAAAGCGTATCGACCGGGAGGATATCTTTTTTCTCGTGGTTGTAGCCATACTCTGTACGGCTTGAGTACCAATTTTCATTATAATTAAATGAAGTGCTTATTGTTATATATTTAAGCAAATTAAACGAGGCCGATACCGGAATGGAGTGTTTTATTCCGTTTTTCCAATCCTTCATCACATTTTTCTTTAGAAAATCATATTCTTTCACATTGGAGATACTGTTCTTGATTATCCCGCTATAACTCAAATAAATTTTTTCGTACCAGCGTTCGGAGCCTATTTGCTCTTTGCGTTTGAAAGGATAAATACTGCTCAGAGAAATGGTCATATCCGGCAAAGAAACCGATAAAGTAGAATCTCTGGATTGTTGATTGACGGAAAACGATGTATTAATAGAAAGCGGAAGCTTTGGAGAACGATACGAATAGCTGACCGAAGAAGATTTAACATTTTCCGACATCTGATCTAAGGTAGAAGCTCTGAAATCATTCCGGTAATACGATGAAGTTGAAAACTGAACATTTGCGGAAAACGTACCATTAGGATTGGCTTTGGGATCTTGCTGATGCCTCCAGTTTAATTTGATATCGCGCGATTGGCTGTAATCGGAATTCGGGAGATTTTTTGAATCTTTATCCCCTAATACAGTCACTAAATAAGACGCATCAAAACCTCCGGAAAATTTGTACATTTTTTTATATGCTGAACGCATGGTTACTCCCCAAGACCCTTTGGTGTAAATTTCTCCTCGTGTTTCTAAATCGACGTAATCGTTAAAGGCAAAATAATACCCAAAATCACGCAAAGAGAATCCGCGAGCCATTTCATCCCCGTAGGTCGGCATCAAGATTCCGGAGGAATAGGATTTGGAAGCCGGGAA
>JGI20166J26741_10333336_pt1 | contig 58751 bp, 66 predicted proteins | sample TergutCu122P5_FD_26741 | JGI IMG/M metagenome (IMG submission 26741)
GTTATATTGTCCAATGAACGGCAAAACAGAGAGATGAAAAAATGCGCGGAATTATGGGATTTTTTAATTTTGGCCGGAACAAGAAAACTGTCCTAAAAAACCGGTCATTTATTTTCCCCGGCTGGCATGATTGTCATTATAATTTATGAGCGCCGAAACATGCAAGAGAAATTTTTGGGCGCGGACCTGAACTTGTGCCCGTTCCGCCCTTACGGGCCGAATTGGGCCAGAACCGATTCCGCGGCGGTCTTTAACCTATTCAGGAAAGTCTCGTAAGTCGCGCAGTCGCGCGCGATGCTGGACCGGTATATGCCGCGCAGACTCTCGGCCATGTAATAGCACCCTTGCGTATGACGGACGCAATACTCGTGCCCGATTGTGAATGCATTCTGGCCCTCTGTCCGGGAATCCAGCGTTGACCAGTCTATATCCAGGTTGGCATTCAGATTCGCCAAAGAATTTTCGCCGGTGAATTGCCCGAACGTTTCCTGCCAGTATTGCTCCAGCTCTTCCCGTGACATGTTTCCGCCGCCGCCGTTTTTGAGGACTATCAGCCGCTGTGTCAAATCGCGTATCGCCGGCTGGAACTCCGCCTCTATCTGCGCCAGTTTCGGACTGCAGAAGCATCTGTCATACTGCAAATTGGGCCGGTGACAGTAACTATCCATGCATTCGGTATAGTCGGCCAGGCATCTGTCGGCCGTCACGCCGGTCGGCGGCGCGTTTGCTTGGACAACCTGCATAGTGCCGCCGACGCGCGCGTTGTATGTAGAATTCTGGGCCCGCTGGTCGCGCGGGACCACTTGGCGCTGATCCGGCTGGGCCCCGGCGCCGTAAACCACGCCGTTCTGGTCAATAATTTGCCCGGTGCCCGCAACCGGCCGCCCGCCGCGCGGCGCGGTCGGCCCGCCGGTCGGCCCAATCGCACTGCGCGCGGCCGACGCGGTGCGCGGAACGACCGCGCGCGCGGAAACGGTCTTTTGATTTACCTGGGCCATGGTGGACACGTTCGGCACGACGCCCGCGGCACCAAAGGTCGCCGGCTGGGGCACGGTTCCAATAACGGGTGGCGGGGGGGCGACCGCCGCGCCGGGGTTTTTCGCGGCGCGCGATATAACGCCGCGGCCGGACGCATTTGAAAACGCAGACGCCGGCGCGAATCCGTTTGCGGACACATTGCGCATAAGAACGGCCGATGGACTTTGCGAGTATTGGTTGCTCAGTCCGCCGGGGTCCAGTTTTTGCGCCATTTTTGGCGTAAGAAAGGGCGCCATCGCGGCAAAGTTATACGGGGTGATATAGTTTGACGCGACCGTCGGCGGCGCCATGCTGGGCACGAAATTGGGATCCGTCGCCGCGGCGGCCGCGGGCCCAAACGCCAGCGTCAGACCCGCCATTACACCGACCGCCACCCCCCCGGCATGCATTGCAAAACGCGAATAGATTTTTCCCATACCAGAATTATAGAAAATTTTTCGGCCAATGGGCAAGAGGATAAATATGAATCAGATATCATTTACAAATTTTGCAAAGCAAAATTTGTCATTCCCGCGTAGGCGGGAATAGGGCCTTGGTTCTACCTAAGGTTGACTTAGAGAACCTAGGGTAGGGGCAAGAGGATTATCGTATTATTACCTGTTTGGATATGGTCCTGAATTTTTTATCGCCGCCTTCGTCAGTGGAAAATTGCAGCGGCTCTATGTATGAATTTCTTTTGACGAGGCTTTTTTCGCATATCAGATTATAGTTTGCCTTATTTTCGGCCGGCGCAGAAAGTATCAGCAGATCATGCCAGCAACCCGCGCGTTGAACAACCCTGGTGGCGTCTGCAATGCCGGCGACAAACTGCCGCTCGGAACTTACGTTTCCATAATTAATATATTCTGCGTGGAATCCGCTTTGTTGCAAAGATTTTATCCCGTATTCAATGGACCCAAGCCTGTCCGTGACGCGATTGCCGGACATGTATTTTTGCACAGTCTTGGTATCGGCGGTTATAGGCGCGACCCTTATTTGACCGCCGGGCGCGCATGCGATCGCGGCATTCAGAAAGAATAGTTTTATCGCGGCGTCATTCTGGGCATAGGCGGGCAGGGAATACAACACCCAAACCCTGTTAAATCCGTCGGGGATAACATCGGCCAAAGTGAAATCGGCGGCGATTTCTCTCAGGTTGTCGGGATTTAATCCGAACAGTCCAGAATCGCCGGTCAAATCAACGCAGACAACCTGCGACCCGGACAGGCGGAACGCAATTTCGCGTCCCAAAAGCCCGCTGCCGACCACAAGTATCCGGGATTGCGCGCGTTCTTCCTCGTCCAAGTCCAGCGAGAGCAGCCCAGAGTATTCCTCTGCCGTGCGCGATCTATTCTGTCCATCCAAGCATAACTTCATACCCCAGATTATATGCCAATGCCACGGTTTGTCAAATAAAATTAGCGCGGCGAAGGCGGACGATTTCTGAACTTCCGAACCCTCCCCGTCGCCGCACAAACCGGTGCCGGCGCCACCCCTCCAAGGGAGGGGAATAATTGGCGCGGCCAGCAGGATTCGAACCTGCGACCTGCGGATTAGAAGGCGGTTGGGCGGCACTCTACAAGCCGCAGCCACAGCGGGATTGACGGAGCAACATCTGAAAAAACCTGTTTTTTCTAACGCATATCTAAATCCACAGAAATAGCCCATTGTATTTATTTGTATTTTGTTAGATAGGTGTTTGCTTCTGCCTTTTATAAAATCGCTTCTATGACACCCCCGAAATCCGCTAAAAAAACGCCCATGTGGGCGTTCTTTTATTTGCTTTTCAAGCACTGATTATCCGTTGGCAACCTTTCTTTGTGGAAATTGAATAATCTTTCCGTGTGTTGGTGTTGCTGGTGGCGGTGGTGGTGGTGTCAAAGTTGGGTCGCCAACAACTTGTGCGATCGCACCCGCAACATTATTCGCTGACATTCTTGCCGCTCTGTTTGTAGTGTGTGCATATATTTCGGTCGTGGTTATCTTTGTGTGTCCAAGAACATCTTTTAGCGTTCTGATGTCTTCACCCAAATCCACACCCATAGAAGCAAATGAGTGCCGCAAGTCGTGAATACGCATCTGTGGCAATCCTGCTTTTTCCAACGCCCAGAAAAATGGACGGCGAAGGTCGGACACAGGATTATTGGAATCATGCGGGGACGGGAACACCCACCGCTTGCTCCGACTTAGTGCGAGTGCTTGTTTTATAATCTCTATGGCAGGATTGCCCAGCGGAACATCAAAGGTATCTGTTTTGCGTTTAAGCAGTCGCAGGAATCCTTTATCAAAATCCAATTCTTCACGCTCCAATTCTTTTATTTCCTTGGAACGGCAACCAGTTAAAGCCAATGTTTTCAATGCCAAAATTGGGAACGGCGAAAATATCTCACGCCGCAACGCATCATCTAATGCCGCAAACAATCTTTGATAGCCATCCAAATCCAATAAGGTCGGCTTATATCTTGGGATTCGCATCTTGGTAATGTGTCGTGTCGGGCAACTATTTAATGGACGATAGTTATATTTTTCACACCAGTTTAGGAAACTGGAAAGCAAGCGAGTGAAGTGATCGCACAGATGTGGCTTGTTATGCTTTGTTTTTATTTTATCATACGCATCTTGTAAATCAGCCAAATCTAAATCCCAAACAATTTTATTGCCCAGTAGCGGCAAGATATGAATGCGGAACATTCCTTCATAACCCTTATATGTTGATTTTCGGTTATTTATTTTGCTGTGCTTTTCCAAAAATATCGGAGCAAGGTCTTTTAATTTTTTCTTGCGGCTTTCTTCTTCCGCTCGTTTTTTTACCCTATCTCGCACTTCAAAAACTGGATCATTTCCTTCTCTCGCCATTTTTTTTAGTTCTATTGTTTTTTGGCGTGCTTCTTCCAAAGTATATTCTGTGGTTGAACCGATTTTTATCTCCCGCTGTTTGTTTGTTGAAATAATACGCACCAATGCATAATAATTTTTCCGCCCAGTCAGTCTGGAATACCGAACTCGTAATCCAGTTATCCCTTTGTCTGAAATAAGCATGTCGGCATCGCCATGCAAATTTTTAATCATAATCGGCGTTAGATTTTCCGTGCGGAATATAGTTTTTGGCTGTTGTTTTTTCATTGTAGAACTCCTTTGTTTTGGTCTAACGCTGACAATGTGTAGGACACTTTTTGGAATGTCCAACAGAATCTGACGATTGCCCGAGATTCATTTTTTACTGGAAATCTGGGCGTTTAGCCAAGCATCTATGTCGCTTTTGCGATAGCGAACAAGGAATCGCATTTTGATATACGCTGGACCGACATCCAACTTCCGATAGTGCGTTAGAGTTGATAACGCCACTCCCAAATAATTCGCCGCTTCCTTGGTATTCATTAAATCGGAAGTTATGTCGTTTATGTTTGTTGCTTCGCCAATGGACTTGTTTGCAGTGTCCAGCAGTGCGTTGTTCGTTGTTGATGTTTTTCTCATATCAATACCCCTTTGTTGGATGAGAAAAGACTAAAACGGCACAAGCAAAAAATCACTGCCAAAACCGCTCAATCGGTCAATCGCCCGCACACAAAAACAACAGGCGGAAATGTCCATCAACAAATATCTTAAAATGTCGCTTTTTGTCAGATTTCTGCGGGTTTCGGTCAGATTCTACTGGACATTCTTTTGGTCGTGGGGCACATTGCCAGCAAGAAAAAACACAAAAAACAGGAGCAAAAGAATGACTATACAGACTGCAACTTTGACACCGAAAACAATAAATCGGGTGCGTGAATTAAATGACGAATTTCGCCGTGATATTTTTAATCGCGAACTCGGAACTATCAGACTAACCGCAGGCGTTGTTGCCATAAACAATGATGACGATATTTTTGAACTAGCAAGCGAAGTTCAATGCTTTGAAGAGTTTGAAGATAATGCAAAAGAACACGAATGCGGATATTTGGATTTTCGCAACCAAGAATACTTTTTCACGATTGGTTATTACGAGAAAGGAACTCGCAACCCCGCCGCCGACAAAACCAATAAAACAACAACCCGCCGAGTGCTGACGATTATGCACACCAGCGAACAACGCTAACCCAAAGGAGCAAAACATGAGTCATTTTTCAGTTTTAATTATAGGCAAAAATCCCGAAGCCCAACTCGCACCATTTGACGAGAATGAATTTTTGGAGTTCAACGACAAAACGGAAGAGTATCGCAAAAGATATGAAACGGAAGGTATGGAAGGCGTGGTGTTTTCGGATGGGCGGAAATATAGCAAACACCATAAGGACATGGAGCAATACTGGGAGCGCAAATGCAAGTTTGGATATTCAAATCAAGACAAGTTTAATGTCCCCGAAGGTGCGGAATTAAAAGATGTCCCATTCAACGAACTTTATGAAACTTTTGATTTGTTCGCCGAAAACTATCACGGAGCAAAGAAACACGATGATGGCAGATATGGGCATTGGTCTAACCCCAAAGCCAAGTGGGACTGGTATCGGCTGGGCGGGCGTTGGGAAAACTCCCTGCCGTTAAAAAATGGAACTTGTGTTGATAAAGCACTTTGGAAGGATGTAGATCAGACCAAACTTAAAAGCACCTTTGCAGTATTAAAAAACGAAGAATGGCACGAACAAGGAAGCATGGGCTGGTTCGGCTGTGTATCCGATGCGAAGGACGATGATGTTTGGGAAAAAGAGTTCGCCGACCTTATCAAAGATATTAAACCAAACACACCAGTCGCTATTTACGACTGCCACATATAGGAATCGGGAAATGGCTAGATGTATGGTTATAGTTGAAGGACGACATAACTCCGCACGATTCTATGTGGCGGAAAACGGACACCCCGAAGTCGTTGCGGCGGAGTTATACAAGGCAACTTCCCGAAGATTAAAAAAACGAATAACATTTGGTCTGATTGGACATAAACGCACAGGACTTCGTTTTCCTACATTCATAAAAGATATTTCAAGAATCTGCAAAAGATACCAGCGGACAACAGATATTTATACAGATTTGGAATATCGCTATTTCATAGATTTGCATAACGACAGAGTTTTTTATCACACAGGGTCTTCCGTATTCCTAGACGATCCAGTTCAGATATTTCCACGACCAAGGTTTTGTGACGAAGAGTCCAAAAGCGATGTGGCAGAGCCGCTTGCATCTGCCCCAGCGTTCATTCAACTGCGAGCATAAGGAGTAAATAAAATGGCAAAGAACACAATAGTAGCGAAGGCACTTGTCCGAGAATTGGGCGGGCAAACAGCACGCTTACAAAAACTGGTGCGTGAAGCCAGCAAAGCATTTGACGACAACGGCAAATGCGACACAAAAAGTCTGCTGACGAGCATTGGCGACATCCCACAGATAGCGAAAGATATTTTGGAAGTATCGGGAACTATCTTGGTTGAAATGAAAGATGCCGCAACAGCAAACCCAGTAAAAGGATTCTAAAATGATTATGGAAACTTTTGAAACCCTTGAACAAAAACTGGCATTCGCAAAGCGTGAAAAGGCGAAAATTGATGCCGCCGCTCCACGCATAAACACTGGCTTTGTTTTAGACCTTACCAACCCAGCCATAGACGGACACTTTCTTTTGGGTCTTGCAGTAAAACTCGCATCGGAAGCGGTGTATAAAGCAGAAATGAGCGTTGCGGAAATGACAGAGTTTATAGCCAAGGCAACCAAAGGTGGCTATATGACCGCTCCTGCGGTGTGCCAAGAATGGTTCGGCTTTGTTTATATCACGGACGAATACAAGGAAATTGAACTATGAAAGAACTCCAAAGACTATTGAATCTGCTTATAACCAAAGGCGAATTGAAACCTGTGCAGGCGGCTTGCTATCTATATTGGACAGAAGAAACCGAGCCTAAATACCCAGGGCATTCTTTGAGTTTTTTTATGAAACTGGCAAAGGTGCGTGCAGTTGAAATGGCGAGCCTTTGCGAGTTGCTTTTTGTTCATAAGGTAGAGTTTGAAACCTATTGCAAAGGGCTTGATAAAAGAGTTCGTGCCAAACTGCCACTCTGTGGCGATTGCGGCGTTATGCCTGGACAGACACACGCCCAAGGTTGCGACCTTGAACGCTGTTCTGTTTGCGGCACACAACGCCTTACTTGCGAGTGCGAAGGACACGATCCCGAACAGGTTAAATGGACTGGGGAGTGCGACTTCTAAAATGCTCAACCAATACCTGCAAGATAACATTATAATTCGGGGCAGCTTTCGGTTCGTCCATTGCCCCGAAGTGGTTGACCTATATTGCGGCTCTGACATTGAAGACGAAATGCTAAATAAAAAATACGAGTTTATGAAGCGTGATCGGGAAGCAAAGTTAGCGGCGGGCGACTTTGATGGTTATATATGGCGGACGGAGCGTCCGTATCGGTTGTCCGCTTTCCTTGAAGTTGTTGGAGCGGATAAATGCAAATATAGTGCGCTGGCAAAACTTTTCTTGGAAATATGGATAGATTCCGAATTGCCAAACGCCCACAATCTTAAAGTATGGCGGGGTTTGTTTGATACCTTCCGAAATAGTCCAGTCCTAACCAGCACCAAAAAGCACTTGCCCGATAGGTTCAAGGTATATCGTGGCGGCTCGGCAAAAGGAATGTCTTGGACGCTGGACGAAGCCGTTGCTCGCAAGTTTGCCAATATGCCTTACCGAAAAACAAAAGAAGTGCAATGCCGTGAAGTATCAAGGGACGAAGTTGTTTGTTATTTGGACAGCCGTGGCGAGAAGGAAATTATATTGCTATGAGAAAATACATAATCCGTGATTTGCAGCAATGCGACTTTTGTAGTTGGACTTGGGAAGAGCCACAAACCCGAACTGAAATCTTGAAACGATTTCGGGGGTTCGCTTCCGATGAAGGTATAGAAGGCGGCAAATACTTTAATCTCGGACTGATTGCTGAAATATGGCATATTGAAATCTGTCCTGTGGACATTCCTATTGTGCCTTGTCCCGATTGCCGTTGTCCGATGCATAAAAAACATTGCCCCGAATGCGATAAACAATGGGAAAAGCAATGACCCCGAAGCACCACGAAACTTGCAAAGCCGTTCTGAAAAAACTGGAATCTGCCCAAAAGTTGCGTCATGTTGGAATGCGGGAAGTCTTTGGCGACTTTTGCACCATCTCTATGGCGGCATACCATAACGCACTTTATTCGGTCGGCAAATGTCCAGTGCCGAACTGCTATCGTGAAATACACGATAAATTGGAAGCCGACTTTACGGAAACATTGAAAAAATACAAAGACGAAGCAACCGCCCACACCATCTTTGCCGAAGCACTTGCGATGCTGATGCTGGCGATGCGGGAAGACCCTTTTGATTATCTCGGCAAAATCTATATGGATGCGGACATGGGCAATAAATCCACAAGCCAGTTTTTCACGCCTTCCCATGTGTGCGAACTGATGGCGGCGATAACAATCGGAAGCAAGGAAGAGTTTGAACAAAAAGCGGCGGAGCGTGGCTATATCGGGGTGGAAGACCCCTGTTGCGGATCGGCGGCAATGATTATCGGAATGGCGAAGAATTTGGAACGCTATGGCGTTGAAAACATACACGATAAACTATTTATCCGTCTGACGGACATAGACTATACCTGCGTAAAAATGGCGTTTATAAGCATGTGCCTTATGGGACTTCCCGCCATTGTTATTTGGGGCAATTCACTAACTTTGCAGGTGGATGGGCAATTCCATACCCCGAATATGCAACTTGCGCTGGCAATGGGGCGTTTTAGTGGCATATCGGACGAACCGCCGCAGGAGCAAGCCCCGCCTGTGGAAACACCGACAGGAACGCAACAACTGACGCTTTTTTGATTATTGGATTTTCTGCCCGATAACTTCTATCGCTTTTTTAATATCCGCATCGTCCGTAAAACGACCGACTGATATTCTGAACGAATGCTCAGCGGCTTCGTTGGATAATCCGATTGCTTTCAAAACATGGGAAGGTTCTATCTCGCCACTGGTGCAAGCCGATCCTGTGGAAAAAGCGACTTTCGGTTGCACGGAGTATATCATTTGCTTTGATTCTATATTCGGCACGCAAAGATTCAAATTGCCTGGGTGTCGGTCGTTCATGTCGCCGTTTGTTTTCAACCCTTCGCAACACGCTTTTAATCCATCAAATAGTTTTTGTCGCAACGCTTGAAGTGTGCTGGCTTCTGCGGCTTTTTCGTTTTTCATTATCTCTGCGGCTTCGCCGAATCCGACTACTAAAAATGTCGGTAAAGTCCCCGAGCGATAACCTGCTTGCTGTCCGCCGCCGTGAATTATCGGTGCGGGTTTTACAGCCGCATTTTGATTTATGAATAATGCTCCGATACCTTTCGCTCCATATATCTTGTGTGCCGACAAACTCATAAAATCTATATTGTTTTCAATAACATCAAGGTTAGTATATGCTCCCTGCGAAGCGTCCGTGTGAAACAGCACACCGCTTTCCCTGCAAAGTCTTCCAATCTCTTTTATCGGTTGATTTGTGCCGATCTCATTATTCGTTGCCATAACGGACACGAGCAAAACTTCGTCCGATAGTAGCGACTTCAATTTTTCAATATCTACAATCCCATTTTCCAAAACAGGTATTTTTTCAACAATAAAACCGAAGCGTGTCAAAAAGCGTGCCGCCCCGAGAACGCATTTATGCTCTATCGCCGACACCAGTATTTTTTTGCGGGGCAGTTGTTTGTCCAGTGCGGCGAACCCGACACCGATAATCGCAAGGTTATTTGCTTCCGTTGCACCCGAAGTAAAAACGATTTCATCGGGCAAACAGCCGATATAGTCCGCAACCTGTTGCCGTGCCTTTTCCACGGCTTTTTCTGCATCCCACCCCATCTTATGCTCTGACGAGTGCGGATTTCCGAACTCCGTTGTCATATAGGGCAACATTTTTTCAAGCACGCGGGAATCAAGCGGTGTTGTCGCCTGATAATCAAGATAAACGGCAGATTCCTGCGGACTTGCAGGGCTTTCGTTTAATAAATCAATGCGGTTTGCTTTCATTTTTGCGATTATGTGAATTTTCTGGTAGCGTTTTCCAATTTATGTTATTATACTTCCTACTGGAAGAGTTGTCCAGCGAAAGGATTGTAAAAGAAAATGTCAAAAAATGCAACAATAAACGAAACCCCTATGCGTCCTGTATTCTCGGGACACGAAACATTCCCTATGAGATACGGATGGTTGAAGAAGGTTCTTGATACCGCCGAATCCGTTGAAAAACAGGGAAAAACAACCCTAAAAAACTTCCTTGCTTCTGACGATGCTATGGTAGAACTTGGTGTTGGAAAGAACATGGTTGCCGCTATGCGGCACTGGGCGGTCTATTCGGGCGTGTTTGACATAAACGAAGCAAAAGAGTTGGAAATAAACCCTTTTGCCCGCTGGCTGATGGGCGAAGACGGCAAAGACCCTTGGTTGGAAAATTATGCGACCCTTTGGTATATTCACTGGAATCTTGTTTGTGGTCGCAGATCTAACGGCGAATGCCTTTTCACATATTACTGGTTTTTCAACTATTGCAACTTGTCCGAATTTGATAAGGATATTTTGACAAAGCAAGTCGGCTCGTCCTTGGAAGAGCGTTTTGGCAAAGATAAAATGCCCGCCGCCTTGACGCTGGGTCGTGATGTGGATTGCTTTATTAGCATATACTCTGCAAAAACCCGCCGCAAAGGAAAGTCGGACGAAGAAAATATAGAATCCCCCTTGTTAGAATTGGGTCTTATAAACCCCGCACAACATCACGGATACTTCAAAGTCAATCGTGGCATCAAACCGAGTTTGTCTATAAACACATTCTTGTTCGGGCTTTTGATGTTTTGGAAAGAATACTCCCCTAACGCAAAGACTATGTCGTTTGAATCTATCTGTTATCAACCTATGTCGCCTGGGCGAGTGTTTTTGATAAACGAAGATGCGGTCGCTGGTTTTATGCACAACATTTCAAAACTGACGAAAGGTCTTTTTGAGTATTCCGAAACCGCTGGCATGAAGGAAATCATACTCACAAAGAATATAGATTTTGAATCCGAAGCATATAGATTCTTCAAGGGGAATTATTAAAATGAAACAAACTTTTGCCGACATAATCAAAATCAACCCGAAGTTCGTCCGCTCTATCAACATCGGGCAGGATTTGGAAAACGAAGACATTTTGAAGGGTTTTATTTGTCCGAGTTCTTTCCGTGCCGCCTTGCGTGGAATCGCCGACAATGTATCGGAAACTGGGCAATCTGCTTTCACTTGGACAGGACCCTATGGCTCGGGCAAATCAAGTTTGGCTTTGTTGCTTTCGTCCCTGCTGGGCAAGAATAAAAAACTCCGTGAAATAGCATCGGGCATTATCGGCACGGCGGAATCAAACAAGTTTTTCAAACGCATTTTTTACAAAAGCGGCTGGGCGATATTGCCTGTCGTTGGTGATGTGAAAGACACGAAATCCCTTATAGAGCAAGAACTGGCAAAACACATCAAAGGCAAGTTCAAAGATGTATTCGTTGGACTTGAAAAACTTGCCGCCGAAAATGACGGCTTGGTTTTGATAATTGACGAGATGGGCAAAACGCTTGAAGCGGCGGCGAAAGGTATCGGCGAAATTTACTTTTTCCAACAACTTGCCGAGTTCGCATCACGAAGCAATGGCAAGATTATTGTTATTGGCATATTGCACCAATCGTTTGTAGATTATGCCCGATCGTTGCCGCACACTATGCGGGACGAATGGAACAAGATTCAAGGGCGTTATATTGACACGCCGATAAACACCGCAGGCGAAGAACAATTTGAACTGATTGGGCGTGCCATAAATTGCAAAACCGCAAGCACCGATGTAATCAAACCAATAGCAAAAGCGGCGGCGGCAACAATCGCAAAGAACCGCCATATCATATCGCAAGACGAATTGGTGGATAGTCTGTGCCGTTGCTTTCCGATAAACCCTGTTGTGGTTTGTTTGCTTTCCCAAATATCCCGCAAGAAGTTCGGGCAAAACCAACGAAGCATTTTCTCGTTCTTATCCAGTGGCGAACCTTATGCCTTCCGTGATTTTATAAACAACACGCCATATTCGCCCGACACTATGTATATGCCAACCAATCTGTTTGATTATATCAAAACGAATTTGGAATCGGCGATCATGGCATCTAGCGAATCAAAGGTATGGCATATCGCAACGGACGCAGTGCATAAGATAAACGCTCGTGGTTTTTCCGAACAGCATTTGGATATTTTGAAAAGCATTGCAATGATTGACCTTTTCAACGGCTCTTCGGGCTTGGTCGCCAGTGAAGACCTATTGAAAAAGTTATATCCGAATATCAAAACCATAGGCAAGATAATCAAAGAACTGGAAGGCGAAAAGGTCGTCCTGTATAAAACACACAAAAACGCATACTCCGTATTTGAAGGAAGCGACTTTGATATTGATGCGGCTTTCCGTGAAGCGTTCAAGCATGTGTCGGGATTGGAAACTTCTAAACTTTCCGAAATAGCAGACTTCAAACCTGTTATTGCCAAGCGTTATTACCACCAATATGGGGCAATGCGCTGGTTTGATGTTATACTGACAAGCGTTGCCGACTATAAGGCAACTATGGAAAAAGCCCGCGAATCTAGTAAGGCGGTCGGCTTTTTCTGTGTGCTTGTGCCGAATGGGATTGAAGAAGAAAAAGCCGCCGAGAAGTTGGTGTTGCAAAAGAAAAGCGGTTTTGATTTCCCTGTGGTTATCAGTATAGCCAACAATGCCCGCCTTATAAATGAAAACCTGCGTGAATTGCTTGCGCTGGAATGGATACAGCACAAAAGTTCGTTGCCTGGCTTCGGCGGCGATAATGTCGCACAAAAAGTGGTAAAAGACCGAGCCGATGTTATTGCCAACCAGTTAGAGATTCAAATGGGCGAAATTATGCAAGAATCTGACTGGTATTATAACGGCACAAAGCGTGAAAGTTTGCCGAGCGGTCAATTATCTGCGTGGGCTTCGCAGTTATGCGAAAAAGCATATCCGTATGCACCGAAGATAAAAAGTGAACTGATAAACAAAAACCGCCCATCTGCCACTGCTAACGCCGCACTAAACAGACTGCTTGAAAGTATGGTATTGAATAGCGGACAGCAAGATTTGGGCATAACTGGCTCTTGCACCGAAGCAGGACTGCTGAAAATCCTTTTGCAAGATACTGGCTTGTATCAAAATCGCAAAGGCGAATTTGTCTATAAAGCCCCCGTGGAAGGAAGCGAGTTATATGCCTTATGGGAACACACAGACGAGTTTTTGAAAGGTGCGTTTTCACAAACGGCAGAAGATATTTTCAAGATGTGGCAAGACAAGCCGCTTGGAATCAAGGCGGGCTTGCACACGATATTCTTGTTGGCATATATTCTGACAAAGACCAAAGAAGTCGCAGTATATCGTGATGGAATCTATACACCGAAAATTGACGAGTTGTTTGTTCGCTATCTTGTAAAAGACCCAAAGCGTGCATCTTTGAAATTGGTAAAAGCCAACGACATTTCCAATAACATTATTGTATCGGTTATCCGTGCGTTGCATGAAATAAGCCCCGATGAAACATTGACCGAACCGCTGGATGTCGCCCGCAAAATGGTGGCGATGGTTCACGGCTTGCATCCTTGGGTGTTGAAAACAAAAACCCTGTCGCAACAAACAATCAAGTTTAGGGAAATCGTAAAGTCGGCGAATGACCCGCACAAGTTGATATTTGAAGACCTGCCAAAGTTATTCCCTGCCAACAAGTTATATGAAAATGTAAAGACTGCGCTGGAAGAATTGACCGAAGTCTATCCAACCATGTTGCGCTCTGTCGGAATACTCATGACAAGCGAGTTGGATATACCGCTTGCCACCCCAGCGTATATGGAACAACTGCGGGAGCGGGCAAAGAAGATCAAGGGAGTATCGGGCAACTTTGGCATAGACGCTTTCGCCGCCCGCATATCCACGCTTCGTGCTGATAACGATGGTGTAAATGCCAACGACTTGTCGGGCATTATCAGTCTTGCGAATAACAAACCGCAAAACGAATGGATTGACCTTGATGTGGAAACCGCAAAGAAAGAATTGCTCCGCCTTTGCACCGAGTTCAAAAAAGCCGAACTTTACACCAAAGTCAAAGGTCGCCCATCTTCTCGTCAAGCCATTGCTTTTATTGCAGGCATAGGTGGACAGACGGAAATCATATCGGGCGATTTTGATATATTGACTAGCAAGGCAAAAGATGTGCAGAAATTGGTGGATAAACTGGAAAAACTGCTTGATGGCGAAAAAGATAGTGCGCTAGTTCTAACCGCTTTGTCGCAAATGAGTATTGACCGCATCAAAGCCAAGGACAAAAGAAAATGAGCGAAGTAAAAGAAAAGCATGTGCTGGGTGTGTCGGGTGGCAAAGATAGTGCCGCCCTTGCAGTCTATATGCGTGATAACCACCCCGAGATAGACATAGAATACTTTTTCACAGACACAGGCAAAGAATTGCCCGAAGTTTATAGTTATCTTTCCAAACTGGAAGGATACCTTGGCAAGCCCATACAGCGTTTGAATCCCGACCAAGATTTTGACTTTTGGCTGATGGAACACAGCAATTTCCTGCCGTCCGCACAAGCCCGCTGGTGCACGATTTGTATGAAACTGAAACCATTTGAAAAGTGGGTCAATAATTTTATAAAAGACGGATATACGGTCTATTCCTATGTTGCTATTCGGTCGGACGAAGAATATCGTGAAGGATACCAGTCCCGCAACGAAAAACTAAAAATCAAAATGCCTTTCCGTGAAGAAGGCGTGGATCGCTCGGGCGTTATGGATATTCTGAACCATTCGGGGCTGGGTCTGCCCGACTATTACAAGTGGCGGACACGGAGCGGATGCACCTTTTGCTTTTTTCAACAGAAAATTGAATGGGTCGGTTTGATGGAAAGACACCCCGAAGCATTTGAAGAAGCAAAACGATATGAAAAAACCGCTGAAAGTTGCGGGTCGCCATTTACTTGGTCGCAAAGAGAATCACTGGAAGAAATGTCAAAGCCCGAGCGAGTGGAACAGATTAAAAAAGACCATGCTGCACGCCTTGAACGACTAAAAAAGCAATATCAAGGAAATCCCTTACGCCCCGAGCAAAAGGATATAGATATGGACGATTTATACGGACAAAGCAAGGTGTGCCTGGCTTGCCATAAATAAGATTCAAGGGTTGATATTTTGAGATTCCGAGAGTATAATTTCCCAAAATACCCGCCGAACAATAAAGTGGAAATATGGGACTGCAAGATATAGACATCAAAAGAGAATACCGCTCCCCGCAGGATAATATCCCACGGGACTTCTACTTCCCGCTCCTAGAACAAGCCGTCCTATACGACCGAGCCGTTGGCTTTTTCTCGTCCACAATACTTGCCCGCATATCCGCTGGCATATCTGCCTTACGCAACAACGGCGGCAAAATACGCATAGTCGCTTCCCCCCACTTGACCGAAGACGATGTGGCGGCAATCCGCCGTGGCTATGAAAAGCGGGACGAAATTATCAAGTCCGTGCTTTTGCGTGATTTGCAAGACCCGAAGAACGAATTTGAAAAGAAACATCTGAACATTTTGGCGAACCTTATCGCAGATGGCGTTTTAGACATCAAAATTGCTTTTACAGATAAAAAAGGCAGTATGGGTATGTATCACGAGAAGTTGGGTCTAATAAGCGATTCTGACGGCTCTGTGGTGGCATTTTCGGGGTCTATGAACGAAAGCAACAATGCCGCCACCCGAAACTATGAAACGATTGATGTTTTTTGCTCTTGGAAGTCCGAAGAACAAGCCGAGCGAGTAAATGACAAGAAAAAGGCGTTTGAAGCCATTTGGAACAACGCCGACCCCGAATTGAAAATCATTGAATTTCCCGATTTGTCGGACACAATGATTAAAAAATACAAACGCACCCCCCCCGATTATGACGAGCCAGCCGAAGAACCGCCGATGGACGACCCCGAGCCAGTGCCGCCAGTTGTTGATATTCCCGCCGCCGCCACCCATTATCCCGCTATTCCCACTTGGTGCGATTTGCGTCCGTATCAGTTGGAAGCAATAGGCAACTGGAAAGCCGCTGGCTATCGTGGCATTTTTGACATGGCGACTGGAACAGGAAAAACGCTGACTGGTCTTGGTGCGCTGGTGGAACTTGCAAAGAATGTAAATAATAAATTGGCAGTTATCGTTGTTGCGCCATATCAGCACTTGGTTGAACAATGGGTGGAAGATATAGAAGCGTTCAATATCAAACCGATTGTCGGGCATAGTGAATCAAAACAGCGAAACTGGGAACGCCGCCTTGACGATGCCATATTGGATCAGAAACTAGGCGCAACAGGAAAAGAGTTTTTCTTGTTTATTTGCACCAACGCCACTTTTGCGACCCCGAAGGTGCAAGACCGAATAAAAAAGATACAAAGTGAAGTTTTGCTGATTGTGGACGAAGCCCACAATATCGGTGCGGCAAGTTCAAGCAAACTGCTGACCGACAAATATGATTATCGCCTTGCATTATCCGCCACGATTGACCGCCACAATGACGAAGAAGGCACGCAAAAGTTGTTCAAGTATTTTGGTGGCAAGTGCATAGAATACACTTTGGAAGATGCGATAGAGAAAGGCAATCTTACACGATATTTTTACTATCCGATTATCACGACCCTAGACGAAGAAGAACTGGACAAATACGCACACCTGTCTTTTGAAATCGCAAAAGAATGGCGGTTCGGCGATGACGGCAAAAGAACTTTAAGCGAGAAAGGCAAGCGGCTTGCAATGCAGCGTTCAAGACTTGTCGCTGGTGCAAGAGATAAATTGCCAAAACTGGAAGCGGCAATAGCTCCGTTCAAGAACGAAAGTTATTTGCTGGTCTATTGCGGGGCGACAAATGTTTTATCCAATGATTATTCGGACGATGAACGACAAATAGAACTGGTGTCCAAGCGGCTTTATGAAAACCTTGGCATGAAAACATCACGCTTTACTTCCGCAGAAGATATGCCGACCCGCAAAAGACTGAAAGATATGTTTGGGGCGGGCGACTTGCAGGCGTTGGTCGCAATCAGATGCTTGGACGAAGGTGTGAATATCCCTGCTATCCGCCGTGCTTTCATATTGGCAAGCACCACCAATCCCAAAGAATATGTCCAGCGTCGTGGTCGTGTCTTGCGTTTGTATAAGGGTAAGGAATTTGCGTATATTTATGACTTTATAACGCTCCCCCGACCGCTGGCAAATGTCCACTATCTGACCGAAGGACAGCGGGAAATGGAGTTGTCCCTTGTCAAAAATGAATTGAAAAGAGCCACAGAGTTCGCTAGACTGGCAAATAATATGCCGATCGCACAAAAAGTGATAGACGAAATCAAGCAAGCGTATTCTATAAACGAACACCTGCTAACCGATGAACAGGAGTATGTATAATGTCCGAAGCAAAGAACAACGACATAATCGTGGATAAAAAGGTCGCCAAGGCGATCCTGCGTAAAATCGTTCTGAATGAAGTCAAAAACATGAAAACCAAAGAAAAGAATGATGGGCAAATGGTCGCCTTCATACAGAAAACGATTGAGGAGGAAGTAGGATGTTATTAAAATCTCTTAAATTAGACGACTTCCGCCAGTTCAAAGGCACACAGATGGTTGAGTTTTCAACCGACCCAAAGCGGAATGTGACGATTATGAAAGGCGAAAATGGCTCGGGCAAAACTTCGTTTGCCCAGGCGTTCAGATGGTGCTTGTATGGCGATACCGACTTTCAAGACACAATCCTTTTATCTCGTGCGCTCTCGCAAACCATGCCCCCGAATAGCGATGACGATGTGTGGGTGGAAATTGTCCTTATGCACAACGACACCGAATACACAATCAAGAGATGGCAAAAATACAAAAAAGACGGAAGCGGCAAGATAGTCCCTGTCGGGCAATCAAAACTGACTTTCTCTTATGTAAAAGACGGCAATGTAGTGCCAGTGGACGAACTGGTTGCTCCGTTGCGAATAAGCGAAATCTTGCCAAAGGGATTATCACGATACTTCTTCTTTGATGGGGAACGCCTTGATAAAATGGCAAAGGAAATATCGGCAGGCAGAAGCCAAGAGTTCGGCGAAGCGGTTAGGAATCTGCTTGGACTAGACGCTTCCTTGGCTGCGCTGGAACACTTGAAGCGAGTTTCTCGCAATTATACAAATAGTCTGAACAGCGATGCGGACACCGAAATTGCTGAAATATCTAAAAGAATAACAAGTCTGGACGATGAAATAAATAACATCAACGACCGCCTTGAACAACTGGAAGGAATGGAACTAGCGGCACAAGATAAAGCCAATGAACTGACCGCACGGATTGCAAAAAACAAAGACAGCGAAAACCTTGCCAAAGAAAAAGAAAATCTGAAAAAGATGCTGGGCGGGTTGGAAAGTTCAAAAAAAGATGCAATCAAGAGTTTAATTTTAGCGTTCGGAAAAAGTGCATACAAGTATTTCCCAAAGAAAATGATGAAGGATGCTTTGACGGCGTTGAAAAATGCCGACCAGTTGGACAAAGGCATTCCCGACATACACGCCCGCACTATTGATTTCCTTATCAAGCGTGGCGAATGTATTTGCGGCGGCAAAGTTGAAACTGGGAACGAGATATTTAATGCGTTGAACAAACTGCGTGATTATATTCCACCGAAATCGCTGGGGAATCTGATTTCCGATTTCACAAACATTTGCGAAATGAGCATAAACAGCACCGAGAGTTTCAAAACCGACTTTGATAGAAACTTCAAAATCGTGCGTGATTTTGAAAACAACCGCAACGAAACCGAACAGCGATTGAAAGATGTAGAGAAAAGACTTGAAGGCATGGAAAGCGTTGGCAGTTTGCAGGCAGACTTGAAAAGTTATGAGAAGTATTTAAGCGACTACAAAGAAGAACGCTCTATGAAAGACCAACGCAAAGGCGTTTGTGTAAATGAAAAGGAAACGCTGGAACAAAAACTCCAAGAACTTTTGAATCGTGGCGGCAAGAACACGAAGATAAAAAAGTATATGGCTTACACCGAGTATATTTACAAAGACCTAAAAGAACAATATGACATTGAAGAAACCACAACTCGTGAGAAACTGGCGACAACCATAAACAAAATCTTCCAAAGCATTTATGCGGGCGGATTTTCGTTGTCGCTGGATCACAAATACAATGTCATTCTGTCGGCTGATGGTTATGTAAAAGCCGAAGGCGACAACATTGAAACTTCCACGGCACAAGGCATATCCATTATCTTTGCGTTTATCGCTGGCGTTATCCAAATGGCGAAAGACGGACAGAGCGAAGATAGCGGCATTGCTTCCAACGAACCATATCCGTTGGTTATGGACGCACCCTTGTCTGCATTTGATAAAACACGAATTGAAACGGTCTGCGAAGTCCTGCCAAAGATTGCACAGCAAGTTATTATTTTCATTAAAGATACTGACGGCGATATAGCGGACAAGCACCTTGGTAGCAGGATTGGGAAACGCTATGAATTTGCCAAACTGAATCCATTTGAAACCAATTTAATAGAAGCGGGGAAATAAAATGTTTACAAGCGACTATCAGTTTAAGGGCATCCACGCCGAGAGAATAAAAACGCTGGCACAGGAAAAGTTTGACAAGGAAAATACCCTGTTTGAAACTTTGATGGATGTTTATCTTCTTGCGCCAGTTGTTGGCTTTTTATACCAACGGCGGGCAGAAGTAGATAAAAAGAGTTCTGCCGATGCTCGCATCTTTGCGGATAAAATGAACAAGGAAAAATTGAACTTGGAGTTCAATTATCGCCTTATCATGTTGCTAGATAGCGAATATGAATCCGACTTTGAAAAGCGTGTTGATAAGGCGTTTCGTGATTATGGAACGGATAAATCCAAAGCCGACCTTGACCGCTATCACGAATATGTGCGTGGTGGTATAGATGTGCTTTATGAAAAACTATGGGAAAACGCAACGACCGCAGACGACCATATCAAAAATCTATACGAGTTTATGGAAGATTTTGAAAACAAATATGGGCAAGCCGCATCGGACGATGTTTTAGCGTTATGCCGACAAGCAAGAAGTTAAAGTAAGCATGAATGATAAAATCACGGAAATCGTTGAAGAACTATATGAAAACGCTCGCCGCTTTCTGAAAGAAGACGATATTCTTGATGCGACCGCTGATCTATCCCCCATTGAAGTGAACAAAGTGATTTCCCGCCTGCAATCTATGGGCGTGATTGTTGATGCCGATATTGAAAAGGCAACGAAGCAAAAGCCAAAAAAGACAGCGACCAACTCCAACAAAAAATCCCCTGTTGCGGCAACGACTTTTGAAATGCTGAATATCCCTGTTGGAACGGAGCTAACATTTACTATGGACAAGTCCATAAAATCCTTTACATTTGATAACAAGAATAAAATCAAACTATCCGATGGAAGTGTGCTTTCTATATCAAGGGCAGCTCGGCGACTGAATAGACAAATGGGATATGCAGACTGCCCACGGCAAGGACCGACTTATTGGATGCTTGACGGCAAAACCTTGTGGGAAATACGGCAACAAATTGATGTAGAGCATGAATGACAAGCGAGCGGAAATTATTGAAAAGATTTATGAAATCTACAAATCTCGTGGCTTTGTAAAAGAAGCCGAGATATTGGACTTTGCTGACGAAGCCAACCTTTCCATTTTTGATACAAACCGCCTTACAGAACACCTTTTGGGTCGTGGCGTTATAATTCGGAACGATGCACCGCAACGCCCCGCCGCAGGCGAAGACGAATATGACGCAAGCAAGATAGACTATAATGCTTTGTTTAATCGGGTAGTTGCTGAAAATCCCGAACTAAAAACCTTCATAAAATATATCCGTAAAATCCAACCGCCGCAACGGAACGAATGGGTCGGTTTAGTGCCACAGGCAAAAAGTGGCAATAAATGGGCTTACAATCGCCTTATTGAAATGAACCTGCGTGTGGTGGTCAAGAGTGCCTTATACTTCTCTGACACCTATCAAATTGCGCTGGCGGATGCACTTCAAGACGGCTTCCTTGGTCTTTTATATGCAATAGAGAAGTTTGACCCATCTGAACATAATTCTTTCCCAGGGTATATCACACGACCGATAACAGCATACATACAACGAAATGCCGACTTCTCGCCGTCCCCGCTATTCTATTTCCCGTCCCTGTATCAAGAAGAGTTATACAAGATTTTTGCGCTGGTTGATAACCATCAGTGCCAACAATGCTTTTGTGGCGATAAAACCGACTGCGACTTTTTAATTGCCGAAGTCGCAGAAAAATTGGAATGCTCTTATGTGGATGCAATGAAACATCTCGGATTCTTCGCCGAATACGATCGCATGATTTATAACCTTGTGGACGAAAACTCGGAAAGCCAGTTTGATATGGCGGTGCAAACGGAACTGCAAAGAATAGTCAGAGAAGTCTTGGCAGAACTAGACCCGAAGGAAGAAGCGATATTGCGAATGCGGATTGGCTTTGAATGCCAAGACGATAAAATCAGAGAATCCTTTGAAAATTCGCCCTATAAATCTTTTGAACAGCGGTCGTTCAGTGGAATGAGTTTGGAAGAAGTCGGCGATATTTATGGACTAACAAGAGAGCGGGTGCGACAGATTGAACAAAAGGCATTAAACAAATTGAAACACCCAACTCGTGCGAGAAAGTTGCGTGCGTTCTTGGACGAATATCCTATCACTTCTGAAACGCCGCCGCCGATCCAAGAAGCCATTTCATTAAAGTTTGTTGAATCAAAGGTTCGCACGAAGTCCGATTTGAAAGTGCCAAAAGAAAAGAAAGAACGCCCACCAAAGCCAGTATTTATTGTGCAACAAGATATGATGAGCAAAGGCTGGAAAGCCACCGCATTAAAGCGTTTGAAAGCGTTGCACGACAAGGGATTATCAGCATCAGTAATTGCAGAAAAACTCGGCAAAACAAAGAACGCCGTTATCGGGAAATTGAACCGCCTTGGCTGGAACTAGGAGCAGAATATAGTCCTATTGCATCTGACTTTTCATGGTTTAATATAACTCCGAAGGGAAATTCTAATAGAATATCCCTTTTTTTATAACCAAAGGAGCGAAGCCATGACGCAAACTTCTGAAATCAAAAAGGGGTATTTGACACTGGACGAAGTTGCCGCCGCTTGCGGTGTGCCGCTAGAAGACTTGCGATATTTTGGCGAAGAAGGAAATTTGACGATTTGTCTTCGCCGAATACCTGTGAAAATTGCAATAGAGAGTATTCTCATGCAAAAACCCTATACGGACGACCCGAAGGAGCAACGGCGAATTATGCAAATGCTAGAAGAGCCGCAACCGCTACACCCGACAGACATTTATAGAATCTTTGCTGTCCGACCGAATAGAATTGAAATCACTCGGCTAAAAACAATCCCTGTTATGAATATCGTAAATGTTATAAACCCACCGATTTTGGTGGGTTTTGACGACCTAATCATAACTCGTGAAGAGAAGGAACGCTTTGCCTTTGCCTTCTTAAATAAAACAACCGCCGCACGAAATCCGTTGCGTATTATATCCCCCGACTTCAAGAACTTTATGCTATATGAGCGTGAATACTTCTTCGGCGAAAAACAAGCAAGGGTTATCAAATATCTTTATGAAAAGTATATGGCGGGCGATCCGTGGGTGCATAGCAAGAAGTTGCTAGATATAGCGGATTCGCACAGCTGGCGACTGCATAATCTTTTCAACCATAGTAGAGATTGGCGAAATGTTATTCGCACAGGCAAGAACGGATATTATATGTTCAATTTGCCGAGCGATAAGACCCCGCCATTAAAACGCCCTGAACACAGGGGACTTGATTTGTTTGATGTTGCAGCAAAATAGCGTATAATTTTTACACTTTCCTTTTTATATTCCTGCATATTTTAGCGGGCTATCATTGACGACTTTTTATATTAAACCATCCTTGTTTTTCTGACGATTCGCACAAACAGCATTTTGCGCTGGTCGCCTTGTGCCACACCGCCCGCCTTACTTTACTGCTTTTCTGCCACTCCGTTGGCACTCCGAATACAGACCCAGTAGGACTATTTGCCGAGATTTCTGCGAAAACGGCTGATTCCCGCACTCCATACACCAAGCATAACCCCGCCGAGCCGACTGACGGCTTGTATCCAAATAGACTGAAACCATACGAAAAACGATTGAATTGGAGTTTTGGATATGGACGAAGAGATTATCAAAAATCATGCCCGCCTTACCGAAAAGCAACTTGCCCAGTATTGGGGAATCAAGGTCGGCACTCTTCGCAAATGGCGTTGTTTGAAAACAGGACCCGCTTTCATAAAAATCGGCGGCAAACCCATTTACCCACGCGACTGGGTTTTGGAATACGAGCGGAATCGCAGTTTTTATGGATCGGGCGAGCGTGTTTATCCAAAGGGGGCGACAGATGGCGAAAAATAACTTCACTATTTGCCCGACCTGCCAACAGAAGGTTGTGGATTATCCGCATAACATAAACAAAACACTGGTGTCTTGTCTGTGGGCTTTGTATAAGGCGGGCGGACTTGCTCGGTTGGATAAACTAAATCTGAACAATACACAATTCACGAACTTTCAGAAGTTGCAGTATTTTAATCTGATTGTGAAAGGCGGCAAGAATAACGCATGGCAGATAACACGACTGGGCGTTGCCTTCTTGCAAGGACGCAACAAGATTCCGAAATCTGTGATAACTCGTGGCGGCAATGTCAGACAGGTAAGCGTGGAGCGTGTATTTGTGCAACAGGTAAAAGAATGCGTGCAATACAAAGTGGAATGGCAAGCACTGGCGGGACAACCAACACTATTTGACCAAGGGAAATAACCTATGAAGATTCTTATAGACCCGATGCTTGCCTGCCTTGCCGCCGACCTTTCCACAGAAGACAAGGCAGAGATTCTGATGTGCATATTTGAATATCCGCACCGCCAGAGCGATATAGGGCTTTGGAAGTATATGAAACAGCAAATAGACGCAGATGCAAGGAAGTATAAGGAAAAGTGCGACCGCATGGCGGAAAACGCAAAAAGTCGTTGGAATCCGAAATCGGATATGAAATCGGATGCGACTTCGCAGGTAGTAGTAAGTAGTAATGAAAACAAAAATAAAGATAATTGCAATGTAAGTGTAAGTGGTAATGCCGCCGCAGTTGTTGAAAACTCTGTGAATAACTTTTTAATTTCCAACAACTTTTCTTTTCAAATGGTCGCCATGCAAAATCCAAGATTCACAGATTATCTGCTTTGCTATCCGCCCGCTGTTATTGAACGAGCCGAGCGAACATTAAAAGAAAAATGCGCTGGGCAAAGTATGGCATTGGAAACAATCACAAAGTGGATACAAAAAGAAAGTGGCTTTTACAAACAGAACAATGGGGGATAAAATGAACATATCGCAAACAGAATGGACACCTGCGCTGGTTGAAGAATGGGTGCAGATAGCGGCGAAGACGGAGCGGGCTTTGCCGTCTGTGGACAGACCAAGAATGGCACGCCCGCATATAGATTATCCAACGGACTGGCTGTCCCGCCTTTGGGACGAGATAGACGAAGAACTAAAAAACAGAGAACCAAAATTCCAGCCAACCAACGAACAGGTGTCTATGTGGGAAGAAGTTGTTTTGCGCTGGATACCTGCGATTGATAATGTGAAAGACCGCAAAATCCTGTGGTGGCGATCATGCGGTATGGGCTGGGGTCGCATAGCGAAAAAGATTGGTGTTGAACGCCACACGCCAAAACGCCGCTATGATAAAATTTGCGGGGATTTGGCACGATTATTGAACAATGGGCAAATAACGCCTTCTGCCATACAAAAATATCACAAAATATCTTAAAATCTTATCGTCTTTGTATTTGGTTATATCTCGTTATAGCGAAATGCCAAAATGGAATAAAACTTCCCTCTACCATTTTTCCAAAAAAGATGGCACTATTCGGATATAATTGGAACATATTTTATACACACCGCAGGGAACTGCGGTTTTTCGTTTGGAAAAACATCATGGCGATAATTCAATTATCTTTGACTGGTGCGGAAAGCACGCGCTTGGCACTATTCGCTGAAAAGGATATTCGTTTTATCGCCGCCAAATCTTTGACGCAGACTGCACAAGCCGTGCAGGAAGGCGTGCGGGAACATATCAAAAAAGATTTTGTTCTGCGAAAACCGAACTTTCCGAACTCCATAAAGATTCGTCCTGCGACAAAGCAGGATTTGGAAGCGAAAGTTTTTACTATGGCTGGCTTTGCCACTCTGCAACAAACAGGTGGCAAGCAAGCCGCCAAAACTGGACGGCTCGCAGTGCCGCAGTATCGCCATTTGCGAGATGTCAAAAGCGGACGCAAGTCCAACCCTGCGGGGTCGTTCTTAATGAATTTGAAAGACGGCGGCGTGGCAATCGCCAGCCGTGCAAACAACGAGTTCAAAATACTCTTCTATCTAAAAAACATTGCCTATATGCCAAAGAGATTAAATATGCTTGAACTGGGCGAACAAATTGCCGTGCGAGATTTCCCGATGGTCTTCCACAAAAATCTAGGTTCTTTTGAAACTTGAAAGCACCGAGGGTAAAGGCGACCCCGATGCTTTTCTAGTTAGCGGGGCGTTGCAAGTGTCCCCACTGCCCACCCCGCAGAAATCTAACGAAAACTATGGGGACACATAGGGGGGTGTGTCCCCATGTGTCCCCACCCCACCGCCCCATGTGTCCCCACCCCCTAACAACGAAAGGAAAAACAATGTCTGATACAAACATAATTTTGCCTGCTGGCATTCCAACTTGGAAAGTTGAAGACCTGCGTCCGTATGACAATAATCCACGCACGCACTCGGACGACCAAATAAACCAGTTGGTCGCATCTATGATGGAGTTTGGTTTTACAAATCCAATCTTGGTGGACACGACCAGCAAGGAAATTATTGCAGGACACGGACGACTGATGGCGGCGAAGCGGCTTGGCATGACAGAAGTGCCAGTCGTTGCATTATCACACTTGAACGAGACCCAACGCCGCAAACTGATTATCGCCGACAACCAACTTGCCTTGAACGCTGGCTGGGATATGGACTTGCTTGCGACCGAACTTGCCGCTTTGCAGGAATCGGGCGAATCTTTGGAAGTGCTAGGATTTGACGAGCAGTTTATCAAAGACACTTTATCCCGCAGTCCCGACTTGGAAGATTTGGAAGATGGGGACGAGCGTGTTGTTCGCAGTGGCTTTCTTGTTGAAAAGTTTGGCGTGCCGCCGTTTTCCATTTTGGAAGTTCGCAAAGGATATTGGCAAAACCGCAAAAGAGCATGGCGAGCCATTATCGGCGAAGTCGGCGAATCTCGTGAAGGCGTGACTTTTGCCGATTCCAGTATTATGGAAGGTCTGTCCGATGTGTCTTTGCTTGACCCAGTGCTTTGCGAAATTATATTTTCGTGGTTCGGACTGGGCAAAGGAACAAAGTGCGTAAATCCATTTGCGGGCGATACCACCTTCGGTCATGTTGCCACATACAAAGGCGGCGAATTTGTTGGAATTGAAGTTCGGCAAGAACAAGTGGATTTGAACGAAGAAAAAATGGCGGCGGCAAACTTGCCTGCCAAATACATTTGTGATGATGGGCAGAATATATTGAAGCATGTCAAACCCGACACCCAAGACCTGCTGTTCTGTTGCCCGCCATATTATGATTTGGAAGTTTATTCGGACTTGCCCGAAGATGCGAGCAACGCTGAAACCTACGAAGACTTTATGGCGATCATGGAAAACGGATTCGGCGGTGCAATCAAGACGCTAAAAAAGAATCGTTTTGCGGCAATCGTTGTCGGAAACATTCGGGATAAAAAAACAGGACTTTATCGCAACTTTGTAAATGACATGATAACGCTTTTCCAAAGACACGGAATGGCATTTTACAACGACATCATATTGGTGGACGCTCTTGGCTCTGCACCAAAGCGTGCAACGCACAACATGACCCATCGTAAGGTCGTGAAGGTGCATCAAAATGTCTTGATATTTTACAAAGGCGACCCAAGCAAAATCAAAGAAATCTACACGGACGATGTGTTTGTGGATAACTTTGAAAATAATGACGAAGGCGAAGAAGAATGAAAGGACTTTCACAGCGAGCGTATGCCGACCATCGTGGCGTATCGCCAAAAGCGGTGCGGCGTGCAATAGCAACGGGACGGATAGTGCCATTATCAGATGGCACTATTGACCCCGCACAGGCAGATTTTGAATGGGACGAAAACACAGACGCAACACGCCGCCCAACAGGGACGAGCAAACTGACCGATGTTAGAACGGTCAAGGAACTGAAATATGCGAAGTTGTTGGATATTCGCCTGCAAAGGGAAACCGCAAAAGTCGTGCCGTTGAATGAAGTCAAAATCTTATTCCGCACGACCGCAGGGAATATCCAAAACGCTTTCGCAAATCTTGGCAACGCAGTATCGCCACGCCTTGTTGGGCAACAGGACATAAACAAAATCGCAAACATCATAAACGAAGAAGTCCACCAAATGATAAAAGAATTCACCGATGACGCTGAACAACAAATCCACGACAAATTCCAAGCATTCTTGGGCGGCGGACATAATACGGAATGATTGGCTTGCACCTTTCCGCCGTGATATGTCGCTGTTCGTGTCTGAATGGGCGGACAAATACAGGATATTATCTTTATCGGCAAGTAGTGAAGGTGGCAAATGGCGGACACGCCGCACCCCATACTTGAAAGAGATTATGGACTGCCTGTCGCAAAACAGCAGTCCCCGCCGTGTGGTGTTTATGAAAGGAGCGCAAATCGGTGGGACAGAAGCAGGACTGAATTGGCTCGGATTTATCATGCACCATAGTCCCGCACCGACTATGGTTGTGAACCCGACACAGGAAATGGCAAAGCGCAACTCCAAAATGCGTCTGACACCAATGATTGAATCAACGCCTGTTTTGCGTGGCGTTGTATCCGCTCCAAAATCAAGGGACACTGGCAATACGATACTGCAAAAAGATTTTCGTGGCGGCACTATTATTATGACTGGTGCGAACTCGCCAACGAATTTGCGATCCGTCCCGATACAAAATCTGTTCTTGGACGAAGTGGACGGCTTTCCAAGCGAAGCGGGAATTGAAGGCGACCCTGTGGACTTGGCTATGCAACGCACTGCCACTTTCCCGAACAAGAAAGTTTTTATGATTTCCACGCCTACAATCAAGGATGCTTCTCGCATAGAGCAAGCATTCCTTGAAGGCGACCAACGACACTTTCATGTCCCTTGTCCACGATGCGGGCATTATCAGATTTTACGCTGGCGGAATGTTGTTTTTGATTCCAAAAACTTGACCGAAGCATTTTATAAATGCGAAGCGTGCGAAAAACTTTGGCAGAACTATGAAAAAGAACACATATTGCCAAAGGGACACTGGATTGCGGACAAACCATACAACACCGAAATCGCCAGTTTTCATTTGTCGTCTTTGTATGCCCCGCACGGCTGGCTGTCTTGGACGGACATAGCAAGAGAGTTCTTGCTCGCCAAAGACGACCCAAGCCGTCTGCAAGTTTGGACGAACACAAAACTTGCCGAGTGCTGGGAAGACCAAGCGGGCGAGCAAATAGACCCAACAAACCTTATGGTGCGGCGGGAACACTTCGGCGATGGCTTACCCGAAGGCGTGGCGGTTTTGACTGCTGGCGTGGATGTGCAGGACAATCGTCTTGAAATTGAAATAGTCGGCTGGGGGCGTGGCGAAGAATCGTGGAGCATAGACTATATCGTCTTGTTCGGCGACCCAAGCACGCCCGAACTATGGTCGCAACTGGATGCGGTGCTGGCACGGCGTTATGCCCATAGCAAAGAGATTCCCGACATGGGTATTCTTGGCTGTTGTGTGGACAGCGGCGGACATTATACCGACCATGTTGTGAACTATTGTTATGCAAGAGCGCACCTGCGTGTTTTCGCCATAAAAGGCGATGGCGGATATGGAAAACCCATATTCCCAACGACCGCCAGCAAATCGTGGCGGACGAAAAAACCTGTTTATGTGATCGGAGTAAATGACGCAAAAGATACTCTTATGCGGCGTTTGCACTTGACCGAAACAAAGGGTGTCGGCGTTTGGCATTTTCCGATGGATAGAGAGCGTGAATGGTTTGAACAACTGACAAATGAAATTGTCCGCAAACGATTCCAACAAGGACGGCTTGTTCGTGAATGGCGACCACGCAAAGAAGGCGTGCGAACCGAAGCATTGGACTGCCGTGTCTATGCCTATGCCGCCTTGCGTGGTCTTATTCGCAACTATCGGTTCAATCTTGAATTTACGGCGGAGCAAATTGCAATGGCAGGAACTCGTGCAACACCGAAACCTGTCGCAGTTGAAACTCCGCCACCAGTTATTTCCACTCCGCCCAAAACACGGCGGGTGCGAAGCAAAGGAATTGCATTATGAAAATCAAGACATACGAAGAGCAACTGGTAGAAGTCCAAAAGGCAATATCCGACATTCTGACAAACGCACAGGAAGCGTCTTATAACGGACAGCGAGTGCGTAAAGCAGACTTGGGATTGTTGCAACAGCGAGAGCAATGGCTGACGCAACAGATAGCCAACAAGCGGCGTGGCGGCATTCGTGTCCGCACCGCCGTCCCTGTTTAGTATCGTTTTGCTGGCGTCAGCAAAACGATATAGATGGGGGATAAAAATAGTGGATTTTTTGGATTTTATTCTGTATGATTGGACAGAATACAAAAGGGAAAGCAAATGTCTAAAATGAATGTTCTTGGCACGGAAATCAGCGTTGTTATAGATAACGATACCGACTTTATATCCATGACTGACATGGTGCGTGGTGTAGAAAACGGCGATTCTCTTATTGAAAAATGGTTGCGCAATAAAAACACTATTGAACTTTTGGGCATTTGGGAAGAGATGTATAATCCCAATTTTAATTCCCCCGAATTCGGGGTAATTAGAAATGAGTCTGGGACAAACCGCTTTTTGCTTTCTGTAAAGCAATGGATTGCCAAAACCAATGCTATTGGCATCCAAGCCCGTGCGGGTCGCTATGGCGGCACTTATGCACACAAGGATTTGGCATTTGAGTTTGCATCGTGGATTTCGCCCAAATTCAAGTTATATCTTATCAAAGAATTCCAACGCCTAAAAGACCAAGAGTATAAACAACTTGGCTGGGATATTCGCCGCAACCTCACGAAACTAAATTATCGCATACATACCGATGCAATAAAATTGAACATAATTCCAAAGGCAATTTCCAAGGAACAAGCCAGTTTCAAATATGCCGAAGAAGCCGATATTTTGAATGTTGCATTGTTTGGTATGACCGCCGCTGATTGGCGAAAAGCAAATCCAAAATTGGACGGCAATATCCGTGATTATGCGGATATAGCACAACTGGTATGCCTTGCGAACATAGAATCATTGAACGCCCATCTTATCCATGAAGGGCTGAGCCAAGAGAAGCGAATTGTTGCATTGAATAAAATGGCAATATCACAAATGAAAATACTAACAGATGAGTATGGCGTTAAGAAGTTAGAAGCCAAGCCCATTAAAAAATAAAATCTGAACCATTAAAGCAAACACACCGCCCTTTGGGGCGGTTTTTTGTCGTGGAAAAATAGAATGAAAATTCCAAAACAAACATTTATGGATAAGGCGATTTCATGGGTGTCGCCTGCCACTGGATTAAAACGCTGGCAGGCACGCACCCACCTTGCAATGCTCGGTGGCTATACTGGCGCAAGGCGGGACAGAAGCCAAACAAAGAACTGGAATACAGCGGGCGGCTCTGCCGATGCAGTATCTTTGGACGATTTGCCAACCCTGCGTGATCGCAGTCGGGACTTGCTTCGCAACGCCCCGCTTGCAACAGGTGCGGTGAATACGGTCATCACAAATGTTATAGGCACTGGCTTGCGACCACAATCGCATATAGACCGCAAAGTATTGCGTCCGTATTTGAAAACGGACGAAGCGATGGAAGCATGGGAATCCGAAGCCGAGCGCATATTTACCCTATGGGCAAATAATCGGGACTGCGATATAACTCGCTGTCAAAATTTCACAGACTTGCAGGCGTTGATTTTACGATCAACACTGGAATCGGGCGACATATTCGTCCTGCGTAAATATAAAGAACATGAGGGCAATCCGTTTGGAACAGCACTGCAAGTTGTGGAAGCCGATAGAGTGGCAAATCCCGATAACACCAACGACAAAATTGTTGCGGGTGTTGAATTGGACGATGATGGCGCACCAACGGCTTATCACATTCTGAACAAACACCCCGATGATGCTGGCGGGAAACTTACCAGCACAAAAGTCCCTGCGTTTGATGCGGACGGACGGCGGCAAGTATTGCATATATTCCAACGGAATCGCCCTGGGCTTACTCGTGGCGTGCCATATCTTGCACCTGTTATTGAATCATTGAAGCAGTTGGACAAATACACCGAAGCCGAAATCATGGCGGCGGTTATTTCGTCCATGTTCACAATCTTTGTAAAAAGCGAAAGCGAAGAAGGATTGAACCCGCTGGCAACCGAAGGACAAAAGCCAACGAGATCCAGTGATTATAACATTTCGCCTGGGGCGATATTGGACTTGCAACCAAATGAAGACATACAGATTGCAAACCCAAACCGCCCGAACCAAGCGTTTGACGGATTTGTGCAATCTATCTTGCGACAGATTGGTGTTGCGCTGGAAATACCATTTGAAATCCTGATAAAACATTTCACGGCGAGTTATTCCGCCGCCCAAGCCGCACTGGTGGAAGCGTGGAAAACATTTTTGACCCGCCGCAAATGGGTGGCAACGCAGTTCTGCCAGCCAGTTTATGAAATGGTTATCACGGAAGCGATTGCCAAAGGTTATTTGGATGCCCCAGGATTTTTTAGCGACCCATTCGTCCGTGCCGCATATTTGGGTGCGGAATGGATAGGACCACCAAGGGGGCAAATAGACCAGTTGAAGGAAATCCGTGCCGCCGATTATCGGGTAAAACTGGGCGTGTCCACGCTGGAAGAAGAAACCGCCGCTATAACTGGCGGAAACTGGGAAACCAAACACACACAGCGAGCAAGGGAACACAAAATGCGAATGGATGCGGGCTTGACTGAATCTATGCCTAAACCATACGGAAAAAAGGAAAAGGAAGGCAACGATGATAAATGATTTACGAACACTATCGGAACACTGGGCAATACAGCCCGAAGTTCTGAAAAGCATTATGGCAAATTTGAAAGACCCCAAAGCGGGTCTTTCTTTATTCGCCGAAAGACCCCTAAAAAACACCCGCACAGCGGTCATTAGGGACGGAGTGGCAGTAATACCCATAAACGGCGTTATAACGCCACAATTGGACTTATTTACGCTTATCTTCGGCGGCACGGCACTGGACTGCCTTGCAAGGGATTTGCAAGCCGCCGTGGACGACCCCGAAGTAAGGGCAATTTTACTGGATATAGATTCCCCAGGCGGGGTCGCAGTCGGTCCTAGTGAAATGGCGGACATTATCCGCCGTGCCAGTGCCGCAAAGCCAATTTGGTCGTATGTCGGGCGAAATTGTTGCAGTGCCGCATATTGGCTTGCCAGTGCGTCCGAAAGGATATTGACGCACAAATCGGCTTTGCTGGGAAGCATTGGCGTTGTTTCAACTCGCTATGTGCAGGAACAGCCCGATGCAGACGGATACAAACACATTGAAGTCGTGTCCAGCAACGCAAAAAACAAACGCCCCGATCCACGCACCGCCGAAGGAATGGACAGCATTCGGGCAGAACTTGACGACTTGGAAGACGAGTTTATCCAAAGCGTTGCAAACTACCGAAATTTGCCAGTTGAAACCATCAAGGAAGATTTTGGCAAAGGCGGCGTGCTGAAAGGAAGTAAGGCAGTTGTCGCAGGTATGGCAGACGCTCTATCAACCTATGAAAGTGCGCTCGCCGAACTTTCCACTTTAACCAACAAAATGAAAGGAGAACCAGAAATGGAAAAGGAAAGCAAACAGGCAATAACGCCTGAACAAATAGCGACCTATCGTGAAGAAGGCGCAAAGGCAGAGCGGGAACGCTTGCTTGCGCTGGATGAAGTTGCGGTCGCAGGACACGAAAACCTACTGGCGGCGGCGAAAGCCGACCCGACAATGACGGCTGAAAAGTTGGCATTGGAAATCGTGAAAGCGGAAAAAGCAAAAGGCAACGGACACATCGCTTCGTTGAAATCTGCCGAAGCCGTTATGCCAAAGGTTGACGCAAGCAAACCAAGAAGCACCGCCGTCCCAGTCGGAGCAACGCCGCAAGAGCGAGCGAAGCACGAATGGAACACCAAAGCGGAAATCCGTGAAGAGTTCGCAGGCGACAAAGCCGCATTTATTGCGTTCTATGTCGCACAAGAAAACGGACAAGTAAAAATCCAAAACAAAGGCAAATAAAATGACAGCACTGAATACTGACACGAACAGAGTTTTTGAAACTCCAAACGATAGCAACGCTATCCCAGTTGCCGCCGCAGCCAAGATTTATCAAGGTGCGCTGATCGGAAAAACTGAAAACGGATATGGACGACCATTGCAAGCGGGCGATGTCCCGATGGGCTTTGCCAAAGACCATATTGACAACACCAACGGCGTTGACGGCGAAAAAACATCTGAATTGAAAGCCAAAGGCAAAGCGTCCCTGTTTATCAGCGGAATCACGATTGCCGACATCGGTCGCAAAGTTTATGCGTCTGACGACAACACTTTCACTTTGACCGAAGGCAACAACTCGTTGTTTGGAAAACTGGTTCGCTTTGAAAAAGCCGACTATGGAATTGTCGCATTTGACTTTCTGAACTCCGAAGAACAAGAACCAACCGCCGCACCTGCGGCTGACCCACAGGGGGACTAAACCATGTATCAACTTTCAAGCCGTGCCATAATCGGCACTTTTTATAAACGCCTGAACGAAAACGCAGGTATGGAATGGATAAACGCCATTTCCAACTACTTCACTTCCGATCAGGACACCGAAGACTATCGCTGGATTGGGCAATCCCCAGTTATGCGTGAATGGGTCGGCGGTCGCCATGCGAAGGGCTTTACAACCAATGGCATAACCATTGAAAACAAGCACTTTGAAGCGACACTGGATATTCCAGTCAAGCACCTGCGGCGTGATAAAACAGGACAGGTAAAAGTTCGCATTGGCGAACTGGCAACCCGCACCAATTCGCACTGGGCAATGCTGTTGTCCGAATTGGTGTCCAAAGGCGAAGAGCAACTTTGCTATGACGGCAAGCCGTTTTTCGCTGACGACCACAAAGAAGGCAAGTCTGGAAAACAATCCAACAAAGTCGTTTTTGATTTGGCGAAAGCCGCTATCAACGGCGAAGTTGGAAGTGTTGAAGCACCGACCGAAGCCGCCTTGCGTTCTGCAATTCTTGCGGGCATACAGCAAATCGTTGGATTCAAGGACGACCAAGGACAACCGCTAAACGAAAACGCATCTCGTTTTATGGTTATGGTGCCTGTGCATCTGTGGCTGACTGCGAAAGCGTGTTTGGCTGTGCCTTTGTCCGCTGGCGGTGCAACGAACCCTGTCAAGGTTCTTGCCGACTTGGATATTGCAGTTGCATCAAATCCAAGATTGTCGGGCAACAAAATCTATGTATTCAGAGCCGATGGCGATGTCAAAGCGTTTATCAGACAGGAAGAAGAAGCCGTCCAGATAAAAGCGAAAGCCGAAGGTTCGGAATACGAATTTGACAATGACGCACACCAATACGGCGTGGATACTTGGCGAAATGTCGGGTATGGCTATTGGCAACACGCTTGCTTGGTGTCGCTCACGAAAACAGGGTCTTAAAGTTATGTTTGACTTTGACAAGTTTGTGAATAAAGCGGCGATGGATATTTTTGGGCAGGAAGTAAAATACCGCCCAAAGAAAAATGTAGCCGCATTCACAATATGCGGGGATTTTCACGAATCTTACATGGACATAAACCTAGTCAATGCTGGTGCGGATATTTCCGCCGCAAAGATTGTTCTATTTGTAAGACTTAGCGACTTCCCCGCCCATTATCCCGAACCGCTGGCGGGCGACTATGTGTCCGTCAGCGATTTGGGTTATCAAATTGTAAATATAGAGCCGCATATTCCAGGCAGTAAAAAACTTGTATTGCACGAAGAGTAGAAAATGCCACACCCACGACACCATATCCGCGAAGCAGTTGCCGCCCGCCTGCGTGAAACTTTTGAAAATGTTTTTGCAAGCAGAGCCAAGCCACTCTTTGACCAAGACTTGCCTGCCGTGCTGGTCTATGCGTCCGATGAAAACATCAAAAAAGAGCGGTGGGACACAGATGGCTGGGGTGCGCTCACTCGTGAATTGAATCTGTTTGTGGAAGCCGTGGACACTGGCAAGGACGACCTTGATACTAAACTGGACGCTCTTGCAGAAAAGATTGAAACCGCACTTGACGGCTGGGAAATACCCGACCGCAAAAATGCTGTCCTGCGATTTAATGGAACAGATTTGGATATGTCTGTGGACGGCAATAAAACCTATGGTGCAATCCGCTTGTCGTTCTCGCTAACCTATATGACGGAAACTAAAAATGACGATTGAACACGGACGAGATATTGCCGAACTTTTCCGCCGAGTAAATAACTTGCTCCGTATAGGGAAAGTGGTGGAAGTGGATTATGCCAAAGCAAAAGCGAAAGTAAAAATCGGCGAAATAACAACAGATTTCATGCCTTGGCTTGTCCCAAGCACTGCGGCATGGATACCATTGAAAAATGGGGAGCAAGTCGTCATTCTCTCTCCTAATGGCGACTTGCAAATGGGAATTATACTGCCCGCTCTTTATCAGAATGCCAAACCAGCCCCCAGTTCGGATGCGGCAAAGATTGCCATTGTTGCCGACATAGAACAGACTGGCGGCACGGAAATAAGCGGCACATTGGACACCAAGGGAAAGATAACGACCAAAAGCGATATAAATGCCAGTGGTGGCATAAAAGCGGCGGGCGAAGTGGAAGGCAAAGGCGTGCAACTTTCAACGCATACCCATAACTTTATGTATATTGGTATGGGGCAAGGTGCGACCCCGCAGAACGCAACAACGCAAAAACCATCTTGATTTAATGGCAAAATTCGTGGATAATCCCCGCAAGAATGTCGCACAAAATGAAAGTATCATATCAGTTGGACACAGCGGACGAAAATGCAAAAACCGCCGTGGAAAACTTACTCAAATCCCTTATGGACTGGGTGCGAATTGACGACAACGAATGGCTGGTCTTGGCAAATCGCCATACCACCAAAACCCTGCAAGCCGAGTTAGATAAACTGATTCAATCCAAATATAGCGTTGTATCTGTCGTGGACAAAAAGAAAACCAAAATCACAAACAACGGATATATTGACGCAAAAAACGGCGAAGCCAGCGAAATGCTATTTAGCAGTAAATACTAAACAGGAAATCCCAACATGAACGGAATGGATAAAGCCAGCGGTCGCCCGCTGGGTGGTCTTGCGCATTTGCGGCAGAGCATTATGGACATACTCACCACGCCCATTGGGTCAAGGGTTATGCGGCGGGATTATGGCAGTCGCATATTCCAACGAATAGACGCACCGATCACTGGCGAACTGGTCGCCGAGATTTATGCCGATGTTGTGGAAGCATTATTCAATTATGAACCACGCTTTGAAGTATCCGCCGTGTCTGTGGTGTCCATAGAAAACGGCAGAATTATATTGGATTTGGAAGGAAGGTATATTCCAACAGGCGAATCCGTAAAACTTGAAAATCTAAACATTTCGTAAGGGGAACGCCATGTCCGATGCCGTGAATTTTGATAATGTCCAAAATTTTTTGACACCCGACCACATTGACCTTTCGTCCTTGCCGCCACCAAAGGTTATAGAAGAATTGTCCTTCGGCGATATTTTTGACGCATTGTTGATTGACTTCAAAAAACGCCAGCCCGCATACGATGCTTTGTTGGAAAGCGACCCAGTAATAATCGCTTTGGAATGTGCGGCATATCGTGAAACCTTGCTCCGCAACAGAATAAACGAAGCGGCAAAAGCCAATATGCTTGCCTATGCGACCGAAGGCGATCTTGATAATCTTGCGGCGTTCTATGGGGTGGAAAGACTGGAAGACGAAAGCGATGCACGCCTGCGATACAGAGCGCAGCTGGCTTTGGAAAGTCTGACAACGGCGGGGAGCGAAAAAGCGTATTTATTCCATGTGCTATCCGCAAGCCCGCTTATAAAATCCGCCAGCGTATATTCGCCCGAGCCAGGGCAAGTTTTGATTTCAATTCTGTCCACCGAAGACGAAGGGATAGCGGACGAAGATTTAATCAAAGCAGTTGCGAAATATGTAAGCAGTGAAGAAAAACGCCCGCTGACAGACAGGGTTGTGGTGCAGAGTGCCGAGATAAAAGAATACAAAATATCTGCAAAAGTGTATTTGTATTTTAGTCCGAGCATGGCAATAACCGAACAGGAATGCCGTGAAGCGTTGGACGCATATATCGCAAAAAAGAATACGATTGGGAATATCGTGGCTCGGTCGGGAATCTTCAACGCTCTGCATACCGAAGGCGTGCGGAAAGTTGAACTATTAAAACCGACCACAGATATAGAAACAACCAAAGAGCAAGCCCCAAAATGTTCTGAAATCAATTTAGAGTTTGTGATTGCCAATGACACCGATTAAAACAATCTTGCCGCCGAATGCGACACCCTTGCAAAAAGATTTGGAACAAGCCGCCGCCGTGCGGCTTTTCTTATTGCAGGATAATCCTTTGCAATGGATGAACAATCCCGACAAATGTCCAAAGGAAGTTTTGCCTTGGCTGGCGTGGGCTATGTCCGTGGATGTTTGGGATAACGATTGGTCGGTGGCGACAAAGCGTGCAGTTATTCGGCAATCAGTGCAAGTGCATCGGCAAAAGGGAACTATCGGAGCATTGCGGCGGGCGTTGTCCGCCATTATGTTTGCCGACATCACAATCAAAGAATGGTTTGAATATGGCGGCGACCCATTCACTTTTCGTGTCTATGCGAGTTTGTTTGAAGACGGACACTCGTTGGACGAAATGAATCTTGTCTTTGCCACGATAATGCAAACGAAAAATCTGCGGTCGCATTTGGAAAGTTTTATGCCGCAAATTGAAACATATAACGATTTGCCAAAAGCCGCCTGTGCCATTGGCTCTCTTGAATTTATAACGATATACCCACGAGAAGAAGATGTCTGAATTTTACTCCATTTTGACAACCAAGGGACTGGAAAAACTGGCGGCACTTGTGGTCGGCGAAGAATTGACCCTTACGCACATGGCATTCGGCAATAGCACGAACCTGCCTTATGAAGGACAAACAGAACTGGGAAGCGAAAAACATAGGTGCGAACTGACGAAGGTCTTGCGGGACAACAATAATCCAAACACGATAACCATTGAAACAATTATCAAAGGCGAAGTCGGCGGATTTTGGATTCGTGAAATCGGTGTATTTGATTCTGATGGCGACTTGTTTGCCGTGGGCAAATACCCTGCGACATATAAACCCGACACGACCGAAGGTTCGGTAAAAGAACTGGGTGTGCGAATGTTGCTCCGTGTATCAAATACGGACGGCACGATAATCACATACAGCAACGGCATTATTGAAGGTGCGAACACGAACCTTGATAACTTGACCTTTGCGGGGCAGAAAAAGTTTGACGATAAAGCGGACTTGGAATCGCCTGTATTCACAGGGACACCAAAAGTCCCCACGGCGGAAGTCGGAACAGATACCGAACAAATTGCAAACACTGCTTTCGTGCAAGAAGCGATTGCAAAGTTGATTGGTGCTTCGCCCGAACTATTGGACACCTTGGAAGAACTGGCGGCGGCGTTGGGCAATGACCCGAACTTCGCAACAACGATATTGGATTTGATAGCAGAAAAAGCGGACGAAGAGTTATTGGAAGCAATTTGGACAGCCATAAATGGACTGACCGATTCCAAGGCGGACAAATCTGCTCTGACGGCGATCACAAATGCGTTGGCAGACAAAGCAAACAAAAACAACGACACGATTGTTGTGGCAAGTGCAAATCCCACGACTGGTTTTAGTGTTCGGAATATCCGAGCGCAAACCGCAGACCCAGGGGCTGGCAGTGCTTTGACAACAGGGAACATTTTACTCGTTTATGAAGATTAGGAATGAGCAATGACAAGGAATACTCTTATCGGAATAAACGGCGTTGCCAAAAAGTGCGGCAGGATTTATGTCGGCGTTGGTGGAATCGCAAAGAAAGTCCAAAAGGGATATATCGGAGTAAATGGTTTGGCAAAACTATTTTATAGCGGCGACCCGATTTTGATTTTTGAAGAAGCAAATGCTGGCACTTACAACATAACCCTTGCGGCTGGCAGATATGAAATCACGCTTATTGGTGGTGGCGGCGGCGGTGTAGTTATGCGAAGTGCGACAACTGCCCAACGAAACTATGCACAAGGCGGCGTGGGCGGGACATTGCAGTTTATTGCAAACCTTGCCAACCAATCAAACATCAGTATTTCGGTCGGTGCGGGCGGCAATACCACTTCGGGAATTTTCAGTGCGGCGGCGGCAGCGACAGCAGGAACGAATGGCGGTGCAACGACAATCACTGGCTGGTTGAATCTATCCGCAAGTGCGGGTGGTGGAACGACTGGCAGAATAACACCCACATCAAGTAGTGCGTGCGACAGAACGCCTGGTGTGATCGGAATAAACTCGGTCGGTGGAACTGCGGCTCGTGAAGTTTTAATGAACAACCCTGTCGCAATCGTGTCTTTCCAAGGCACAGCGGCAAGCACAAGCGCACTTCGCCAGCCAACAGGTCGCAACAACGACAACTGGGCAGAGAATGTTGTCCGTGGAAAATCGGGCGATGGCGGCTGGAATGGCAATAACTTTATTCACATGATTGGTGCGGCAGGATTCGTGCGCATCCGAATGCTTTAAGAAAAAGGAAAAGCAATGTTTAGAAGATTTATGACATGGAATCGGGACAACCATGCAAACTTTGCGGCGGAAGTAGAAAAGCAACTTGCGACCAAAGTTGATGCGGATTTTGTTGCAAAAGCGATTGCAGGTATTCCAACTGGCGGTGGCGATAAAGAGCCATGCGACACTTCGGACAAAGTGTCAAGAAGTGGCGACACTATGACTGGGGATTTAACCATTGGCAATAGTAGCACTTCCACGCATTTGCGTTTTGTTCGCATGGTAGGGGCAACACCAATCGGCGGACATATAACTGATAACGGACAAGGATTGACATTTGGTTCGTCCACAGGCGGTCTGCGGTCAAATCTGTATGCCATGAGCAACGGCTCTACGCTTGGATTTTATCCATTATCAAATAACCACTTCCCACTGGGGAATACGAACAACCGATGGTCGCAGGTATTTGCTACAAGATTAAATAATGGTGCGGAAATTATTATTCCGAACAAAGCGGGAACGCTTGCCTTGTTGTCGGATATTCCAACAGGCAATTTTGATACATCGGACAAAGTGTCAAAAACTGGCGACACCATGACGGGCGAATTGCAAATCGGACTTCCGACAGGTTCGGGCGCAACAACTTTTCCGATTACACTGCGGGGAAAGTTTAGCGATACAAGTGTGGACTATGCCTGGGGTTTGGGACTTTCCACGCTAAGTCCTATTTTTTATATCAGAAATGGAACACAACTTGTTGTGGGTATAAGTCCGACACTGGGCATATTTCCAGCCAATACTAATAACACTCTCACTCTGGGCTACAACGGAAGACCTTGGGCAAACGCATTTGTCAGAAGATTAAATAATGGCGCAGATATTGAAATCCCGACCAAAGCAGGAACGCTGGCATTGCTGTCGGATATTCCTGCCGCAGGTGCAGACGGCGGCGGAATGCAACTTGTAAGCTCTGCGTCTGGACTGGAAGGCGAAAATTACGATCGTGGAAGTTATGAAGAATACTCCAATGGAAAGATAGACCAGCGATGCAGAATCAACTTTGGGAGCGTTTCGTCTTCCCAAAAGACAATCAAAATCACTTTGCCAAAAGAGATGCCGAATGACGAATATATTGCGGTCGCACAATTAAAGACCAGCACTTTATCGTCCCACACCGCTGGCGTTTATATCTTGGAACAAACTCCCACAACAATCACTCTGAATGTGAACCCACTGAAAAACAACAACACGGTCGTGGGGATATTTGTGAACTTGATAATCCAAGGCGAAGTAAAACCAACCAACAATTAAAACTAACCAAAAGGAAAAAACTATGTCAACACACTTTTTACACGGCGTTGAAGTTATTGAACTGGACGGCGGCAGTCGCCCGATACAAACGGTCGCTTCAAGCGTTATCGGATTGGTCGGCACAGCCCCAAAGGGTCCTGTAAATAAACCAACGCTGATATTGGGAAGTCTAACCGAAGCCGTCCAAATCTTCGGCGAAGACAAAAACGATGGGTTCACAATCCCCGCCGCACTGAAAGGCATATTTGACCAAGCAGGTGCGGTCGTGGTTGTCGTGAATGTCGCCGACCCTGAAAACGAAAACCACTTGGACGATGACGGCGAACTTGACCCAAAGAAAATCGCACTATCCGATGTTATGGGTGGCGTGAATACGGACGGCACATATAGGGGAGCGAAATGCTTGCTGGCGGCACAGACCGAGTGCAAAGTCCAACCCCGCCTGTTGGTTGCCCCAGGATTTACACATCAGCAGGTTCAAGGCAATGCGAATCCTGTGGTGGGCGAACTTTTGTCCATAGCAGAACGCTTGCGTGCGATTGTTATTGCTGATTGTCCGAATGATACAAAGGAAGATGCGGTGGATTATGCCGAAGACTTTGGCTCGCCTAGAATCTATTGTGCATATCCGTGGGCAAGAGTGTTTAAGGGCAACGATATTGTGGACGAACCATTTTCCGCAAGAATCGCTGGCGTTATTGCCAAGTCTGATAACGAGCGTGGCTTTTGGTGGTCGCCGTCCAATAGCACCATAAACGGCATAGTCGGTCTTTCTAAACCTGTGGACTTTACACTGGGCGATCCGTTGTGCGTTGCCAACTTTTTGAACGAAAACAAAGTGGCAACGATTATCCAACAGGACGGATTTCGTCTGTGGGGCAACCGCACGACTTCGGCAGATGCAAAATGGACTTTTATCTCGGTTCGCAGAACAGCGGACATGATAAACGATTCTTTGCTCCGAGCGCACTTGTGGGCAGTGGACAGGAATATCACAAAAACATACAACGAAGATGTTTGCGAAGGGGTCAATAACTATCTGCGATATTTGAAAAATATCGGGGCGGTTATCGGCGGCGGGTGCTGGGCTGACAAAGCAATAAACACGCCCGACCAAATAATGCAAGGGAAAGTCGTTTTTGACTTTGACTTCACTCCGCCATATCCAGCCGAACACATCATTTTCCGTTCACGGATTGTGAATGACTATCTACAAGAAATCTTTGAATAAAAGGGGAAACCAATGACGAAAATACTGAAAAACTTTAATTTGTTTGTTGATGGTCGTGGCTATGCGGGGCGTGTGGAAGAAGTATCGCCACCGAAACTCACCATAAAAACGGAAGAACTGCGGGCGGGCGGAATGGATGCACCCGCCGCCATTGATATGGGCATGGAAAAACTGGAAGCCAGTTTTAATCTTGTGGAGTTTGACCCCGCCGTTATAAGGCAGTTCGGTTTGGTGTCGGGCAACGGCGTGGCAATCACTTTGCGTGGTGCGCTGGTGGACGACAGCACGACAACGCCGATGGTTATCCAACTGCGTGGAATGTTCACGGAAGTGGATATGGGCAAGTTCAAAGCGGGCGACAAACCGACTATGCAATGCCAAGTCGCTTGTCGTTATTACAAACTTGAAATTGACGGCAGAACCGATATTGAAATTGACATTGATAACGGCGTGCGTTTTAGCGGCGGCGTTGACCAAATGGCAGGCATTCGTTCTGCGCTGGGCATATAGGTGGCGAAATGAGCAACACAATAAAATTGAAACACCCCATCACGATTGATGGGGTTTCTTATTCGGAACTTTCTATGCGGCGGTCAAAAGTCAAAGACAGACTGGCAGTCGCAAACATGAAGGACAAGACGGACGAAGAAAAAGAGATAATGCTTTTTGCGAATCTTTGCGAAGTATCGCCCGATGTGATCCGTGAACTGGACGAAGCCGATTATCCCGCAGTGCAAAAGGTCTATATGTCTTTTTTCGGCTCTGCGGCGACATAAAGCGTGAAATTGTCGTCCTTTCAAAGATAACTGGCTGGTCGCTTGAAACAATCCTTTCTATGACAGAACAGGATTTTTTTGATTGGCATACAACGGCGGTCGCCGTTCAAAACGAAATGAATGGGGATTGATATGAGCGCACAGACCGCAGTATCAGTTATTATCGGTGCAGAACTGGGTGGCAGTTTTAAGGGAGCATTTGGGGACGCAAAGACCCAAGTCGCAACCCTTGGCTCTGCCATCAAAGGATTGGATTCCGCCAGTCAAAATGCGAAAGCATTTTCGCAACTAAAAAAAGACACTGCCGCCGCAAAAGCCGAATGGCAATCCGCCGAACAGCGTGTAAAAGCGTTGTCGGAAGAGATTGCAAAAACCGACAAGCCATCAAGAGAATTACAAAACAATCTGCGTGCCGCCACCAAAGAATCTGCCAATGCAAAGCGTGCCTATGAAAGCAACGCCACTGCACTGGGCGAAATGGGCAAAAGACTGAAAGACGCAGGCATAGATACAAAAAATCTGACCGCCGAACAAAACAGACTTGGCTCGGCTTTGGAAACACTAAAAAAACGCAAAGAAGATGTTGCGGCGGTGGAAGCCGCAAAATCACGGAATTTGCAGACACGAGCAAACTATCGCTCGCAAATAATGGATGTTGTCGCACTTGGCACAGCCATTTATGGATTGGTAAAGCCCGCTGTCGCATTTGAAAGTGCGATGGTAAAAGTAAAACGGCAAGTCCAGTTTGATAACGCATACCAAATCAAGGAAATGGAAAGTGCTATCAAAAAAATGTCCAAAACGATTCCAATGTCGTTGGAAGGTCTGGCGGCGATTGTTGCCGAAGGCGGCAATCTCGGCGTTGCTCGTGAACACCTTGCAGACTTTGCGGAAACCGCCGCAAAAATGTCTTTCGTTATGGGAACAAGTGCGACTGATACTGCGACCGTCCTGTCCAAGTTTTCAAACATAATGAAATTGCCCGCCGACAAACTGAACGATTTGGGCGATGTTGTCGCTCTATTGTCAAACAGGTTAGCGGCGAATGCAGACGAAATTATGAATGCAAATGTCCAAGCGGGGTCTATGGCTTACACCTTCGGACTTTCCGCAACAGAACTTTCGGCTTTGACTGGAACATTTATATCATTTGGAAACAAGCCTGAAACAGCGGGCAGAACGATAAACACGCTTATCAACCGCCTGCAACTTTTGCCAACTGCATCGGACAAGACCAAGGCAACTTTGAAAAGTCTTGGATTTGAAATGCAGGAATATGAAAACCTGCTGGCAAGCGGGCGTGGGCAAGAAGCAATGCTAAAAGTTTTTGAAGCATTGAAAAAAGTAGAAGGAACAAGGCGTGCCGAGATAATGAAAGAATTGTTCGGCGAGAATATCCAAAGGCAAGCGACCAGTATGGTTGATCGCTTGGACGATTATCGTGCGAATCTTGCGTTGGCAACCGACCAAACACAAGTTGCGGGATATATGCAAAAGGATTTTTCCGAGCGTGCCGCAACAACCGAAAACAACTTGCAACTGCTAAAAAACCAAATTGCTTTGGTTGCAACAAATATCGGGTCGGCACTTTTGCCCGCCATAAACGCCGTTGTGGGAGTTGTTGGCAAAGCCGCAGGAACGCTTGCGGACTGGGCGGATAAATTTCCAGTGCTGACAAAGGTTATAGGTGTCGCCGTTGCTGGTCTTATGGGATTGAAAATAACAACCTTTGCGGTTGGTTATGCTTTCACTTTCGTAAAAGGCATCGGAATATCCCTTGCCCTTGCATACACGAAAGTGCGTGCGGCGGTGTCGTTGTTGAAATTATCAAAGATGGGCTTGCTCCCAGTTATCAAGGCGGTCGCTGTTGCGATGCTTGCCAGCCCGATAACTTGGATTATTGCGGGCATTGCCGCCATCGCTGGCGGTGCGTATTTGATAATCAAATACTGGACACCGATCAGCGAATTTTTCACAAATCTTTTTGCACCAGTCGTGCAGGCGTTCAAAGGCGTTTGGGATTGGATAACAAGATTATGGGAAAAAGCACAAAACATTTTCAAAGGCATCAAAGAATGGGTCAGTGATTCTGTAATAGGAAGAGCGTGGCGATGGGCGTTTGGCGGGGACGATAAAAAGTCAAATAAAAACCCGCCACCAAAGATGGGCGATAGCGTGGCAGATATTCTTATGCCGACAAACCAGTCGGCAGTGGAATTGCCACGCTCGTCCGTATCCACGAACAGCCATCAGACCAGCGTGTCGGTGTCCGCACCGATAACAATAAATGCCAGCCCTGGAATGAATGCCGAAGAAGTAGCAAAGCAAGTATCCAAAGAACTGGAAACAAGGGAACAGACAGCACAACGCCGAGCAAGGGGAGTAAATTATGATTAGAAGTATCGGCGATTTGACCAAAGCGGTCGGCGGCAAGTTCAATCTGAACGCTATGCTGGGCGTGAATATGATGATGCTTTTAGGGGCATATCGTTTTTCCATCAGCAATGCCGCATACCAAACGCTCGCCCGATCCACAGAATATAACTGGGAAGAGCAAAAACGGCTTTTGGGCGAGCCAGCCATGCAGTTTATGGGTGCTGGGGCGGAAACCATAGTCCTTGAAGGCGTGGTCTATCCGCAGTTCAAGGGCGGCTTGCGACAAGTCGCCCTTATGCGGGCGCAAGCGGGCTTTGGAATCCCCCTTATGCTTATATCGGGCAATGGGATGGCGTTTGGTCGTTGGTGCATAACCGACATCCGTGAAACGCAGACATATTTTATGAAAGACGGCACAGCCCGCAAAATTGCCTTTTCGCTGACCTTGAAAAAGTATGGCGAAGACAGGCGGGCGGGTGTGCTGGGCATAGTCCAACAACTGGTGGGGGCGTTATGATTTATCAAACGAAAGATGGCGATGTGCTAGACGCAATCTGCATGACGCACTATGGACGCACGGCGGGCGTTGTTGAACAGGTTTTGGTCTTGAATCGGCACTTGGTGAAATACGGAGCAGTCTTTCCCGCTGGCGTGCGAATAAACCTGCCACCCATTGAAGACCCAAAATCAAATCAGAAAATCAAGATGTGGCAATGACACCGAAATACAAAATCACAGCGGACAGCAAAGATATAACCGATTTGCTGAATGGGCGGCTTTTACTGCTAACCATAACGGACGAAATCGGGCTGGTGTCTGACACATTGACACTGGAACTGGACGACCGAGATGCGGCTTTGGAAATCCCGCCCCGTGGGGCAGAACTGGAAGTATTCTTGGGATATAGCGAACTTTATCCTATGGGGAAGTTCATTGTGGACGAAGCGGAAGTAAAAAGCCCGCCCGCCACAATGGTTATAACGGCAAGAGCCAGCAATTCGGCTTTTAGGGACATAGGAGCGTTCAAATCCCTGCGGTCTTATTCGTGGGAAGAATACACGCTGGTCGGCATAGTCCAGACCATAGCCCAGCGATATGGCTTGAAAGAGAGCGTGGCGAGCGCATACAGCGACATTCGGATAAAACATATAGACCAAGCCGATGAAAGCGATTGTGCGTTTATACAGCGTCTGGCGAGCGATTATGGGGCATCTGTGAAGGTGGCGGACGGCAAATTGCTATTCATAGAGCCATTATCAGGCAAATTTCCCGATGGAACACCAATTCCCGCCATTCCGATAAGGGAATCTGAAATAACCAGTTATCGGATGCGGCTGGCGGAGCGTGGCAAATACGAAAAGGTGGTTGCCAAGTATTACGATTTTGACGAAGCCGAAGAAAAACAGGTGGCGGCGGGGCAAGGAAGTCCCGCTTTTACTTTGCGAGATACATTTACCAATGTGTCGCAGGCACGCCATAGGGCGAATGCAAAACTGGCTGAAATCCACCACGGCACGAAAACGCTGATTATTGACCTTATTGGCAACCCGCTGATGGCGGCGGAAAGCGTTATTGAAATGCCGAACCTGCACCCCGAGATAGTGGGCAAATGGGTGGCGAAGACTGCCAAACATATCTTGAACGCCAGTGGCTACAAGACCAGTTTGGAAGCAACAAGAATGAAAGGATAGCAAATGGCAGATACACCAAACCAAAATGGGGTCAAAATGCACATTGGAAGCACAATTCTATACTGCCTTATGGCGGCACTGGTGGGCTTTGTAATCCGTGCAGAATCCCACAGCCAATCCGTTGAAGTGCGGATCGCACAACTGGAACGCCGCACCGACACCATAGAAACAGATTTGCGGGCAATTAAAACATCGCTCCACGAAATACGGAGCGATGTTCGCCTGCTAGTAAAGGGGGTAAATAGATTATGACAAATGTTCTCGCATATATCTTGAAAGTATTTGCGGACAAGTGCGGTGCGCCGTCTTCCAAGCGGTATGCCTGTGCCTTGTTTGCAATAACAGGTGTCGTTCTTGCGGCACTTGGCTATAACGCCGAAATCGTTGCGATATTCGTTATTGCGGCGGTCGGGGAAAACATAACCAGTATTTTTGAAAAAGGAAAATAAAATGACTACACAAAACACACCAAGGGGAATCCGCAACAATAACCCAGGCAATATCCGCCACACCAACATAGCGTGGCAAGGTCTTGCCAACCCGCCCAGCGATGGGGCGTTCTGTATTTTTACAGAACCAAAATGGGGAATCCGTGCGCTGGCAGTATTGCTTCGCAACTATAAAAAACTGCACGGAATTGACACCATCACTGGAATCATAAACCGCTTTGCCCCAAATGTTGAAAATGACACAACGGCATATATAGCCCATGTCTGCAAAGCAATGAACAAAGGGGCGGACGAGCCGTTGGATATTGAAAACGAAGTCGTGTTATTCCCGCTCATGCGGGTTATTATCCAACACGAAAATGGGCAAATGCCGTATTCGGACGAACAGATTTTGGAAGGTATAAGATGCTGAACAAAATAAAAACTATCTTGCTAGAATGCAAGTTTGCTATAATTGCCATCGCTGTTGCGGTGGCATATTTAATGGGACAAAGGAAAGGAAAATCCGATGAAAAAATACGCCAAAATAAGAAGGTTTTGGAGAACATTTCGCGGGCTGATTCTGCTCGCCGCAGTCTTGATGACCCTGCTGTTGCTGATAGGGTGCGGAAAAAATATACCCGCAAGTGATTATTGCCTGCTATATCGCCCAGTGTATTCACACCCATCAGATACCGAAGAAACCAAGCGGCAAATAGACGGCAACAATATCGTCTATGATACGCTTTGTGATAAATAATCTGATTCTCGCTGGACATTCTTTTCGCTTTACCTTATGTCTGACAAGCACAACCAAAGGAAAAGCAAATGTGGACACATCAAGAGATTATTAAACTGGAAGAAGGTTTATATTCTGGCAAAACCACCGATGGCGAAAAAGTCCAACTCTTTCGTGGAAAGAAGGGACAAGGTTATGAAATACAAATCTTGAACTCAAAGGGTTGGTGGGAATGCAAAGAATATGACGAAAACGGATTCTGCGATGGCGAGCGATTTGAAAAAGACCCAACCTAAAAAAAGCCCCGAGTAAAATCGGGGCGTTTTTTTGTGCCTATCTTCGCCGTGATTGCTGTCGTTGCTTGCGGGCTTCGGCAGGCATTGTGAACTCGCCTTGCCACATACCACGCTTTGCTTTTTGGGCTTCTTTCTGTGCATCCAAATTATCCTTGGATAAATAAACAACTGCATGACCCGCCAGCACCATCTCTCGTCCAAGATTTTGTCCCCTTGAATTTTTACAATCCCACAGGTGGCGACCCCACTTTTCAAATTTAATATGCGTGCAAACCACTTTGCTTTTCCCGACCAACTTTTTCAGATACTCGGTTGCCGCTTTGCCGCAGTTATACTCTTTGCCTTTGGCATCTTTGCACATCTGCCAACTTTCGGGTGCATCTATGCCAGCCATTCTCACACGGAAAATATCTTGAATGAAGAAAGTGTCGCCATCGGGCATCTTGGTTATTGTGCCTGTTATAACCTGTTGCCCAGTTCTATTGTTGCGATATATGTCCACATCTGTTCTTGAAAGGTCGGCGGATAAAATCAAATCGCTGACGGATTCAACTTCTTCGTCCGCTGGCTCTTCTTGAACTCTTGAACTGCCAAACAGCCCCGCCCAAAACGATGTCCGTTCTTGCGGCGGCGTGGCGGTCGGCGATTTTGCCAAAAACGCATATACTTCTGCAACCATTGGGTTGCCTTGCTGGATAATGATTAGGTCAATTTCACTATCGTCCCTTCTGCCAACAATCATTAGATCGCCTGGCTGTGCGGCAACCATAACATCATTTGCTCCATATCTTAATTGTCCTTTGCAACGCCCATTCCAAGATGGTGGGCATATATATCCCCATCTTGCTCTTCCTTTTTCCATGATTTTTTGTTGCCCAACATAAATATATTCTATTTGAAAGTCAGTTGATACTTCCCCAAATACACTTGTAAAAGAGTTTGTCCCCATAATCTGACGATTCCTGTTTTGTATAGAATCAGTGGCAGTCATTGTTTTTGTGGCGACAGAATGATAACTGGATAAACTTGATACTTCAAAGGCAAAGCAGTTAAACGATATACTAACCGCAACCATAGCGGAAAGAACAAAAATCTTTATTTTTTTGAACATCGTTGGATTTCCCCCTGTGAAATACAATATACTTTTAGTCCTATATTATCAAGTTATTCTTTGTATGAACATACGAGAATATAAACGCTTCCCATTTATAGTCGCCGCTTTTTTATCATAAGTTAAATCTTTATCAAGTCCAATGATTTTGAATATTTTCGGATTATATCTATCAACAAAAGTTATAGGAACGCCCATAACGCCCATATAGTCGGTCGGTATTTTATTTTTACGATCCACATTTATTGCATCATAATTATCGTATTTCGGATATGCGGATTCGTTGCCTTTATACATCTTTGAAAGTATCAGCGGCTTTTGCTTTTCGTGTGTAAGGTTCGTGAACCATGTTGCGGATATTTGTGCCTTTGCGATTCCATCTATAATCACATGATACTTGCCACTTTGCATCAGTTGATTTTGACAAGGCACATCAAACATCATAGACAATGCGCCGCCCAGCGGTCGTGTGCCATTCCATAGTTTGTTAGATTTTATCAGGGTGAATACTTGCTTGTATGAAATTGCGTTCATAGGACCAATAATCAAAAACTTTTTATCGTATTCTATCAATTGTGCAATATATTCACGAAACAAAGAAAAAGGCGGATTCGTGATTACGATATCCGCCTTGCGAAGCATCTCTATGGATCGGGGACTTCGGAAATCCAATCCGTCCAATCCGCCGCTATACAATATATCTTTGATAATGCCTTTTCGTTTAAGATCTTTGAAATATTTTACGAAATTGCTGTTCGCCGTGTCGCAGTTGCAGTATATGATTTTGCCATAAAAGTGCGGCAGATAACTTGTGCATTCTTGTTCTATATCGGAAAGTTGTGTGTAAAACTCGTCATTTTTAACTGCACACGCTTCAAGCAGGTGGGTGTTTTTATAAGCCATAATCTCTCTCTAAATTGGGAAATTAAAAAAGCCCCAGTATTGCTGGGGCGAATAAATTAGGGGGAGAAGAATCAAAAAAACGCCCTTGCGGACGCTGGATATACTTCTACCATTTATGCAAGCAGTATATCATAAATTACACAAAAAATCAAGGAAATAACTGGCGTGCTCGGCAGGACTCGAACCTGCAGTCTATTGCTTAGAAGGCAATTGCATTATCCATTATGCTACGAGCACCAGAGTTTTTCGGGAATTTGACGACCCGAAAGTTCAACATACTTTACAATAGATTTATAGAGATTTCAATTCATTTTTGCCAGTGATATTTTTTACCAAAAAGCGATAAAAATTGATGGATGTTGCCGCACCAAGCCAAACTGGAAAACGCAACTGGATAATCCGAGTAATTGTCCGATTTTCTGAAATGTGGTTTTTCTAAATAGTTTATAACGAATAGCCAATTTTTATCTTGCCCTGCGTTGTATTTCGTTGTTTTCGTATCAACAAATATCACACGCAAAATCGCTTCAACGCCGCTGTCAGTCTAGCCGTTGTATTCAGTTAGATAAAAACTATATGTGAAGTTGTCCGATTAGAAGTCCGATGCTCTATCCAGCTGAGCTATGGCCGCAATCCCGGGTCCCGCTGAAATCGCAGATTTCAAGGGGGGGGGCACCATAATTATACAGCAATCTTCCCGATTTGCAATTTATAATTTTTACCGCGCATTTGCCGTTTACGGGTTGCCCGCGCCGTGGTTATAAAGCTTGAAGTCGTGGTTATAAAGCTTGAAAATGTTAAAATTTTTGCTAGCATCGCCCCATGGCAAAGAAAGATATGAAGATTTTTATCAGCTCTGATATGGAAGGCGCCGCCGGCACGTTTTGTTGGCACGATGTCAAGGCTGGCACCAACGAGCATAAAAAATACTCTTATTCTCAAAGCATAGAATTAGAACATTTGATGGACGCGATAAGGCATCATGGCAATGAAATTCGCGATGCCATGAATTATGTGCGTGGTTATAATAGTGGAAACGGGGCAGAGTTGAAACGGGAATTTGTAATCCGCGACGCGCATGGCGCGGGAAATAATATTCTGGTGGAAGAGATACGTCACTTGGACCCGATCGTCTTGCAAAACTGGCGCGGCGCGAACGAATTTTGCATGATGAGCGGACTGGACGGCACATTTGATTTTGCGATTCTGCACGGATACCACGCGGCGGGCGGCACAAATATGTCGTCCCTGGCGCATACTTTCAACAGCGAGCATTTCAAAGAATTCAGATTAAACGGCGAAATTATCGGCGAAGTTGGGTTTGCAATATATACCGCGGCGTATGCCGGCGTGCCGGTTATAATGATTTCCGGCGACAGCGGCGCGGTAAGGGAAGCGAAAGCGATAAATCCCAATATACTGGGCGTTGAAACGAAAGATTTTGTTGACGGCCAGTTAAGATGGATGGCGGCGGCGCCAAGTGTTAATAACGAGCTGGAAATTATCGCGTCCGCCGCATTGGGCCATTTAGAAAGGGCCCCTGAAAAGTTCAAGGTTGAATTGCCTGAAACATTTGCATTGCGTTTGACTTATTCCAGTGAACGCCAGGCATTATTGCAGCCGCGAAAAATCCCCAATGTAACCAGAGTCGCAAGCAATACGGTTGAATTTAAGACCGGCGATTTCGGAATATTGCTGAAAACTCTGCGGCAATTAAAATTTCTTGTAAAATAAGCAGTGATGCGAAAATTTCGGGCTATGAGTTATGAAATAGATGTATAGTGTAAATTTTCAAAAATTAAAATCGGCCCCGCAAACAATTATGTATATAGCAAATAGGGTTGCTCGCTATTCTGGCGGCGTGCCACCCGAAGCCGCGCAGCAGCGAAGGATGGTCGGGGCGACATGGTCTGGACCATATCATAGAAAAACCTTGAATTTCTTGGCTTTTCTATATTTCCCCGGCACGATTTTAAGTCAAATGCCTCACAGCTTGCATTCCACCCAATCGTCGCTTAAATGTAACGCCTTTCCCGTGAAAAGTAAACCCTTTTTATCCGAAATGGGTCCCCATTGAACAATTTTATTGCTTTTTATGTCATATTATGTCATATTACATCATATTATATCATTTTATATAACAAGAGGCAGGACGATGATTGATATAAAAAACATCAAAATCACGCCGCAAATGCTGACTCAGATTGCGGAACTGGACGAATTCAAGGGCGCTTGGCACGGTTTTGCGCGCTTGCGCCCAGAACAGCTGAAAGCCCTTAAAAAGGTTTCAACTATTGAATCCATCGGGTCAAGTAATCGTATTGAAGGCAATAAACTGACCGATGCCCAGGTTGAAAAACTTCTGTCCCGTATCAATCGGACTTCCTTCAAGTCCCGCGACGAAGAGGAAGTTGCCGGCTATGCCGAATTGATGAATCGGGTGTTTGATGACTATTCTGTAATCCCGCTGTCGGAAAATTACATCAAACAGATGCACAATATACTACTTCAATTCGTTTCCAAAGACGAACGCCATCGCGGCGATTACAAAAAACTGTCAAATTCGGTCGTTGCATTTGACCCGGATGGCAAGGAAGTCGGTGTTGTGTTTGAGACCGCCACGCCCTTTGATACCCCGCGCCTTATGGAAGAATTGACCCTTTGGACACGCAAGAACCTTGATGACCCGATGCTGCATCCTTTGATTGTGATTGGTGTATTCATTGTGAATTTCCTGGCCATCCATCCGTTCCAGGATGGAAACGGTCGCCTGTCGCGCGCGCTTACCGCAATGCTGTTGTTAAAGAAAGGTTATGCGTATGTGCCATACAGTTCCATTGAATCCGTGATAGAAGCAAGCAAAGAAGGATATTATCGCGCTTTGCGCCGGACACAGCGTGGTATCTGGGAAAATAAAGAAGATTACGAGCCCTGGCTGTCGTTCTTTTTGACCACATTGCAGAAACAGAAAAAGCACTTGGAAGCCAAGGTTAAAAAGATGGTTGGCGATGATACCAAGTTGAATAAAAGCGCTCGCGCCATACTTGGCTTGTTTGACGACAAAGACGAATGGACGTCCGGAGATATTGCCACAAAACTGGGTTTGAATATAATAACCACACAAAAGAACCTGAAATCATTGACCGACAACGGCTATCTGACCAAACACGGCACGACCAAAGGCGCGTGGTATAAGAAAGCAGGACAAGTTTAACACTGTAATAGTCAGGCCACACAGGTATAATTTCTTAAAACCAAAGGTAAAGATATGCTTCCGATTGAATTGAAAAAGTTAGTTGATACTTTCAAGGACAATTATGATTGGTATATCAATCCCAGTTATAACGAGACCCAGCTGCGCCGTGAATTTTTGGACAAGGCCATAAAGGTCTTGGGCTGGGATGTGGACAATAATGCCGGGTATGCAGAAACATTTAAGGAAGTAATCCACGAAGATCGTCAGGAAGTTGAAGGCAAAACCAAAGCGCCTGATTATTGCATCCAATCAAATGGCGGAAAGTTATTTTTCATTGAGGCCAAAAAGCCGTCAGTTGACATCAAATCAGATAGTAGCCCCGCATTCCAAGTCCGGCGTTATGGTTGGTCTGCAAAACTTCCGCTTAGTATTTTGACTGATTTTGACGAGTGGGCGATATATGATACGACCATTAAACCCAATGCGAATGACAGGGCAAGCATTGCAAGAATCTTTTATTGTAAATATGACGAACTGGACAAGCCGTATAAAGATGGTCTGACCCATTGGCAATATATTGAAAGTTTATTTTCCAAGCAATCGGTAATGAAGGGGTCGCTTGAAAAGTTTAAGAAAACCGACAAGAAACGCGGGACACAAGAAGTTGATACCGAATTCCTGAAAGAGATTGAAACGTGGCGGGAAGAGCTGGCTAAAAACCTTGTCCGAAACAATACACTTACTGAACGCGAACTGAACGATGTTGTTCAGAAAACCATAGACAGAATCATATTTTTGCGTATCTGTGAAGACAGGAATATTGAAAACGAAAACACCTTGCTTAACCTGACCAGCAAAGGTAAGGTAGACATATATTCTAACCTGCTTATTTTGTTTCAACAGGCAGACGCAAAGTATAATTCTGGGCTGTTCCATTTCAGACAAGAAAAGGGTATTGCAGAGCCAGCAGACGAATTATCGTTGCGAATAAAAATCAGCGACAATGTATTAAAGGACATAATCAAATCCCTTTATTATCCGGCGCCGTATCAATTCAATCAAATGCCTGCGGATATATTGGGCAGCGTATATGAAAGATTTTTGGGTAAAGTCATACGCCTTACATCAAATCATCGGGCGATCGTTGAAGAGAAGCCAGAAGTCCGTAAAGCCGGCGGTGTGTATTATACCCCTTCCTATATCGTGGATTACATAGTTGAGAATACCATCGGCGAACAACTGAAAGGCAAGAATCCAAAAACCATCGGCAAATTCAGAGTTGTTGACCCTGCATGTGGCAGCGGCTCGTTCCTGATAGTCGCATATCAAAAAATGCTGGACTGGTATTTGCAAGAATATATGAAGTCCCCGGCCAGTTATAAAAAGCAACTGATAAAAACAGGCGCGGATTCATATAAATTGACCATCGCGGAACGCAAACGAATATTGATAGACCATATATTCGGGGTTGATATAGACACACAAGCGGTTGAAGTTTCCAAGTTATCGCTGCTGTTGAAAACACTGGAAGGCATAACAGCCCAGGAAGCCAGCCCAAAACTTGCGATTGAAAGAATACTGCCGAATCTGGGCAGCAATATCAAGTGCGGCAATTCGTTGATAGGCAGCGATTTTTACAGCGGTCAGCAACAACTGGCGCTTTCAATAGACGAACAACTGAAAATCAATGTCTTTGATTGGGATAAAGAATTCAAGAACATATTTGCAGACGGCGGGTTTGATGCCGTGATTGGCAACCCGCCTTATGTTAAAGAATATACAGATAGAAGTGCTTTTGAAAATATCAGAAAAGCGAAACTTGCAAAATATTATCAAGGTAAAATGGACTTGTGGTATTTCTTTATATGCTATGGATTGGACATATTAAAACCAAAAGGCAAACTTGGTTTTATCGCCCCCAATAATTGGATTACAAATTCCGGCGCTTCCATTTTAAGAAACAAGATATTATCCGATTCCAAAATAGAGAAGTATATTGATTTTGGTGATTTCCGTGTTTTCCCCGAAGCAGGCATACAAACAATGGTGTTTGTTTTATCAAAAGAGTATCATAAAAAATATAAATTTGATTATTTTAAGGTAATAGATAAAGGGCTTGAACTATTTGACTTACCGAGCATCCTGACCAACAGCCCAGCAATAAAACATATTTTGATAGGCATGGATTCAGAAAAAATGAAGGATAAACTTATAACATTTGTTGATAAAGGCAACGAGGAAATACTGAATAAAATATCAAAATCTGGAAGTTATCGTTTGTCAGATAAAGATATAGCCCAAGGAATTGTATATCCACAAGATTTCCTTAATCAAAAGAATCAAAATATTTTGGGCGATGATTTCCAAGTTGGGGACGGAATATTTGTTATAACCGACCAAGAGAAAAAATCTTTGAGTTTAACCAAAGAAGAGCTGAGTTTAGTTAAACCAGAATTCAATACTGTCCAATTAGGCAGATATTTTGCTGATAACAAAAATAATACTTGGGTGATATATACGGATTCCAGTTTTAAGAATCCGGAATCAATGAAGCCATACCCGAATCTCAAACGACATCTTGATAAATTTACGAAAGTTATAACATCGGACAATGCGCCTTATGGATTACATAGAACAAGAAAAGAAGATTTTTTCAAGGGTGAAAAAATAGTATCTCTCAGAAAATGTGCGGGGCAACCGAAATTCAGTTATGTGGATTTTGACAGTTATGTTTCTGCTACTTTCTATGTTATTAAACCGAAAGATATAAACTTAAAATATCTGACAGGTTTATTAAATTCAAAACTTATAGCTTTTTGGTTGAAAAATAAAGGGAAAATGCAAGGAAGTAATTATCAGATAGATAAAGAGCCATTGTTGAATATTCCTATATTCAAAACAGAAAATATAAAGCATCAAGAACAAATGGCGTCTTTGGTTGATTCTATGCTGAAACTGAAACGGCAAGAACAGACGGCGAAGACACCCCAAGAAAAGGCGGTTTATGAACGCCAGATTGCCGGCCTTGACAATGAAATAAATAACCTGGTCTATAAACTCTATGACCTGACCCCCACCGAAATTAAAATAATAGAATCTTGATTTTTTCAAAATATTTTGCAAGGATTGAACGAGAGAGAGGAGGATAAACTTAATGGTGCGTTAATGGAAAATTTAACAGACAAAATTATTATTAGTTATGATGGTGAAAATATTAAAAACCATCAAATGGATATTGATGACTTTATTCAATCTGTGTCTGGGGCGGTTGATTTATTAAAGGTTATCGCAGACGAACTAAATCTACCTGAAGACTCTATTCAAATTAAGATTGCCCCATTAAAGGCCGGGTCATTAGAGGCGGTTATATACTTATTAGCCGGCGGTATCGCTACTTATGTAGGCACAAATTTTGCTGATGGTATGGGAATTGGCGAAACATTTAAGCAATGGGGGCGTGAATTTGCGGGATTTCTCGGATTAAAAAGGGATAATAAGATAGATTCTACAAATTTAGCCCAAAAATCCACCGAAGTAAATACAATACAAGGTAAGTTATTACAAAATAAATCAGCCCATCAAGCCGTTAATGAGATTGTAAAGTGTATGAATAATGATGCTGAAACAATAAAAGTAGAATTACCAGACCAAAATATATCTGAAAATTTTGTTAGGACTAACATAAATAATCTTGTATCTAATCCATTTGTTGAACCACTTGATAAAGCGGACGAATCTGTTCAAGATAAAAATATGCAACTATATCTTGAAAAAGTCGGGATAGTTGGAACAAAATGGACTTTTTATGAAAAAATATCTGATAAAAAAATCAAACGAATTGATGCAGATGTTTTAGATAATCAGTTATTAAAAGATGCGCGAAATTCATCTTTAGAACAAGAATACAAAAATGTCCCATTATTCTGTAAGGTCAGAATAAAAATACATAAAAAAGCAGGCGCTAAGAAGGCATCCCCAGCTGAATACTACATAATTGAATGTCGTAAAGACGAACCTTTACTACTTTTCCCTGATTAAAAATAATGCATTAAAATTTAACTCAAAATAGTTTTTATTTACCTCAGAGTTTCGTTGTTCGCGGGGGTCAAATAATACGATATATTAGTTATGACTAACCAAGCAAGAGGTGTCATAATGTCTAATAAAATCGCATTTATAAGGCAAATCGGGTCGCAGGTGGTCCTATAATGCTGGAAATCCAAGGGTTTTGACCAATTCGGCTATGCCGCGGTCGCAACAAAAAAATCCAGCGAAAGTGCTGGATTTCTAACTAAAAATCGTGGTCGGGGCGACATGATTTGAACATGCGACATCTTGCTCCCAAAGCAAGCACTCTACCAGGCTGAGCTACGCCCCGAACGCGCCTGAGATTATAGCATCGCGCATTAAAAATGCAATTGTTATTTAGGATTTAAGATTTAGGGATTTACGGATTTAAGATTTGACTACCCCGGAAAGCTAAGGCAGCATAGCTGCCAAGCTTTCCTCCCCTTCTGAGAAGGGGAACTAGCGCTCAATGGCT
>JGI20166J26741_10555558_pt1 | contig 58140 bp, 63 predicted proteins | sample TergutCu122P5_FD_26741 | JGI IMG/M metagenome (IMG submission 26741)
GCTTGGCAGCGCGCTCAAACGCCATTGGGCCGGCTGGAACTGCTTTTTCTTCACCGCCGACCTGCGCCTGCCCAAACTGCTCGGCTTGAAACCCAGCCGCAAGACGCCGCTGTTCAACGGCCCGCTCGAATGCCGCCTGTTCGAGTTACGGATGGTTGCTGGCAGCAACCGACGCCAGTAACATGAGCGGACGCCGTGCGAGCGAGGGTCGGGTGCATCGCCGCCGGGCGCGCCGCGCGAAATCTTCGGGGGCATTGCAACAATGCCGTCATCATTGAAATGATTCAAGGAGGAGCCAAGATGTCCGTCCAGACCCAATATCAGCAAAAACGCATGGCGGCTGCCGATGCCATTCGCTGCATCAAGAATGGCGACACCATCATCGTGCCGTCGGCGGTGGGCGAACCCCCGTCGCTGCTGGCGGCGCTGTCGGAGGCCCGCCGCGATTTCCGCGACGTGGTGATCTCGCAGATCCTGCCGATCCAGAAATATGGCTATCTCGACCCGGAAACGGTAGAGAACGTCCGCCATTCCGCCTACTTCTACGGCGGCCCGACGCGCCCCGGCGGCCAGGCTGGCTGGGTCGATTATGTCCCCGCCTACTTCTCCGAACTGCCCGACCTGATCCGCCGCGACCTGTCGCCGGCCACCGCGGTCTTCGCGCTGGTCTCGGAAATGGACGAGCACGGCTATTTCTCGTGCTCCCTGGGCACCGACTACACGATGGAGGCGGTCAAGAAGGCGCGCGCCGTGGTGCTGGAAGTCAATCCCAACGTGCCGTTCGCCTACGGCAACTGCCACATCCATATCTCCCAGGTCGCCGCGCTGTGCGAAAGCGAGGCCCCGGTCGCCGAAGTCGGCCTGCCCAAGATCGGCCCGGTGCAGGAGGCCATCGGCAAATACGTCGCCGACATGATCCCCAACGGCGCCACGCTGCAAATCGGCTACGGCGGCATTCCCGATGCGGTCGTCATGCAACTGACCCACAAGCACGACCTCGGCGTCCACACCGAAATGGTCGGCGACGGCATCATGACCCTGGTCGAGGCCGGCGTCGTCAATAATCGCAAGAAGAACTACAACCCCGGCAAGATGCTGGCGACCTTCGCCCTCGGCTCGAAGAAGCTGTACCAGTTCATGCACCGCAACCCGGCGCTGGAAATGCACCCGGTCGACACCACCAACGATCCCTATCTGGCCGGCCAGAACGACAACCTGCACGCCATCAACGCCACGATGGAAATCGATTTCATCGGCCAGTGTGGTTCCGAGAGCCGGGGCTACCTGCCCTACTCGGGCACCGGCGGGCAGACCGATTTCGTGCGTTCAGCCAATCGCTCCAGGGGCGGCAAGGCTTTCATCGTGCTCCCCTCGACGGCCAAGGACGACACCATTTCCCGCATCGTGCCGACGCTGACGCCGGGCACCCACATCTCCACCAGCAAGAACGACGTGAACTATGTCGTCACCGAGTACGGCGTCGCCCAGTTGCGCGGCAAGACCGCCAAACAGCGTTGCGAAGCGCTGATCGGCATCGCCCACCCCAACTTCCGCGACGAATTGCGCGAGGCGGCCAGGAAAATGAAGCTGCTGTAGCCGCCATCGGCGAGCGTGAAAGGAAGGCACTGAACACGATGAAAGCCGCAAGAATCCTGGTCGCCCTGATCGGCCTCGCCGCCATCGTCCCGCTCAGCGTCGACGAGGCTTTTGCCCGTGGCCGTAGCCGGGTCAGCGTCGGTATCGGCGTCGGCATCTGGGATCCCTGGTGGGGGCCGTGGGGACCCTGGGGGCCGCGAAGCCACTGGGGAGGCTACTGGGGGCCATCGCCGTGGTATTTCCCGCCGCCGCCCCCGGTTATGGTCGTTCGTCCTCCCGAGCCGCCGCCGGTGTTCATCGAAAGAAGTCCGCCGCCGAGCAGTGGTTTCTGGTATTACTGCCGCAACCCGGCCGGTTATTATCCTTACGTCAACATCTGCCGTGATGGTTGGTTGAAAGTACGGCCACTCCAGGAGGAATGAATCATGACCCTGCATCGTCCGCGCTCGCCGCGCCTTGCCCTGTTCGCCCTGTTGGCCGCGCTGGGCGGCTGTGCCGTGACGCCCACCGGGCCGAGCGTCATGATCCTGCCAGGCAACGGGATCACCTTCGAGCAATTCCGCGTCGATGATTTTGTCTGCCAGCAGTACGCGCTGGAACGGATCGGCGGCCGCAGCGCCGGCCAGGCCGCCCAGCAAGCGGCAGTGACCAGCGGCGCAGTCGGGGCGGCCGTCGGCGCCCTGGCTGGCGCGGCGATCGGCGGCAACAGCCGGGGCGCGGCGGTTGGCGCCGGCAGCGGCCTGCTGCTCGGCAGCGCGATGGGCAGCGACAGCGCCAACACGTCCACCGTCGGCACCCAGCGCCAGTTCGACAACGCCTACATCCAGTGCATGTACAGCAAGGGGCACCGGGTACCGGTTCCGGGCGGCCTGGCTTCCCAGCGGCCAGCGCCCGTATCCGCGCCCGTCAATGCCGCCGACGTCGGCATCCCGCCGCCACCGCCGGGCAATCCGCCACCGCCGCCGCTGCGCTGATGACGGAACACGCAAAAGGGCGCTCCGCGGAGCGCCCTTTTGTTGGGTTGTGATTTGCTGTGTCAGCCTGTGGAAGGAGTGATTCCATTTCCAAATCAACCGATGACTTTGTCGGCTTCGCTTGCCGGTCAACCGTACTGTCTGCGCTCCGCCTTCGCGTCCTCGGCCGATTTAAAAATGGAATGAGATATACTGTACAAAATCACTCGGGTATCAGCCCGGCCAACTTCAACTGGAGTTTCCATGAGCATTACCGAACAGCAAGTCAAGGCGGCGCTCGCCAGCGCCGTCGATCCCAATACCGGCAAGGATTTCGTCAGCGGCCGCGGCGTCAAAAACATCCGCATCGACGGCGCCGACGTGGCCTTCGACATCGAACTCGGCTACCCGGCCAAGACCCAGATCGACGCCATCCGCAAGCAGGCGATCGCGGCCGCCAAGAGCATTCCCGGCGTCGGCAACATCTCCGCCAACGTCTATAGCAAGATCGTCGCCCATGCCGTGCAACTGGGGGTCAAGCTCTTGCCCGGCGTCAAGAACATCATTGCCGTCGCCTCCGGCAAGGGCGGCGTCGGCAAGAGCACGACGACCGTCAATCTGGCCCTGGCGCTGGCCCAGGAAGGCGCGCGCGTCGGCATTCTCGATGCCGACATCTACGGCCCGTCGCAGCCGCAAATGCTCGGCCTCACCGGCCAGAAGCCGCAATCGCACGATGGCCAGAGCCTTGAGCCGCTGGAGGCTTACGGTTTGCAGGCGATGTCGATCGGCTTCATGGTCGATGCCGATACGCCGATGATCTGGCGCGGCCCGATGGCCGGCCAGGCGCTCGATCAACTGCTTGGCGACACCAACTGGAACGACCTCGATTACCTGGTCGTCGATATGCCGCCGGGCACCGGCGACATCCAGTTGTCGCTGGCGCAGAAGGTGCCGGTCACCGGCGCAGTGATCGTCACCACGCCGCAGGACATCGCCCTGATCGACGCGCGCAAGGGATTGAAAATGTTCGAGAAAGTCAATGTCCCGATCCTCGGCATCGTCGAGAACATGAGCATCCACATCTGCTCGAAGTGCGGCCATGAGGAGCACATTTTCGGCGCCGGCGGCGGCGAGAAAATGGGCGCCGATTACGGCGTCGAACTGCTCGGCAGCCTGCCACTGGAAATGGCCATCCGCGAAATGGCCGACGGCGGCAAGCCGACCGTGGTCGGCGCCCCGGATTCGCGCAGCGCCGAAATCTACCGCGCCATCGCCCGCCGCATCGCGGTCAAGATCGCCGAGAAGGCCAGGGACATGACCTCGAAATTCCCCAACATCGTGGTGCAGAACACCTGATCCACGTGAGTGTAGCTTGGTCAGGTTTTCGCTGATTGTTGCCATCCCTGCTGATCCGGATGCCGTTTTCCTTGAGCGCCCGGTGAATTCAGCGCTGGTGAATGGGCTGCCCTGATCGGTGTTGAAGATTTCCGGTGTGCCGTAACGGGCGATGGCCTCTTCCAGCGCATCGATGCAGAATCCGTGCTCAGCGTGTTGGACAGACGCCAAGCCAGAACCCGGCGGCTGTACCCGTCAACGATGGCCACGAGATAGACAAAGCCCCGGCGCATCGGGATGTCGGTGATGTCCGTAGCCCAGACCGGGTTGGAATGATCGATCTTCAAGTCCCTTAGCCGGTACGGATAAACAGGATGGACGGCGTGCCGCTGGCTGGTGTTGGGCTTGGCGTTCTTTCACGTCAAACGCCCGACCCCGTCCAAAGGGGCTGAGTTGGCCTGACAGTGCAGGAATACGGCGGTTGAGAATGCGGCAAGCGGGGAAGAGCAAGGCCCAAAATTTGGATGAATCAAGAAGGAAGAAGGGGCGTATCGGGTTGTTTGTAATGTTTATTCACATTACAATTTCTGCTCGACAACTTGCTGGAGACCGCCATGACATCGCTCGCCATCACCGTAAAAGGCCAGGTCACGTTGAAGCGGGAGTTGCTGCAATACCTCGGCATCAGGCCAGGCGAGCGCGTCGAGGTTGAGAAGATGCCGGCCGGAGAATTGCGGCTGCGGGCGGCGCGGCCCAAGGGCTGCATCGATAATTTTCTGCACGCGCTGGACGGCAAGGTGCAGTTGGATAAGCCGCTGACCATCGAGGAGATGAACCGGATCGCGGCCTCTGGCTGGGCAGGAGAACTGGACGGCCAATGAAAATTTCCGCCGATACCAACGTGCTCGTGCGCGCCGTTTTGCAGGACGATCCGGCGCAATGCCACACGGCGCGCAAGTTTCTCAACGAAGCCACTTTGATCGCCGTTTCATTGCCCTGCCTGTGTGAACTGGTCTGGGTGCTGCGCCAGGGAGCCAGGCTGGCCAAGGAGGATGTGGCGGCGACGATTCGCGCTCTGATCGACACCACCAGCGTAGTGACCAACCGCCCCGCCGTGGAAGCCGGGCTGGCGCTGCTGGAGGCGGGCGGCGATTTTGCCGATGGCGTGATGGCGCATGAAGGCCGGAGCCTGGGCGGCGGGATTTTCGTGTCGTTCGACAAAAAGGCGGTCGCGCTGCTGGCCCAGCAGGGCGAGGCGGCAAAGTTGTTGGCGTAGAGGGCGCGGGCTGGTGGTCAAGCCGCCCAGATCCGCGTCGCGCCGATACTGAGCAGGCCGAGCCAGGTGGCCGTCAGCGAGCCGGCCAGGTGCAGCATGGCGAGGCCGATGGCCAGGCCGGGCTGGCCGGCGAGCAGGCGTTCGACGACTTCGGCGGAAAAGGTCGAGAAGGTGGTCAGGCCGCCGAGAAAGCCGGTGATGGCGAACAGTTTGAGCGCTGGCGGCAGGCTGGCATGAAGATGGAATACGCCGACCGCGACGCCGACCAGATAGCCGCCGACGACGTTGGCCGCCAGGGTGCCGAGCGGCACGGCCAGCCACAGCGGATTAAGGAGAATGCCGAAGCCCCAGCGCAGCCAGGCGCCGAGGGCCGCGCCGCAACCGACGGCGATGAATCCGCTTGCCATTTTCTCTCCTCCTTCTGGAATTCCAAGGCTGCCTCGAGTCGCGGATTTTAGCCTGCTCGCAGCCAATCAGGAGGCGCTTGACTTTTCGTAAAAAGGGTCTGTGTAATCGCAAACCCGAGGGGGTGATGCTAGAATCCCCGCCGGGGACGATTGCGTCTTCCTCTGAAGGTTTAGCGGGTGTAGTTCAATGGTAGAATGGCGGCTTCCCAAGCCTCAGATACGGGTTCGATTCCCGTTACCCGCTCCACGTACCTTTTCCACGGACATCCACCAACGTCCAAGGAGTAAAGTAAGTCATTGTCGGGATTGAGATTTTTTAGAGATTTCAGTCCACTGACATCCAGCGACATCCACTGACAGCCGGTCCTGAAAGGACTAAAAAGTGGACTAAAAAGCGCGGAGAGCTTGCGTTCCGCGTTGTTGCTGGAGGGGCGGTTCGATAGAAAACACCATGCGGTCAACTCACTTTCAGGAGTTGATCCCCATGCTTACCGATGTCGTAACCCGTCAGGCCAAAGCCACTGGCGCGGCGTATTCCCTCCTCGATTTCGACGGACTCTATCTGCATGTCTCGGCAGTTGGAGGCAAGGCTTGGCACTTCCGCTACGCCTGGCTTGACCGGCGCACTTATCTTTCCCTGGGCAGCTATCCCGAGATTTCGTTGCGTGATGCGCGCGAGTTGCGAGACCAGGCACGCGCCCTGCTTGCCAAGGGCGTCAATCCCCGTCTCGACCGTAAGAAAAAACGCCAGGCCGTCAAGCTGGCGGGCGACAACACGTTCATGGCGGTCTATGAGAAGTGGCTGGAACACCGGCAACTCACCCTGGAAGAAGGCCGTCAAAGTTCGCTGGATCAAATCCGCCGCACCTTCAAGAACGATGTGTTTCCTTCCCTGAAGCGGCTGACCATCTACGAGATCACCCGCCCCATGCTGCTGGAGGTCATTGGCCGCGTCGAAAAGCGCAATTCGCTGTCCGTCGCCGAAAAGCTGCGCACCTGGCTCGCGCAGTTGTTCAACTACGCCATGGTGGTGATCTCGTCCATGGAAACCAACCCGGCTACCAACCTGGACATCGTGGCGATCCCTCTGCCGCCGGTTCAGCACAACCCGTTCCTGCGCATGACCGAACTGCCGCAGTTTCTCCAGATTCTGCGCAAGTACCAGGGCATGTTGAAAACACAGTTGGCGATCCGGCTGCTGCTGCTCACCGGCGTTCGCACTGGCGAGTTGCGCCTGGCCACGCCCGATCAGTTCGATCTGGATCGCGGTCTGTGGATCATCCCGGTGGCCTCGCTCAAGCAACGCAAGATGCTCACCAAGAAAAAGCGCCGCAGCGTCACCGATATTCCGCCGTACATCGTTCCGCTTTCGGCTCAAGCGATGGAAATCGTGCGGTTCATGCTGGATGAGTTCAAGCCCGCGCAGAAATACCTGTTCTCCGGCGTCAAGAAGATCACGACCCGCATGAGCGAGAACACGGTGAACATGGGCATCAAGCGTCTGGGCTACGACGGTCGGCTGACCGGCCACGGCCTTCGGGCAACGCTTTCGACGGCGCTCAACGAATTGGGCTATCCGAAGGTATGGGTGGATTCCCAGCTTTCGCACGCCGACCCCAACCGCATCAGCGCCACCTACAACCATGCCGAATACGTCGAACAGCGCCGGATGATGATGCAGGATTGGGCCGACCGTCTGGATTTGTTCGAGCAGGATCAGGTACAGGCGGCGAGCATGCACCTGACCATTCACCTTCAGGGCGTGCCGACGATTGCCGGGCAGCAAACCACGCCGCTACCGGCGCCGGGACAACAGCATGCGCCCATCATGCTGGTCACGCCAAGCGAACAGCCGACACCGGCTGTACCGACACCGGCAGTTCCAACGGCGGCGGCAGTACCCATGGCGGTGCCGTCAACGCAGCGCCTGTCCGCTGTAAAGATGCCGGAATATGCGAAGCCGAGGGTGTCCGAGGTACAGCGCGAGCACTTGAAGCTGCTGGAAATCTTCGAGGGGCCGAACAATCTGTCTGTGGCGGACTACGCCAAGCTGGCCGGAAAATCGCGCCGCTGGATTACTTATGAAGTCCAGATGGGAAATTTGTTGTCGCTCCAGTTGGGCAACCGGGGGCAGCGTGTTCCGACGTGGCAGCTTGATCCGCTCAAGCGCCAGTTGGTTCAGTCGATTCTTCGCAAAATGCCGCGTGGACTCAACACTTGGGACATCTATCACGCGCTGCAACAGCCTCACGAGTCGTTGGGCAATCGTTCCCCACTCGATGCGGTGACGATCGGAAACATGGCGATGGTTGTGAATCTGGTGGTGTCGCAATGCGCCCAGCAGGACACCCCGCCAGTTGCCGAGGACTATTCGGTGCAAGTCCGGGAAAGCGTGCAGCGGCTGGTTCAGAGTGCCATGCTGGTCGATATTCAGGAAAGCACGATGCTTCAGTAATCTCGGAGCCGCGTTCAGGTCGTTGAAGGGGCTTGCTCTGGAAGTTCCGTGAGCGAAAGGTATGGGTTGTTGGGCGGGACTGTCTCAAACAGCAGTTCCGGTTCCAGCAGCAAATGCCCGTGAAGCCGCCGCGCCTTGCGCGGGCCGACGACTTCACACGTCCAGATGTTCAGGCCATCGGGCTGCTTGCGATGCAGGCCCAGCTTCTCGAAACGCTTCTGCACCCACTGCCAGTCCTGCTTTTTTTCCTGCTTCGCCAGCACCCCTACCTGCGGGTATTCCTGCGCGTATCGCTGGAATACGCCGGGGCTGACCAGATAGACGGTATCGGCCACGGTATGCACCAGTGCCTTCGCGTCGTTGATGATGAGGCGGCGCGACACGATGGCCTGTTTCAGCCACACCATGAAATGCTCCCCCGAGGGTTTCGGCGTGATGGCGGCGGATTCAACCGGCACGGGGATCGGCGACGGAATAGACGCGGGCAGCTTGGGTGATTCCGTCAGCGCGGGGGTTTGTGCAACATCGCTGTCATGTGCTGTCGCCTGCGGTGCGGCCGCGATCATCTCAAGCATGTCCGTCATCACGTCCGGTAGCGGACTGCTTTCCTGTAAAGGCATCGCCGCGCCCTCGGTGGAAACAATGGCGTCGTCCACCGGCGCTGGCATTGCTACGGAGGCAGGCACAGGCGTTGACTGCGCATCCTCGCCATCCTGGGCGGTGTCCACCATCACGGTTCCGGCGAATGGCTCGGGCCGTTGCGCCGCGTCCCAGATCAGCGCCGGGGCCAGCCGCAGCAACGTGAAGCTGTGCGACCAGCCGGTTTCACTGGCAATGGTCGCGCGCCAGATCGCCTTGCCATCGGGCGTTGGTTGCAGCATTCCGTGATCCTGTAGCACGTTGAAGACGGCGGTGTTGTTGGCGGGGATACCGTCAATGCCCTGAGACAGCAGATGCGCCCGCAGCTTGTCGGAGACGGTCTTGCTGACCAGCCATAGAGCATCTTGCGTGAGCCAACCGTCCGCCGGGCCTGCCTGGTTGAGCTTCAATTCAGACTTCAGCAGATAGCGCAGGCCATCGAGCAGCTTGCGTTGCAGCGCGTGTTTGGGCGCGGCCATCGCTTTGGCCGGATCGCCGCCAAGTTCCTGCGCCACAGATGCCTTGTCTGCCTGCACCACCAGTTCACCCAGCACGCCAGCGTGTTCATACTGCCCGGCCAGCACGTAGAGCAGCGACGACCACAGCGACGGATATTGACTGAGCCAGTCCAGAATCGCTGTCGATAGAACCTGGCGATAGAGCAAGCCGGTAGCCGCGCCGTGCAGCCGGTATTCCCGATCTTCACGGTAGCGAAACCGATAAGGCAGCGTCAGCGGGCCATGCCACGGATGCCAGATCGAGCTGCCCGCGCACTCGACATGCAGATCCACCGCGATCTTGCCCAGGTCATGCAACAGCGCCGCGTAGGCGACCACCGCTGTCCAGGCTTCGGCTTGCGCGGCTTGATCTTCGGGCATGGCTCCAACTGGTAGCAAGTGAGACTGCCGCAGCTTAAGCGCGTAGGCCACGATTTCGAGGCCGTGATCGAGCATTCCGCCGGGGTACGCATGGTGGTGCGATTCAGAGGCGGGGAACTGCTGCACCAGTTCGGCATAGTGTTCCAGCGGCGCGAGGTACAGCGTGCCGAACTGCTTGCGCGACAGCGACGTGCGCTGCCAAATGTGTTCCAGCAGCTTCGCACGCCGGGGTGTCGCCAGCAGCGTTGCGGCCCGTTCGGGCCGCAACATCCCTTTGGGCGCTTCGGCGGCGGGAGCCGGGGTTGTACTGGTGACAGGCGATGCCCGTTTGCGTTGGAAGAACGAGAGCATGGGCAATCCCGAATGGCGAGTGGGCCGGGCGAGCCTTTTGGCCTTTTGGGGATAGAGCCTTTCCCCTTGTGGCCCATTCCCTTGTCCCTTTTTCCCTTCTGGCCCTTTGGCCTTTGAAGCCTTTGGTGCAGGGCACGCCGTCAGCTTCGCGGCAACCGGAAAAGCGGTCAGTCAACAACCAGAACTGCGCCAGTTCCGGGTTCCGGCAATCAGGGGACGAATGGCGTCTGATACAAATTATCCCCAGGGGATAGCTCCACTAACGTCCACTGACGTATTCAGCGTGGGCGGAAAATCCGACTTGTATCCGTTGTTCGAGAGGATGTTGGACTGGGACAACCCGCCGAATGATGGAAACGCATTGGTATTGGCCGGCAAGCAAAATTGGAGCAAACTGGAGCAAATCGCCTTTGTGCAGCAGAACAGCCATGAACACGACAACCCGCATCAGCACCACAGAACGCCTGGGCCATCGGCTCGGTCGCGGCTGGCGTGCCTATGCGCGCGGGGAGCGGCGCGTGGCGGCCTGGCTGGCATCGCACGGGTTGCCTGCCGCTGGTGCGACGGTCTTGATGTGGATCGTCAAGCTCGGGGTATTGGTCGCTTTGCTCTATGCGGCGCTCTGGCTGGTACTGCCGCTGGCGGTGGTGGTGATGATTGCCATCGGCTGGGGCGCCGGCGAAGACAAAACAATGAATGCGATGGATTCTTACCTTGACCCCATGGATATGGCGGGGGCAAGACAAGGTCGTCAAGGCGTCAGTGGCGGATTCTTACGAGATTGGGTGCATGGCGAGAACAAGTAAAGTGGTGTCAATGGAGCTCTTCACGACTTCTTGCCTCCGATAGCCGCTTTTCCGCCCTTCATCGCTAAATCGCCTCCCAAGCTGCCGGCATTCTTCGCGCCAGCCGTGCCATCGGTAAGCCCCTGAAGCACCTTGCCTGCCTGGATTCCCGCCCAGCCCAAAGTCGTCACCCAAAAGAAAGGCAACACAATGAACATCGTCGCCATGACGAAGTTCAGCAGCATGTCGCCAAAGGAATTGTTCAGCCCCATGATCGGATCGAAGTTGGAATGGGGCCGGTTCCAGCCGAAGCCCCATCCGTAGAGGGCGTCCAAAATCGTGCTGTCGATCCAGCGGGCAAGCTGAAACCAGAAATCCACGAAGAACAACGCGAACTGCACCACGCTCACGGTGATGACGGTCTTCAGGTTATACGTGCCGATCACCAGCACCAGCGGAATGCAGATCACCAGCGCCATCTTGAGCAGCGACAAGACCATTGGCAATGCCTGGCGCGCCACGTCCATCCCAGGAAAGTAGCCCACCGCTCCCACCGCCATGCCCACGTCGCCCGCCGCGCGGGTCACGATATTGGGCAGCGTCTTGTCGATCTGCCCGCCGTAATCCGTGTACACCGCGCCCTGGTTGAGCTTCTGCTGGCGCGGCGAGGCAATCTCCCGGATCACCGAATCGTCCACGTCGGCACGGCTCATGAAACCAGCCCAGTTCGCCAGCCGCGTCATCAGCGCCGGATCGACCTGGGCCAGCAGACGCGCACGCAGCCCGTTGCCATCACTCCACCACTGTTTGCATGTCGGATACCCCGCGCCGCTATCCACCTGGGCCAGCCCCGCGTCCCGGCTGCTGTCGTAAGGCCAGCCATTGCGCGGCGTGGCTGAGTGATAGATGTCGTAATACCCGGCGGTGTCGAGAAAGAAACGCGACCCGATCCAGGTCACGTCGTACATCTGATCCTCGTTGAGCGTGGGCCGGTTCATGAACAGCTTGGCGCGCGCCTGGCCGTAGCAGTCGTGCGTGAAGTCCGCCACCTCCTGCGCCAGCACAGGGTCATTGATGCGCGTGGCGTCAATATCCATGCGTATCTGCCGCAAGTCGGTGCCACAGGGAATGGCCACCACCGACGCGCCCGTGATCGCCCTTGATACCGCGTGCATGAAGGCCCACCATACCGGCACTTTGGCGCTTTGGTTGTTCAACATGCTGAAGGACTGGCTCCAGCCGGTTTGCGAAGGCTGGGGCACGCTGGTCTGGCATTGCGCGGAGCGTGAGTCATCAAGGTGAATCATGTTCATGTCCACGTCGATGAACGGGATGCCCGCGAACATCACGACCACGATGGCCACCCACACCCGGTTTTCGATTCGCAGCGAAGACAGCACACCCTTGTTGCCCTCGTCGGCCCCTTCGGCGCGGGCCTTGAGCCATTCCTGGATGATGATTGCCACGAACGGCAGTGCGAACAGGCCGCTGGAAACGATCACCGTCCAGATGCCGTTGTTGACAATCCACGCCACGAGCGTGAGGTAATACTCCAGATAGTCGGTGGTGTAGAGCGTCATGGCTCACCCGTTAGGCATGTTGAAACAGCAGACTGATTTCCAAGGCCGCAATAGCGGTCGCGCCGGCGATCTCGGTGCGGATCAGGCGGCGCCTGGCCTGGGCATCGGGTTCACGCGCCAGCAGACGCCGGCGCATCCAGAGCCAGCCATAGACCGTCGCGGCATACAGACACAGCCGCCAGACGAAGAAGTAGCCGCTGGCCTGTGCCATCGATTGTTGCCACCCGTCCACGCTGCCGATCAGATAAATCCCGGCAACATTGGCGGCGACAGCCAGCACGAGACACAGCAACGTCCACAGCAGCGCCCGCGCCACCCGGCGATTAAACAGCCAGCCCAGGCGCAACCAATTCATGCTCATGGCGTGGTTCCCGGCGCGCGGCGTTGAAGCTGGTTCAGACGGTCGGGAACCGGATCACCCTCGTACACGCCACGCGAACCCGATGCCCGCGTGCCATGCCGCTGGATGATCGCCATGGGCGAGTTGTTCGCCAGCTCCCGGCGCAGCTCCAGTTCGGTCTTCAGATTCATGATTTCGCGGTCAAGCGAATCGCTTTCGTGATTCACCGCATCGACCGCCAACTGGTTCGCGGCGACGTTGGGCTCCTTCTTGCCGGTCAGCAGCGTGCGTTGCAGCAGCAAGGCTTTTTCCAGCACGGACGCCAGCGCCACTTCCGAGGCCAGGCGGCGGGCCAGAACGTCCTGATCGGGTTCATCGCGCAGCGCCTCGATCACGCCGCGCGTGATGGGCAGCGACGTGCTGCCCGCCGCGTTCAGGTTGTCGGCGGTGGTGTTGCGGCTGCCGGCTATCAATTCCCGCAAGGCTTGCAGCTTGGTGTCGTATTCCTCTTGAATCAGTGGCGTCAGGCCCACGCCCGGCACCGTGGCGGTCTTGGTGCAGCTTTCGCAAGTGCGCTGTTCCTGTTCGCCCAAGACCCGCGTAGCCCAATCGACCGCAGCCTGGGGAGACGGCCAGGTTCGGCACGACAGGCTGTTGCAGCTTGCCGTGCCGATGGATGAGGTATCCGTCACGCCCCGGCCATTGACCAGGTTGTACCCGGCGCGTGTCACGTCGCCCACGACCTTGACCGAAGGTTGGCCCGAACCGCCCGCATTGCTGCCGCCGACCCATGGAACGCCGTTGTTGCCGCGATTGGCTTCGGTCTGTTCAACGGCGGATACGGCATCGCCACTCGCCGCGGCTTCGCGCATCGCCATGCCATCGGCAATCTGGTTCCACCCCATCTGGCCGCCCGCGAGGTTCGCCATCTTCTCGGCCATCGCGCGGCAAGTGAGCTTGGAGCGGTCGAAATCGAGCCGGGCTTGCAGCACGCCATTGGTCAGCAGGTTGTACAGACCCGGATCGGCGCGCTGGATGATGAGCGCGGGCAGCGAGGCCACCGCGCTGGTGGCGCTCTGGATCACGCTGCTCATGATGTTCTGGAAGCCGTTGGTGATGCCGTTGAGTTGGTTCTTGATCGTGGCGGCGATGTTCATATTCCCGCAGATCAGGTTGGCGTTCCAGCCCAGGCCGACGCCAATCGAGCGCATCCCCGCCGCGTTGCTCATCGACACGGCATTGCCCCCGCCTATCGAATACATCACTTCGTCGCCGATCACGCTGCCGCTGGTTCCGGCGGTGTAGCCCTGGGCCAGCGCCGAGCCGCCGTTCATGGCCAGGACAAGTGCCAGCGCGGCGCAAGCGCCACGCATCGGCCCGCAGCGTGAAATGAGGTTTTCAGGATATTTCATGGTTCAGTCCTCAAAGAAAATCAATGCTGCCCAGGAAGAACTGCCCTTCGCGCTGGCAGCAGCTATACGGACGCCACAGCGCCCAGGCGTAGTCGCCTTGCTGGGCCTGGATTTGCATGTCGGTGTGCGGAAACACCGCGCAGGTCGTGGACAGGCGCGGCGTCAGTTCTTGCCACTTGCCGGTCGAGGCATCGGACTCCACCAGTTCGCCAGCAGGCCAGTAGCCGTCATACGCATTGGCAAGCAGGGGTTGATAGACGTGAATCTGGCCGTTTCTCGTAACCACATCGCCGGCGCGCTGGGCGACCACGGCGCCGGTTTTGTAGTCATCCGTCTGATGCAGAAAGCCGCCGCGCGGATAGACGTTGCCCCACAGGTTCGCCGTGAGGCGTCCGCCGATCTCGCGCATCCCTGGAATCAGGGATTCGGGATAGACGGCCTCGGGAATGTTGTAGCGCCACGCCACCGTATCGAGCGTACTGAGCAGGTACGGCATGAATGCGGTGCCCGCGCCTTCGCAGGTGTAGCCGAAGCTGGATGCGAACTCGCTGAACACCGTCGCGCCGGGATGCCCGATCACGTCCGCGTTTTTGAACTTGGCGAGGTTGTTCTCGTTGTCGTGGTTGGTGGTGCCATCGCCCCCGGCCTGCGCGGTCGGGTTGGGCACGCTCATGGGGCTCACCTCGATCCACGGGTTGCCGCCGGTGTTGCTGTAGCTCGATACCACGGCGTCGGGGATGTAGTGCCGCACCTTGGTCGAAGTCTCGACCGAGCAGCCGAACGGCGTGCAGAACAGCCAATAGCAGATACCGGCAATCCGGTATTCGAGACAGTCCGGCGACAGGGCCGAGGCGACGATGCTGGCGGTGGTGATGGCCAGGGCGGAAGACGCGCCGCACAGCAGCGCGATGGCCGCACCCAACCGTGAGCGGCGAGGGGTAAAGGTTTTCATGGATGCTCCTTGCGGTACTGCGCGATGCGCGACATTGCCCGGTCAATGTCGGTTTCGCCGTAAATGACGTAGCGCCGATCCACGACCACGGCGGGAAGCGTGGTGACACCCATGCTCCAGGCGTCGGCGACGCCTTGATAGGCGGTCTGCATCTGTTGTTGCAGGCGGGTGCCGCCGTCCTTCAAACGCTGGCGCACGATGGAAGCGGCTTGCTGCGGATCGGCGGGAAGGTTTGCCGACAGTTCGGCCTGGATGCGCCGGGCGGCGTCCAGTTCGATCAGGCGGGCGGGTTTGTATTTGCCCTGCAGCGCGTGTTGGGAGTCGGTGATGACCCAAACCTCTTGAGCGCTGGCAGCGCCCGAGCAGGCGATGCCAAGCAAAAGGGCTAATGCGGGTCGGCGCAAAAACGGGAGTCTGGATGTGCGTGTCATGGTGGGAACTACCTGGGCATGTCGCCAACCACGTCGGCGGACGATTCGTAAGGCGCGGCGGAAGGCGCGGTTTCAGGGGAAGCCAGCAGGTCAAACGCGGACAGCAGCGCATCGCCGATCACGGGGCCGGTCAGCATCATCGAGTGCTCGTTCGTGTGGTCGATCAGGCGCAGTGAAGGCGTGGCATTGACGCCCGCCTGCATTGCTTCTTGGGCTTGGGTGCTGACCAGGGCGGCGGGCCGCGCACTGGCGAGACAGGCATTCACCCGTTGCTGTTGTTCGGGCAAGCCTTGCGCCGGGTACGTCACGCCGGGCGGTAAGCCCTCACCGTCGCTGCGCGTGTGGGCATAAATCCAGGACACCGCATTCCAGAAACCGGACTGGCCAAATATCTCCCCCACGCACTCGACCCAAAGCGCGTGCTGCGTGGCCGCTGGCTGGTGCATGGGTAATGGCAGGTGATGCCATTGCAGATTCACGTCATGCTGCGTGTCGATCCATTGCCGCAGCGTCGGGGTGTAGGACTGACAGAACGGGCATTCGAGGTCGGCGTACACGATCACCGTAAAGCGTGCATCGGGATTGCCGTAGCGCCACGGCGGGCCGGACGGCTGCTGCACGGCAACGGCGGTCTTGGTTTCGGTTGGTGTGTTCGTCTCAGCGGACTTCCCATGATCGGGCATGACGTAAAGGGCCAGCGCCACCAGGTTCAGCGCGACAGCCGCCACGGTGAGCGCCAGCCAGAGGAATTTACGCCGGGCAGGCAGCGACGATGGAACGGGGGTGATAGTCATGGCGGCTCCGTGCTCAGGCGAAAACATCGTCATAAGGCAGCGGTGTGATGCCGCGTGCGCGGTCGATCTTCTCGGCGACCTTGAAGGCAGCTTCGAGTTCGGAGACCCCATGCTGCTGCATCAACTGGAAGCGTTCGGCTTTTTCTTCCGGCTCGGTCTGCGCCAGCGCCAGATACAGGCTCGGCGGAACGGCGCGAAACAGCACTTCCATACTTTTCGAGAGGATGACCCCTTCGCTGAACTTGCCCGCTTCCTTGCGGGCCGACAGCATCAGCGCCTTCTGCGCTGGGGACAGTTCGCGGAACCGCGCGATCTTCTCGACTTCATCGGGCGGCATCGACAGGCAGATCCACCACTCGATCATGTTGAGCATCGGCTCTGCCGCTTTGGGCAAGTCATCCACGTTCTGCGTTGCCAGCCAGAACCACGCCCCGAGCTTGCGCCACATCTTCGTGATCTTCACCACGTAGGGCGAGAGCAGCGGGTTCTTGGTGATGATGTGGCCCTCGTCGGTGACATTCAGGATCGGACGCCCGAGGAACTGATCGCGCTCGGCGATGTTGTTCACCGTGCTGATGAGGCTGATGTACGAGATCGAAAGCTGCGCGTTGTAGCCCTCTCTGGCATAGGTCGCCAAGTCAACGATGGTGATGTCGGCCTCGGGCCAGGGCGTGCCGGGGCGGTCAAACATCTCGCCATCCGTTCCCTGACAGAACATATCCATCGCATCGGCCATTTCGAGAAGGCGGGCGCGGCGGATTTCGGGCAGTGTGGTGTCGCGGCCTCGTTCGCGCAGCGCATCGCGCACGTCGCGCGTGAGCACCGTGCGTTTCTCAGAAACGCAATGCTGGGCGGCATCCAGAATGCACTGGCGGATCAGCGAACGGTCGGCGCGGGTCATGCGCGCTTCTTCCTTGTCTTCGCCGCCGGTAATCATCAGCCGCGCGGTGATTTCCAGTTCACCCAGCACGTCGCGCTGTTCGTCGGCTTCGCTGGTCTTGTCGGGTGCGGGTTGTTCCTCGTCGAGAGAATCGGCATCGAGCGTCTGCACGGCACTCGGCGTTTCGATCAACCGTCGCGCATCGGCAAACGGCGCCAGGCTCACGCCAGAGCCGGGCGCGAGCTTGACCCGGTTCACCGTCATGCCCAACTGCCGGGCGAACTCGGCGAACAGGCCAAACGAGTTACCCGCTTCGACCACGAACATGCGCGGACGGTAGATCGCGGCCACTTGATTGAGGATGATGTTCAGCGTGGCCGACTTGCCCGAGCCGGTCGGCCCGAACAGGAACAGGTGCGCGTTCATCTGCCGGTCAAGCCGATTGAACGGGTCGAAGGTGATCGTGCCGCCGCCCCGGTTGAAGAAGGTGATGCCGGGGTGTCCCGTGCCCTGACTGCGGCCCCATACAGGAGACAGGTTCGCCGCGTGCTGGGCGAACATGAGTTGCGTGTACCACTGGCGTTTGTCCAGCGCTGGGTTGTACACGCAGGGCAGCCAGCGCAGATAGCTGTTCAGCGGTGCAACCTCGTCTTCTTCACGGACGGGTTGCAAGCCAGCGTTGAGCATGACGTTCGCCAGTTGCAGGCCGCGCTGATTCAACTCGTCCTCGTCGCGCCCGCGCAGAAAGAATGCCAGCGTGCCCCGGTACAGCTTGTGAGAGCTACCGATCAATGAGCGGGCTTCCTGCACGTCCTTCAAGGTCTGCTCAGAAGCCAGCGTTTCACCCACGGCTTTCTTGGCGAGGTGATTCAGGTGCGCTTCCAGTACGTCCTGCGGCGTGATGATGAGCGTGAGGCACATCATCGTGTCCTCGGGCATCTGATCGAACAGGGTGTTGATCGCATCGCCCTTGCGCGTTTCGCCCGTCAGGTGGCCGGTGGCGGGCGGTGAGCGCAGGCGGTCGGCGACCATGATCCGGTGCGGCACATCGTCGAAGTACCACAAGCCTTGGCTGACATCGGAGCGCGGTTGACCGAAGAACAGGCGTTGGCTGAAATCACGGCCACTCGCCAGTTCGATCTCGCCCGCTTCGCTTTCCTCGGGGTAGCGCACCAGGTCATAGAAGCGTTCGCGGTTTTCCGCGCCTTGGCCGATCAGGGTTGGATTCGGGTTGAACCAGCGCAGCAGCCAGTCATGGATGCGGGCGGCGTCCAGGCGCTGCGCGGCAATGCCGGCATTGGCAAGACCGCCCATGAGCCGGTCGCAAACGGTATTCAAGGCTTGCTCGGGTGTTTGCCCGCGGCGGCTGGCCGGGCCGCTGGTGCGGCGGTACACCACCATGCGCACACGGCGGCTTTGGCCGCGCCAGCGCAGCCGGGTCACGGCGGTGTCCTCGAACAAGCCGCCAGGTTTAGCGACGGCGCGCAAATGATGGGCGAAGAAGCGTAGATAGAAGTCGGTGAAACGCGCGTCCTGGGCGCGTGGCTGGATGTAGCGGCGCAACGTGTGCAGGTACTGATCGAAGTGCGCTTCGTCTTGCGCGTAGAACTGCACCACCCATGGGTCTTGATCCAGCTCGTCGAAACTGTCTTGCAAGGCGTTTTCGAGCGCATCGCGGGCTTGTGCCAGCCATGCGGCTTCGCGGCCCTCGGTGCCCAACGGGGTCAGCTCGAAGAAAGCGGCGACGGATTGACCGTCTTCCAGCAGCATCGCCTGCGACTGCGGCAGGTATTCGACCCAGGGCAACAGGGTTACGAAGGAAGGCGCCACGTCGTAGAGCGCCTGTTCGTCGGCGGTTGTGGCGGCGCTGGTCTTCTGTACCGCCGCGCCCGGCTCGGGTAGGCCCGCTTTGCGCAGCGCCTGAAGATGACGGCCCCAGCCATCGGTCGGTTCTTCGGCGGCGGATGAGGCGGAATCACCGGCTTGACGCTTGCGCCACGGGAGCGACCAGGCCATCAGTAGTTCTCCAGTCGTTCACCGGGCATGGCGTACTGCACGCGCTGGTACAGCGGGAACACGGTCGAGTAGCCCGGCACCGGCGCGGGATCGCTGCCCGAGAGATGCGGGAACACGTACATCACCAAATCGGGATTGGGTAGCCGGTGAAACTGGCGCTGGATTTCGTTGGCGGCTGTCCGGGTGTAGCGGGCCTGTTCAGCGGGCGCGGCCTGCACGTCCACATCGGTGATCGGGCGGCGCAGGCTCTGGCGGGCATCGAGCAGTTGCCGGCCCACGGTATTGCCGCCGCCGTCCGAGGTTTGTTGCCGCCAGATGTCCTGCATGGTGCGGTCGCCATGCGTGAGCAGTTCCTCTTTGCTGGTCGAGCAGCCGGCCATAGAGGTAACGACAGTGGCCGCGACCAGGATCAGCGCGAGGGATTTAATCGAGTTCAAGGGCATGGCTTTCTCCTGCACGGTGATCGACCTTGCGGCCTTCGGGGTCGTAGTCAATCGCAAGCGGTCTTTCGAGGTGGATGGCGACCTGTGCGCCCGGCTCCACATACACCGCCGCGAACGCCTGACCGTAAAGCTGATTCACCCATTTCGACATCTCCTGCACGCCGCTGGCGAGGATGCGGCCCATCGCCTCGTTGCCGCTGATGCCCACCGTGCCGATGGAGCCGCTGGAACTGACCACCGCCGCCTGGCTGCTGCCGGACTTGATGAACGAAGCCGCACCCGCCCCTGCCGCCGTGATGAGCGCCTGAGTTCCGAGGTACTGTTGGGCGTTGCTGCGGCGCTCACCGCTCACGCAAGGAATGCCGTGCGGGTCGCTGATCCAGCCCAGGCCGTTTTGTTGGCCGTTGCCTTGCTGGTTGCTGTTCTGCTGGTTACCGTTACGGTCTTCAGGAATCGTGCGAACGGTGCCGTCCTGAAAAACAAACGTGATGGAACGCACATGACCGCGCACGCATGAAAGCGTCCAATCCCCCGAGGCCGTGCCGCTGAACACCGCACCGGCCACGTCGGGAATGTCGATGCCGTTGGCCGTCAGGTTGTCCGGGCCGACCAGCACCTTGAAGGGGTACGGGTCATTGACCGTGCCATCGACGGGCACCCGGCCAATGAGCGCAGTCATGGCGACTGATCCCATCAAGGTTGAATTGGTTGGCACCGTATAGACGGGTTTGGCGCGGGACTTGTTCGAGGCCGTCCCTGCCGTTCTCTCAATCTGGGGGCCGGGGTCTTCGAGGGCTTTCGCCGGGCTGTCGAGTGTGCGCTGCGCGGGGCCGAAGCTTGTTGGGAAATTGGATTTCATTCCCGTGCTGCTGCCACCGACTCCACCGCTACGGCCATCGTTCGGACGGGCATCGTCGGGTTCGACCCAGCGCAGTCCGCCGCCAGCGCCGGTTATGCCCTTGGCATCGCCTTCGCGCAGGCCCAGGCCGACCGGCAGATCGGCATGGCCGTCCCGCTTGCCCAGGCCATCCAGTTTGCGTTGAATCTCTCCCAGCAGTCCTTCGGCCTGTTGCCGGTCGCTCGCCAATTTCTCCTGATCGCGGCGCAGGTCAGTACGCTGCGACTCCAAAGCCGTACTGATGCGCTGGTCAATGGCGGTTTCGCGCTGGCGCAGCCGCTCGTTCTCGGCGCGTTGCGCCTTGTTGTCAGTCATGGCGGTCTGCAACTCGGTGCGCAACTGCTTGACCTGCGCCACCAGCGTCGCCACGGTGTCGTTCGGCGTGTCTCCCGTGATGCCTAGCGCCTTCATTTCGTCGGGCGTGAGACGGTTGGCAGCCTGAGTGCGCGATGCGGAATCCTTGCCGTGCCCGGAAAACAGCCGCACGCCAACGAACACGACCAGCAGCACCACGGGGATCATCAACCACTTGAGCAGGCCATTACTGCGCATGATCGGCTTCCTTGTCGGTGCGGTTCACGCACGCTGGCAGGTTCACCGCCGGGTCGAAGCGGGCAATCGCAGGCAGCAAAGATGCCGCCAGACCGCGCCCGCGTGTCACCAGATACACCACGGTCGTGTCTTCGGCGCTGCCCTTCGGCCCCAGGGCTTCGTGCTGAAACGTGGCGGTCAGGATGTCGCCTTGCAGTGCGCGGGGGTCGAGCGTGAGCCAGCCCATGCCGGTATGGGTCAGACGAACCGCCGTCACGTATTGATCGTCGAGCCGCCACGCGGCCAGTGCAGTCGCCCGCACGGGCAGCGTCGGCGCCAAAATTTCCAGGTTCAAATCGCGCCCCAGGTTGACGCGCATGACGCCGCGCAAAGGTTCCACGGTGCGCAACGGCGCGTAGAGGTTCTGCGCCGCATAGCGGGTCAGCACCACGGGGATCGGGGTTTCGCGTGGCGCTTTGTTCGGCTCGTCGGCCACACGCCCCGCGTCGGACGATGCCGCGCGTTGCCCATAGCGCGCATCGGCGGCTTGGCCTTCGACAATGCGAACCGGCTCCAATGGCGCCTGACCTTCACGCGCCGGTTCGGCGGCGATGTCGAGCAGGATCAGCGCGCCGCTGTCCGCATCCTGAAGCTGCAAGCGGGTCGGTTCGATGGTGTCGTTCGCACGCAGGTACACCGCGCCACCCGTACTCTGTACGCGCAGCCGATCACCCAGGGCGGCAGGAACGCCGACGCGCACATTGCGGTCGATGAACACGATGCGTTCCTGACCGACCACCAGCGGCACGGCCAGCGGCAAACGCTCCCAGCGAAGGATTTCCACCGCCTGAATGGGCAGTGCGGCGAACGCCAGCAACATGCCCAGGCAGGCCGATAACAGGGTTTTCATTGGGATTCTCCTTGCGTGCCCAGGCCACCACGAACAGGTGTTTGCGGAGTTGGCGTGGCGATGCGCTGCGGTGTCTGCGCGTAGCAATCGAGCATCAACCCGAAGGGGTTGCGGGCGGGGTCGGCGTCGGCTCGAACGACTTTTATTGGGTAGCGCACCAAGGCGCGCTTCACCTGTTCCGAGCCGTGATACTCGTCCGCGCTGACATCGAGCGTGACCAGCCAATCCCTGTCGGAGATGACCTGTACCCGCGCCGTGGGGTTTTCGCCGAAGCCGCGCCCGGGAATCTCATAAATGCCGCGTACACGTTGGCGCAGTTCCCCGGTGCTGCGGCGAGATTCGTAGTCCTCTTGTAGAAACGCCCGGCACGCCGGCGTGAGGTAGGCCGAAAGCGCGTGCAGGTTGCGGGGGTAATCGGTTTCGCCGTCGGTCGGCCAGCGGTTCAGCTGCTGAAAAACATAAAAGGTGAAGGTGTAAACAGACTCGGGCGGCACTTCCCACCACTTGCGCGTGCTGCCCGAACGCAAATCGGGCGGAACGTGGATGGTCAAATCCTTCGGTGCGCTCCACCAGCCGCCGCCCATCACCAGCGCCACCGCGAACAGCGCACCGGCCCCCAGCCGTAATGTCTTGATGTGGGCCTGCAAATGCGTGACTTCGTTCTTGAATCGGCTCATTGAGTCACTCTCCGTACCGACCAGAATCCGGAGCGCGTAATCAGCGCACGACCACCTGTCCAGCCCGCGAAAACGGGCTGGCGCAGAGCCAGCCACCACTGCATCTGCCGATACAGCCACGTCTCGGGCCGACCGCGTTTTTGCCGCCGCAGAATCCCGCCGCCCACGAATACACCCAGCGCAATGCCCAGCACCACAAAAGTCGGTGCAATGGCAATCGACGAGAACACGATGGACAGCGGGATGCCGACCAGCAGCCCGCCCGCGGCGGACAGGCCGCAGCATATCCATAACTCGTCAGCCGTCAGGCCGCGCACGACGATGGGATGGCGGTTCAGGCGGTGCGGCAGAAACGACACCGTGCCGTCCGCCCGGACATGCTGATGTTCGGACATGGCGACGGCCTTAAAGGACGTTGGTGGCCTGAGTCAGCAGCCAGATGCCGATGACGAGCAGCACCGCGCCGACCGCAACCGTCAGGCCGAACTGGCCCCAGGTCTTCTTGCCCGTGTGAATTTCGGCATACGTCCCATAGGCGTGATAGCAGACGCCGATGAACATGGCCGCGATCACCAGCAGCGCCACCAACATCACAAAGTCATAGCCATAGTTACGGATCATTTGCATGATGCCGTTGCCAGTGCCACGGGTCGGGTTCTCGATGGTCGGCAAGCCGCCGCTTTGGGCGAACGACAGCGCGGGCAGCGCGAAGCTGCTTGCGGCCAGCACGGCGCGCAGGGCAATACGGGGAGAGGTGGAGCGGGGTTTCATGGTTGCGTCCTTCAGGGTTACTCACGAGAGAAGAAAAAATGTCAGCACCACGTACATCGCCGCAAAGCGCACGATGACCGCGAGAAACTGACGCTGGTTGATGGAGTTCTCCGCCCAGCCGACATAGGCGGTTCGGATGGCCCATACGCCCCACACCAGCAGCACGGCAAACACGATGCCGACCAGGGTGTTGGACATCTCTGCCGGCGTGAAACCGCTGTTGGCTTGGAAGGCTGCGGCCTGAGTGCTGTTCACGGGCGATCTCCCGTCCGCGTTGCTCCGCTCTTTTCATCGGCGGCAGGCTCAAGGCGATCAAGGCGGTATTGCCCCGCCAGTTCCTGCATGTCACGGGGCTGGGCGCGCGAGGGCGTGAGGTAGTCCTGCAATCCGGTTCGCACGCGAACCAGATCGGCAAGCAGGCGCGGATAGTCGAAGTGGTAACGCTGACCGGGTTCAATCGGCGTTGAACCGGCACTCGTTTGAACCAGACGCTCCAAGGCTTGAACCTGCCGCAGCGCGGCGGCAAGTTCCTGACGTTGCAGGGGCGCATCGGCCCATGCGGCCATCGGCAGTGCGCCCGCGAGGGCCAGCACGATCAACGTCAGCGCCCTACAGCCTGCGGCGTGGGATGGGAGGGATTGCACTGTCGCACCTTCTTCGTCGGATCAGCAATGACGTGATCGTGGCGAAGGTGCGCGGCGATGGCCGCAAACAATGGGAACGGCGGCGTGACCGGATTGATAAATGAGCGGAACAAGCAGTACGCTTTGAAAGCGTACAACTTGTCAACACGAGAGCGGATATGTACAATTTGAAGGCGTACAGATCAAGGAGAACACCATGCCCCGCGTCGCCGTTGAAGACAGCAACAGGATGAGCCTGCGCATCTCGCGCGAAGCCAAGTCACGCATTGCGCGAGCAGCCGCGCTGCGCCGTGCCGACATGACGAATTTTGTGACGCAGGCCGCGTTGCGCGAGGCCGATGCCGTGATCGCCGAAGCGCAAAGGATCGCGCTGTCGGAGCGCGATCACCAGAAGATTCTCGACTTGATCGAGAACCCGCCAAAACCCAATGCCAAGCTCAGGGCCGCGCTGGCTGCCATGCCTGTTCTCAAATGACCATTTCCGCATGGCACGAGGAACCGATCAGCAAATCGCATGATCGCAAGGGGTTCGATTGCGGCGATGCCGAACTGAACGAGTTTCTGGTCAAGTACGCCCGTCAGTCACATGAAAGCGGCAGTGCCAAGACGTTCTGCGCGATTGACGACACCAAGCCCGGAAAGATCCTCGGCTTCTATAGCATCGCTCCCGCACAACTCGATTACGGGCGCGTGCCGGACGGATTGCGCAAGGGCTTGCCACGGCATGATGTCGGAGGATTCCGGCTGGCGCGGCTGGCGACCGACAACAGCGTACAAGGGCAAGGGCTTGGCGGGCAGCTTCTTGGTGCCGCTGCGCGGCGTGCGATTCTGGCCGCTGCCTCGGTCGGCGGTCTGATTCTGGTCATTGATGCCAAAAACGACCGGGCAGCGGATTGGTACGCCAGCTACGGGGGTGTGCGATTGGACGATGCGCCGCGAACGCTGGTCATGTCGCTTGCGACATTCGCGGCTGACCTCAAAGCCAGAGGCAATCTTTGAACGGCGTGGTTTGAACATCCAGGCCGCGCCTACAGATATTTCTTGAAGCTGCCCGCCGTCAGATTCACGGCCAGCCCGAGCAAGGCGGCGCTGGGCAACAGGATCAGCAAAGGGTGCAACGAAACCGGCAAGGCCAGATAGACCACCCACGGCAGCATCGTCAGCGGCATGAGCGCGGCTTTGGCCCGGTGATACAGAAACCCCGATTCGCGCCCCGCACCGAAGCGGCGCACATCCCGGCGCACCAGGCCATCCATGAAGCCGACGAACGCCGCCATCAGAAACAGCGGCAGCGCCAGAATCAGCACCAGCAGCCGCACCAGAAACGTGAGCGCCGTAAAGGCGGCGGCGATCAGGTAGCCCTCGGCATACACATAGGCTTGACCGAGGTAATACTTGAAGTCGCGGGCGCTGCCCTGGCTTGCCGCTTTCGCCTGCGCGGCCGCGCTGTTCATCTTGTCCTGCAATCCGGTCTTGACGAAGACCCAGCGGTAGCTGGCATCGACCCATTCCCGCGCCGTGCGCCCCGGCTCTTGCACGACCACACTACGAACGAAGTGTTCCGATAAATTCGAGACCTCGTATTGCAGCATGGCCTCGGCGTGATGCCAGCCTTGATCCTTCCAAAACAAGTGCATCCCCATGCACTCGATCAGGATGGACAGCAGCAGCGACCCCACCAACACCCCGAACAACCGGAACGGCATCGTGATGATGCTGGCGATCAGGCCGGGGTTGCGGGCGGGCGGGTTCGAGGCGGCGGCGGACTCGCTCATGCCTGCCCTTCGGTCACGTCATCCACCAAGTCCGCCGGCAAGGGGTTCTCCTGCAAGCCAGGGGATGCGGCGCCGTCCCACCACTGGCCGGTTTCCGTGTAGCTCTGGCGCATGTAGCCCGCCAGTTGCTGCAAGTCCCTGGGCATGGCCTCGTCCGGGTCGGGCGCGGGCAGCGGCATCCGTACCTTCCACAGATTGCCGCCTTGCAGCAGTGCGAAACATTGCCCCTTGGGCAAACTCACCACATGCGAGGGTTCGATCATCGGCACGCTGGACATGCTGATGCGGTCTTGCGTGTTGCTCGTGAAATCCGTCTTGCCACGATGATCCGAGGCGTCGGTCGTGGCGCTGACCACCGTGGTCGTATAGACCTCGACTTTTGGTAACTGGCGCGTGAGCAGTTCGGCGGTGGCGGTTTCGCGCACGCGCAGCATGAACAGGTTGTTGAAGTTGCCGACCACCTGACCAGCTTTGGCCTTGTTGCCGATGCGCGCTTCAATGTCGGAAAGGGTCTGCGTATAGGCCGTGACCTGAATGCCCGCGCCGCCACCTTTGTTAATCAGCGGGATGAACTCGTCGCCCATTAACTCATTGAACTCATCGGCGTGCAGGTTGATCGGCAATTTGATGCCCGAGTTGCCGCCGGGCAAGCCATCATCAATGCCGAATTTATAGATGTGCCCGGCCACCGAAACGAGATCAGAGAACATGGAGTTGCCAACCGCCGCAGCGACCTCGGCATCCGAGAGCGCATCCAGCCCGACATAGACCACCGCGCGCTTGCGAATAATCTGCATCCAGTCAAAGATCGGCCTGGGGTCATTCAGGTCGGAATAGTTCGGGGCCAGAAGCCGGGCGATCTTGCCGCTGGTGAGTTTTTCCAGCAGCGGCAAGAGCGATGCCACGATCTTGTCGAAATAGGTCTTGTCGTAGCGCACGGCGCTACGCAGGCCATCGAGCACCGGGTCATAGTTGCGTACCTGCGAGAGATACTGTTCGAGGGCCACCACGCGCTTTTCGCGCCCGATCATGTTGCGCGGGATGTTCTTCTCGTTCAGTTTGGCCTCAAGCTGAACGATGATTTCCCAGGCTTTGGGTTCAGCCTTGGCGAAATAGTGCTGGGCGTATTCAAGAAACAGCGCGTCGATGTTGATGACGTGCCGCTGGATCAGCAGGTAGTCCGGGCGCTGCCCCAGCTCGATCAGGGCGCGGGCGATGATGTTCACGAAGCGCCAGGCGAACTCGCGGAATGCCGCCGAATTGCCTTCGCCCGAAAGCTGGCCCGCGATCCGCGTGGCGACTTCCGAGATACGGCCAAACCGCCCCACGGCGTTGTAGCGCGCTGAAATATCCGGCCAACCCAGGTGAAAGACATAGAACTCGCCCTCGCGCCCAGCCCGCTTGGCTTCGACATACATGCGCTTGAGCAAATCGGCATCCCCCTTCGGGTCGAACACGATCACCACCTCATGCTCACCGTTGACCTTGCGCCGGATGTCCTGCGTGATGAACAACTCGGCCAGCCGGGTCTTGCCGACCCGCGTGGTGCCCAGCACCAGCGAATGCCCCACTCGTTCACCCAGCGGCAGGCTGACATCGACCTCATACGGCTCGATCCCGTGCAAGCGCGGCAGACCGCCCACGGGTGGCAGGGGCCGCACGGGATTGAATGACACATCCCAGCGGGTCAGCCTTGCGATGCGCGACAGCGGAAACGGCGCGAACTCCAATCGTTCTTCAAGGCGGCGGGCCAGAAGATATGCCGGCGTCGGCTCCACGTAGCGGCGAAACTCGGCCTTGTAGGTCTGCATCAGCCGGTGCGTATGTTTCTGCTCCCACAGAAACCCCTTGCCGATGAACAGGCGCTCCCGGCTGACCGGCACATTGCGGCTGGTCATCACGTAGCGCGGCAAACGTCGGATGTTGCGGCGGTAGCGCAGGATCACCCAGGCTTGGCGCAGCCGGATGCCGCCGAACAGCGCAAACCCCGCCGCGCTACCCATCCCCATGACCGGATTCAGCGCCAGCGACCAGGGGGCCACCAGGGACAGGAACGCGGCGGCGGCGCAGACCGTCGCGGTGTAAAGCTCCACGGCGGGGCGAAGCAGCACTTCAACGGGCTGAACTTGCGCCATCGCGTCATGGCTCGATGCTGGTGCTGGTAATCAGCGCGGGGTAGTGGCGCACGCCCAAGCGTTCGGCCAGCTCGTCGGCGGGCACGGGGGCCAGCTTCAGGCCGGGCGCGGCGGCACGCAGGCGGGCCATCCCTTCGGCGGTGGCGACGTTGACGACCAGGCCGACCGCGCCGCGCTCACGCAGCAATGCCGCGCGGCGGCGCAGCCAGTCCAGAGAGGTTTCGTCGTCGCCCACCAAAAAGAACGGTTGCAGTCCCGGCGCTTCGATCACGCGGCGGGCCACAGCGCCCGGCGTGAGCTTGCTGCTTCGCACGGGCAGCATGTCCGCCTCACTCGCTGGCCGGGGAGCGGTGAGCGGCGCCGGCGCGGGCAAGGTAAACGAAGGCTTCGCGCCGCCCGGCGGGCGCGGTTGCAGGTTCAGCGCCTTGTAGTACGGCAGCGCCGATGTGCCGCCCAGGTCTTCGACCACGATCAGCGGCTCGGCGGCTTGCACGGGCAGCGCGGCGAACACGCCCAGGGCCGATAGGCCGCAGGCAATCCCACGGGGGAAAATGGATTGGAAAAACTTCATGGCCTCGGTTCCTTTCGAGCGGGCGATGCGCCGATTACTCGGTCAAGATGGCGCGACACACTGCGCCGGTAGCGTTCGGCGGGCGCACCGCCTGCCGGGTGGTGGTAGCGGCCTATCGCCAGCAGCCAGTCTTCGCCGGGGTTGTGCTGCTCATTCAGGAGATCAGCAGCCAGGCCCAAGTTGGCGTAGGGGTCAAGCAGGTCGCAGGGCTGGCTGTAGCGGTGTTTCTGGTAGCCCACGTTGATTTGCCCCAGCCCCACATCGACACGGGTAGGCAAGACCTGCCGCAGCGATTGCCTCAGTCCCGCGCAGGCATCGGCGCGGCTGACGTAACGCTGCGATTGCCCGGCCACGTTCAACGTCCAGGGCCAAGGGATCAGGCGACCGTCACGGCGGATACCGCTTTCCTGCAAGGCCACGGCGAACAACACGGCAGAAGGAATGCCTGCCCGTTGCGCGGCCAACTGGTAAGCCGGTGGCGGAATCTCCTGCGCGTGGACGATGCCGGTACAGAGCCACATCACCGTCACGGCCAGCCCGCGCAGCCCATTCACGGCTGGCGCTGCCATTGCCCACCCACCTGACGCACCACGGCGGGCAGTTCGCCGGGCAGGCCCAGCGACAGCCAGCGTCCGCCATCATGGTTGAGCGTGATCGTGCGCGCGAGTACCCGCGCAGGGTCGATCCGGCTGCGACGTGCCCATTCGCGGATGCGGGCATCGTCGCCGCGGCTGCCCACCACGTAGATGTCGAACGCGCCGCCCGCCGCCTGCAATCGCTGCACGGCCTGTTCACACGGCGCGCAGTTATCGCGCACGAACACGGCGGTTCGATCACTGCCGCTGATGGCGCTGCCCGTCTGACTGGGCAAGGCATCGGGCATGTTCACCCGCTGGCTGCCGGGTTGCAGGCGCTGCCAGGCGTCGTCATAGGCGCGCTGATAAGCCAGCAGTTTTTCCACGCGCAGCGATTCGGCCTGAACCTGAAGCTCCGCATAGCGGCGACGTTCTTCATCCGAACGCGCTTCCATGCCGAGCGCGGAAAGCGGATCGAGGTTGGGCGAATAGATGCCCAGCGGCCCCTGCATCAGTTGCCGGTAGCGTGCCCACTCCTCAGAACGTAGACCCCATTCACGGGCCAGGCGTTCATCCTGACTGGAGTCCATTTGGCTTTGCGTCACGCGGGGATCTGCAATACGGGACTGCGCCATCGGGGCTTGCTGGGCCAAGGCCGTAAAGGTGGTCAGCAGCGCCAAGGCCAAAACCATCGCTTGCTTCATGGCTGGCTCTCCCGTCCCGGAATCGGCAAGCGGCGTGTTTGCTCACCCGAACGAAACACCGCTGTCTGGCCGTCGATGGCTTGCAGCCGCCAGGCGCCCACCGACTCGCCCACCATCACGGGCTGAATCTGGTCAGACGATGGCGGCTGCGAAGATGCGGCGACCGGGGCCACGGACACGCTACGCTGTCCTGCCCGCAGTTCCACACCCAGCACCCGGAACGGCATCGGCGGCTCCTTCGGCGGCGCGGCGACAGGCCGAACTTCACGGGGCCGGACGGTGGCGGGGGCTGGCGTGGCCGCTGGTTGCCGCGCCTTGAATTGCTCGATGTCCGTGCGCAGCGCCGCCAGCGCAGCCGCCGTCGCCTGGGCGGCCACGGCCTGTTCGACCGGTGCCAGCCGCGTTTCCAGCGATTCGCGGACGCTTTGCAGCGCCGCCGCCGTTGCCGCCGGGGGCTGCGCACGAAGCGCCTGCATGTCCTCGGCCAGCGCGGTCAGGCGATCATCGAGCGCCTGCTGTTGCCGCTGCACGGCATCAAGCTGGTCTTGTTGCGCCAGGCGCGGCGTCATCTTCAAATTGACCAGCGCCACGGCGCTCAAGCCGATCAGCCACATCCAGAGAACGAGGTGAAACGCGAAGGCCGCACGGGAGCGCGGCGTGCCGGGCGTCTGTTCACTCATGGCTGCTCTCCAGTGGCAAGGGGGAGGTTTGCGCTGTCGCGGGCGGACTATCGAGCGCATCGCCAGGGCGGGAGAAGCAGACCTGACGCATCGGCTCATCGACGGCCAGATTCCAGGCCGGGCCGGCCAGCGTCAGCAGCGCCTCGCGCAAGGTCATCGGCCCCAGGTGCAGATGCGCCGCAGGCAGTGGCAGCGCGTATAAATCGGTGGTGGCCTGTGTCGGCGCGCAAAGCTGGTAGCCGCTCCTCTTGAGCACATGGCGCAGGCCATCGCCGACCGTGGCGCGCGCATCGTCGGGCAGGGTCACATCGACCACTTGCAGCAGCAGATCACGCTGCGCCGCTGTCGCGGCCAGTTCGACCAGGGTGTAGCGCCCGGATCGCACGACCGGAATATGTTCGGCAATGGCCGGTTCTGGCGCGGGCTTTACAGCTTTGGAATCCAAATGAATGGCCGGCTCCGCGATGCTGGCGCATCCGCTGACGGCAACCGTGACGGCCAGAAGCCCCCCAGCGGTCAGGCGTTGGAAAATTGGGTGTGTAGTCATGGATAGGCTCTTTGTTGAAAACAGCCGATACCTTCGCCGGACTGTCCTGACGGATCAGCAAACAATGCGAACTCGGCAGGAGTCGCATTTATTTATGTCTATCGAGTCTTTGTTGGTGGGGGCCGGCTGCTCCAGGCGTTAACGCCTGGAGCAGCCGGCGGGTCTGAGAGTCGAGCGTTTAGTGTTAATGCCGATCCGTCAGAGATCACCCACTCGGACGAAACTCCCTCGAAAGGGACGAAGGCCAGGTACTCAGCTACCTGTTCCCCACATGGGGAGTCTGCCGTGCTTCCTGTTGGAAGGCCCAGGCAAACTCGCTCTGCCATAACGGCATCGCGTACCGCAATGCTCGCCCCATTACGCAGGCGAAGCAGTCAACAATGGGAATTGCGTGGCACCCGGTTTCCCGCAAGAAAAAACCGCCGATACCCAAGGGGAATACCCCTCGGGACATCGGCGGCAAATGGACATCAGGCCGCGACAAGCTGCCGGGCGAGTGCCACTTCCACCGAATCGCCGTCCTGATTCAGAACGTCCAACCCGGATTCAGGCACATCTCCCGACGTGCTTTGCGACACCATGATCTTCTTGGCCATCAACGTGAGGCAGGTCATCTGCGACGTGGCTGCGTAGCCAAGGTAGATCACCTTGACCGGCAGCTTTTGCCCGATGCGCCAGGAACGACGCGCCGCTTGCTGAAGCGAATACACGTTGTAGCCCGACTGCATGAACACAATCGTCGGGAACTCCAATAAGTCCAGCCCCGTTTTGACCAACTCGGGGTTCGTGATGAGAACGTCAATGCCCCGGTCAAGCTGCTCGGCGATCCAGTCTTCGCGGCGAGAGGCATCCACGCTTGCGCGCAGCACCGCCACCTTGAAACCTTCCTGCTCCAGCAGCACCTTCAAACGCGACGTGGTATCGCGCGTGCCGGTATAGACCGTGTACACCAGGGTCTTTCGACCCTCGGCTTTTTCAGCGCGGCAGATGTCGATCATCTCCTGCTCCTTGGGCATGACTTCCAACTCGTTGAACTGAGCTGGTACGAATGCCAGGGTCTGGCGCGTGCGCGGATGCGTCACGGTTTCAGCCCGGAAACAGCAATCGGGCCAGGCCAGCAGCACGTTGAGAACAACGCCGAGCAAGGTCGTATCGCGTCTGGCGAGCGCCTGTTTCAGTTCCGAAGTCAGACGGCCTGCCAGGTTGCGATAGGCGTCGGCTTGCGCCACGTCCATCGCCACCTCACGAAATTCCTCGTCGTAGGGCGGTAGCACATTGCCGCCGATGTCCTTCAACTTGAGAAAAACCGTGAACGGCAACACACACCGCAACACGCCCTTCGGCCCGAAGCCCGGTGCTTTGACAGTACGAACCGATACCTTGGTGCCCTTGGCCGTCTTGTGCGCGGTGCCGGTGCTCTCGGAATAAATATCCTTGAGGACGCCGTGATCGCGCATGAACGACATGGCCGCCGAGGTCATGCTGCCGCTCTTGGTCGGGCGATAGCCATCTTCGATCATTCGTCCCGGCAGAGCGCGGAACAGCAGATAAAAAAGATCGTCGCCGTAGCCGCCCATCAGCGTCCCGGTCAGCAGCAAGGTCTTGCGAGCCTTCGCCGCCAGCACGCCCATCGCTTGCCCTTGCGCGGAGCCGCCATTCTTGTACTCATGTGCTTCATCAGCGATAAGCAGGTCGAATGTGTCCTGTGGCAAGTAGCGTTTGATGAACTCGGACGGTTGATAGCCGCCCTCACCAAAACCGAACTCCATGTTCGCCATCGCGCGCTCCATGCGGTGCGCCTGACGATCCGAAAAGACCAGTTCGCCGTTGCCATCCATCAGGTTGATGAACTCGTGGATGTTGTCTCCGAGCATGGAAGCCAGGAAACCGTCTCCAAACGTCTTCATCAGCCTTTGGGCGGTGACTTCGCCAATGGTCGGAATGCGCTTGAGCGCCTTGTGAACAGCAGAGGATTGGTCACTGGCGGACAAACCTCGCGGACGGATCAGCGTCCACAGGGGCGCGGCGCAATGGCTGCACTTCCTGCGGGACTCCTCGGCTTCGAGCGTGATCGGGTTGATCGGTTCGCTGTCGAGGCCGGTGATGACATGGCCGCAATCCGGGCACAGGCCCACGTCGCCGTGGCGCGTGCGCCGCCGATTGAAAACGGGTTTCCAGTGGAACCCCATCCTCATCCGCACACGGCCCAGGACAAAGAACTCCTGACCCTGTGCCGGCACGCCCAACTGCTCGCGCAGCTTCAGCAGCTTGACCAGCGTGTCCGGGCCGTTGAGTACCCAGACCTTGGCGCCGGCCACCGTTTCCTGAATCTCGCGCCGCCACTTGTAGACCAAGTGAGGCGGCGAAAGCACCAGAGTACGGCGGTAGCCTTCGGCGTTGAGCACGGCAGCCGTGGCAATGCCAACGGTGGTTTTGCCGCAACCCATCTCGCCGTTGACGATGGCGGCGTTTTCACCGCGATCCACCAGCAGCTCGGTCACGGCATGGACAACATCGGCCTGCGCGTCGAACAAACGGCGCTTCAAGCTGGCGATCACGATCTGTCGATGCGCCCGAGGAACGCCGGTATAGACCGGCGGATTGGCGCGATTCAGGGAATCCAGCAGCTCGTCGCCAAACTCGGTGACGAAATCTTGCAGGCTCAGGGTGAGAGGGGAAGATGCGGCTTCAAGCAGGTCGCCCTGCATGGGCACGACATCGGTGGAAATGGTGTCGGGTTCGACGACTTCGATTTCGAGGGACATGGTGATGCTCCAAAGAAAAAGGGGCATGCACCTTCCCCATGGGGCGGTGACATGCCCCGGAGTGGGAAGAAATGAACGGCAAAAATCGCCGTGGGTGGATGCGAATCAGTATTCGCCAGGCAGCATCAACGTGGTGGCGCTGCGATTCCATTCGGTGATGATCCAGAGCTTCAGGTTTTGCCTGACCTCATAGGACGAAAACAGGCGATCCCTGCCAGACTTCAACGCGGCATCGTTCTTTCGCCGGTCGTTGTCGGAAAGATCACCCCAATCGCCGCCGAGATGACGGCGCAGGTACGGAATCGGATTGAGCCGGCCTTGTTGAACCAGCGCATCGACCCCGAGGGTCATCACCGTGCGGCCCGGTGAAAAAGGCCGCTTCGGTCTTGGACGCAGGAAAAGGTTTTGGGTTGCCATGAATCACTCCTTGGTGGATGGAGAGGCCACGGCACCTCAACGGGGCAACTGGCCCCCGTGGGTGGATGAAAGCGACGGCAAGCCGTCAGGGAACAACGATCAGCGGATGGTCAACACTTCGCCCCGCGTGAATGAGCCGGGCGTCATGTCCCAGGCTCGGATCACGGGAACGAACTTGTCGGTCAAGATGCGGGTTTCGGCGATGGAGCCGTCTTCGCGCTCGGTGAACTGCGTATGGGTGGTCTTGTCCTTGTGGGTATCCCCCTTGACGACAAGCACCCGCCCGTTGGGAGACTGCACCACGCCAGAAATCGCACCCGCGGCCAAAGCCAGGGCAAGATGCCAGTGCGACAACCCCCGCGCCGGTGGCCGAAGCGACTGCTGCGCCGCGCCGAGATGCGTCTCGAACGAGGGCCACAGTCCTTGCAGCCGCCCAGCTTCCTCGGCGAACTGTTCAGGCTCCATGCTGATGCGATAAAAATGCGCTGGCGCATCAGGCGTGGCGGGCACGGCATACGGAAGCACCGTCCATTCGGGCGGCAATTCCGGCGGCTCGAACTCACTCGCGCCAACTTGCAATAGCCGGGTACGGATAGCTTTGACCTCATCGCCCGCCAACTCGCGGTGACGGGTTTTTCGGCCAAAGATCACGACCTGTTTGAACTGCGTATCGACCGCGCGGTAGATGGAGAGATCGGTGAAGTGCCGCGTCAGCCAGCCGACCATTTCCTGATCGAGCACGTAGGACGGAATGATGAAAACCAGCACGCCGTCATATTGCAGAAACGGCAGCGTCTTCTGATAGAACAGCTTTTCCAGCCTGGCGCGGCCTTTGCCTTCGTAGCCCATGTTGCCATTGGCATCCTTCGACAAATCGCCATACGGCGGGTTGAGCCATAGCAAGCCGAAGCTCTGCCTCGTAATCATCGTATCCATGAGATCGCCGTGGATGCAGCGATCAACCAACCGGCGTGCATGATTGGCACGTTCGGCGTCGTACTCCACGGCAAAGGCGGTGACACGCTCACGCCCGAGGACGTGTGCAGCCTCCGCGATGGCGACACCTTCGCCAGCGCAGGGGTCGAGGATGCACATTGGCCCATTGCTGGGCGCGAGTGCGTTGAGTGCTCTTTCGAGCGTGGGCTCGTCGGTCGGAAAGTAGCCGTTCTTGATGAAATTCCGGGCAAGCCGGGGGAACATGAGAGCCATGACAGAGTCTCCTGATTGGCGGGGATGAAAAAAGCGGATGCGCGCAGTCGGCGCATCCGGGCGGGTGGTGTTATGCCGTTTCCAGTTCCAATTCCAGTTCAGCGGGTGCCGATGGCTGGAATGGGTAGGCAGTGAGAACGTCGTCGCGGATCAACTGACCCAAGGCGTCGGTCAATACCGAAACACCCAGCGCCAACCGAAACCCCTGCAATGGCCCCAATGCTCTTGGCAAGCTGTGCAGCATTTCGTGCTCACGCAGCAGAGCCAGCACGGGGGCTTGCCAGTGGTCAAGCAAGGGCAATGGACAGGTGTCCTTGACCAGTTGCCACAGGCGCGGCGTGGGATCGGTCACTGAACATGGCAACAGCGCCAAGGCGCAGGCGTTGCTCTTGTCGGGCCGGATACAGCGCCGGTCGAACAGCCAGAGATTGACCATCGAACCGAACAGCGTGCGGCGATAGGCACGGGTCAAGCGTTTTTCCAAACGATCCACCGAGCCGATGAACACGGGCAGCGATCCGCCCTGATCGGTAATGAGGTGAAACTGATCCAACCCATCCTCGTCACGGCCCAGCGTGAGCCGGGCGATGAATTGCTGGATCGCGGTGTCCCGTGCCCAGACCGAGAGAAAGACCAGATTGCCTTGTTCATCGCAGACGCAGGCATCGGCCATCAGGTCGCTGCATTCGTCGATACGATACAAAGGGTTGGAAGATGAAGATGCAGGCATGGTGATGTCCTCGAATAGAGAAAGAGGGCAACACCGCCCGCAAGGGCAATGATTGCCCCGTGGGGTGAAAGAAAAACCGCGTGGGTGCGGCGGAATCAGGCAGCGACCAGTCGGGATGCTGCTGGCTTGCGTCGGCTGTCATGCCAGGCGCGAACCAAGGCTCGCCAGGCTGGCCTGACTTCCTCGACCATCGCCAGATAGGACAACGGGCAACTGTAGTAATACGGTTCCATGGATTCCTCCAGGCCCTTGTATCCCCACTGACCGTCATGGCACTCCAGCAGGTCGCATTGGATGTAGCGGATGGACTCGCCGGGCGCGAGGTTGCGATGGCCGCCTTGAATCTTGGCGGTGATTTCGACCACTGACCAAAGCACGTAGGTGCCAGATTCCCGACGCAAGGTATGCGCGAGATTGCGGCCACTGGTTTTGTCGCTGTCGTGCGGACGGATCAATTTCTGAATCAATTCGTCGCGTGATTGAGAGTTGAAAAGCCAACCCATGATGAGGTCTCCTGAAAAATGAATGCCGGAGCCTTCCCCATCGGGGCGGAAGCCCCGGCGGGTGGGTGAGAATTACTGAAGAAAAACGCGGCAGACGCCACGCCAGACTTGCGCCAGGCGACCCACTGCGGTCGTCGCCACCGCTGTAGCAGCAGTAGCGGCCATCGTCGCATCGGCGTCAGCCGCATCTGCGGCTTCTGCTTCTGCGTATGACTCCAGAGCGTCGTGCAGGCTGGCGTAATGATCGTCGTCGTGGCCATCGTCGTCATAGTCGTCATAGTCGCCGCATCCTGCTGGGCAACAATTCTTGTCGATGCCATGCAAGCAGTAGCCGTCCCGCGCATTCGAGTCACGGGTTTCCTGTCTTTCGGCAGGGGTTGCGTAACTCCATTCCTGTGTTGCGATGAGCAAAGCCTGTGCGTGCTGGGCATCAGGCAATTTCTTCACTTGCGCGTCAATCGCTGAACTGAACAGTTCAACGTACCAGTCGTAAGAACATCCACAGCCATTCTGGGCGTGCTTGGCTGCCGTTTCACAGACAGCGCGCCACGCGGGTTCATCGAGCGTGGAACAGGTATCCGGGTTCTGCTCCTGGCAGTACACCGGATCGGCGTCCGGCTCGTGACCAGAGTGGATAAGGTCAAGGGTCTCGCAGTGAAAGACTTTGGTGTAGCCATCGCCTTCCATCCTGCCGCCGCAAGTTGTGCAAACCATAGCGATCTCCTGATGATTGAATGAAAAAACCGGAGTCCGCCCCATCGGGGCAGGAACCCCGGCGGGTGGTGAGAAGCACTGCGGATGCGGTGCCAGCGATCACGCAGGTTGCGGTTCGGCCTCGCGGCTCCACTCTTGCGTTTTGAAGTCCAGCGCATAACCCAGAGCGCCCAGGCGGGCAATCTGCGCGCGCAGCGTGCGGCGGTCGATGGTCGAATCCAGTTTCACGGATTCACCCAGCGGCCACAGCAAACCGAACAGAGCCGCGTCGTCGCTGTCAGGGCCGCCAGCGGCGACCACCTTGGCGGATGGCGCATCCACGCCGAAGGGCGTGGTGTCGATCAGCGGGTCGGTCGATGCCGGCACGGGGGTAGGTTCCGGCTGGGGCTTGGATACCGGGGCAGTGGCAGGCGTGGCCTGTTGCGTGCCCGTTTCCTCGTCCAGCGGATCAACGTCCTGCACGGCGAAGCTGCGGGCCTCGTCCTTGCTCAGTTCGTCGGTGTCCGAGAGCGTCATGCCGTCGAGGCTGGCACGAATCTCGAAGCGCATGCCGCCAGAGGTGGGATAAGCCTTCGGGTAGATGTAGCGAATCAGAAATTCGCCGTCATATTTACCCTCGGGGTACTGTTCCAGTTCCGCGTCCTTGATGGTGAATTCACCGTTAGGTGTCATCAGCCGTCCGACAGTGAACGGGCCATTGCGGCCCCGGATCGTGCGCAGCACAAGCTGGCCGGAAACTTTGATGGGTGAGACGGATTTCAGAAAGGTGGATGGCGAAGCCATGATGAATCTCCTTGCGATGAAGACGGCGAGCGCCTACGCCGCGTTGAAGCTGGCGTAGGCGCGGGCGCAGCGAGAGTCAGGCCGCGAGGGCTTCCTCTTGCGCCACTTGCTCGGCGGGATCGGCGTCGGAAGATGCCGGTTGAGCGGTGTTTTCCGGTTGATCGGCATTGGCCGTTTCCAGCGGATAGACCTTCTGACCGTCAACCTTGATGAGACTGATGCCGGTGAGCATGGACTCCAGGCTTGCGCCGGGCGTCCCCGCCTGTTCGCCCTTGGTGCGGATGAACGGGTCGGCCTTCATGTCATTCAACTTGAAGGCAATCAACACCTTGCGCTCGGCTTCAACCGCCTGCACGCAACGGCGCACCAGATGCTGGGCTTCGGTCGTGGTGACGATAGTTTCGATGTAGCGGTACTCGGGTTCTTCCATCGGCCCCGTCAATGCCCCGATGGAGCAAGCCAGGAACGGATCGCCGTCTTTGGGAGTGACCTCCTTCGGACGGTTGAGGTAGCCGATGCCGCGGGTGATGATTTCGTGCTGGTCGATTTGCGCCAGTTCGGAGCGGTCGATCAGTTCGATTTTGAGCAGCCGGCCTTTGAGGCTGGCCGCGGCTTCACCCTTGTGGTCGCCACTGGTGCGAATGAACGCATCGCTCCACAGATCGCCAATGCGAAAACGCACCAGCGGGCGCTGCTTGGAATCATCGACGCCGATGTAGCGCGAGACCAATTCCTTGGCATCCTTGCCGGACACCTTGAGATCGAAGTAGCGATAGCTCGGCTCCTTGGCGGAACCGACGAGCGCGGCGATGGTGCAGGCCAGAAAGGGATCGGCGCGGCGACCATTCTTGACGACAACCTCGCGGACACGTTGCAGATAGCCAATGCCGGAAGTGTGCAGGTCGAAATACGACTTTGATTGAGACGTGGTATTCATGGTGAATCTCCATTTAGAAAAAAGCGAAGACACACCAGCCCCACGTTGCGGGATAGGTGCGTAACCCCGCGATTGGGTTGAGAAAGGCTGAAACATCCACCACCGGAAAATCCGATGGCCGTTCGCTCAAAGGGATGCGATGCGAACTGGCTCGGTCACGCGGCAGGAGCCGCGCCGCAACCTCGAAGACCGATGGTTGCGTGGCATGTCGCTGAAAACATCAGCAGGCATGAGGCAAGACTCGCACCCCGAAGGCGCAGGCACTACCGGAAATGGGAATCGGGAGACGACCGTTTAATCGCCGCAGAAACAGGCGGGCGCATCATCCACGGCATCGAACATATCGGTCTGATTGGCGGCGAAACGCGCCAAGTCGGCATAGCTCGGCCCGTCCGCACGAAACCGCGCGCCGCTCGGTTTGCTCGCCAGGTTCAGCGATTCCATCCGAATCCACCACTCGGCGGATTCGGGCTTGGCCTTGATGAGCGTCAGGCGCTGTCCGCGTGGCTTCAAAAAGCACAAATCGCAGTTACCTTGCAGCGTTCGGCCATTGACCGTGAGCAGTTCGAGATCGAAGGGCTGCGCCTGCCAGAAGGCGGTCACGTCATGCACGGTCACACCGGCATCGGCCAGCGGCATACACATGGTTTCGTGAACGGATTCGGTGGAGTGGCCGCGGGCGCGAATCTTGGCGACACGTCGCTGTTCGTCGGCGCGAATGCCGATGAACTGATCCCACTCTATCCACCCCATCGAGCGCAGGAGCTTGTGCATCGGTCGAATCTTGAGCGAGGTGGTACAGCCACGAGCGACCGGATTGGGCAGGTATTGACGCTTGCGGATCAGCGCCTCGAAGGGTTCCCCGGCGCGGTGGGCCGTCTGGAAATTGACCTTGACGAAACCCGTTTCGTCAGGCGTGTATTCCAGCCAGTGGATGTTGACCTGCCACCGATCAGCGCAATCGCGCACAAAGCGCAAGGTCGCCTCGACTTCCTTGCCGGTGTTGGCAAAGCAGACCACGGCATCGGCAGGCAGTCCGCCATTGGCTTGCAGCACACGCCACAGCATGTAGGCGCTGGTGCGCCCGCCGGAAAAACTGATGCAGGTGGGTTGGTCGATCTTGAAAGGGTCGCGCATACGTTGGGTCTCCAATGGGGTTCGCCGGCGAATGCCGGTGATGCGACCCGGTACGGGCTGGAGATGAACGTGTGCGAGACGGAGATAGAAAAATGCCCCCGAGACTTCGGGGGCTATGGTCAGAGACTCAATGACGCTTGGCCTCGCGCCAAGACACGAAACGTGCATCGCTACCGAGCGAAGCCGGCTGTCTGCACAGCCATGTCGCTTTCAATGAAAAGATGGTGGCCTGATCGAACCTGACCCAGCCGAGCTGGTTTGACCAGAAACCGGCGCCGTCACCAGAAGCAGCAGCTTCGTTCGGCGAATAGATGACCCAGCACTCAGACTCGATGCAAGCCGTTTTGATGGATGACTCTCCGTGAGCCGTGGCGACTTTCGAGGCCGAGTATTCGCCGAGCATCGCCGCGACACGCGATTGCAATTCCTCGCGCTGATCGTCGTTCTTGACACCAGCCAGGATTTTTCGGATTTCAGTGACGAGGTTCCAGGCCGCGACGCCGATATGACCGTGCACAAGGGCCGGGCGTAGCAACTGCCCGAGTTCAACGGCGTGACTGGACGAACTGGAAACTTCAAGCTCACGGCTCAGGAAACGGCCATCGCCGCCGAACCCGGACAGGCGCGGCTTGCCGCAACGCCAGCCGCCTTCCAGACGGATTTCTTCAAGCCCATGACCATCGTTCAAGCATGTGGCAATCAGAAACAGCGCGTCCAGGTCGGCGGCGCCATCGAATGAGTGATGCTCGATCAGATTGAGAAGATCAGCGTTACCGCTGGTGCCGAAATGCCCGGCGAACAAATTCAGCATCACCGCCATGCCGAGTTCCTCGTCGCTGTCATCACCGTCTTCGTTGCCGCAATGCGGCGCGGGAAGATCGAGTTGCACCGCCAGCGCAGCCAAATCCATCAGCACATCGTCCCACAGCGGTTGGTGCGTTTCCGTCACCAGCACAATGAAATCCTGATCGCTGCCGGGACAGTTCGCATTCAGCCTGAATCGTCCAAACAGCGCGCAGATGACCGGCGTGATCCGATCCAGAACGAGGACGCCGGTGGCGTCGTAATAGTTGTTTTCCATGATGATGGCTCCTTGATTGATGATGCGGAGCCAGCCCTTGCGGACATGAATCCGCAAGGGAATCCCGCAGCCGCAAGGCCACGGGGGTTATGAAAAACTCAGGGGATCACACGCTGGGCAGCCGCGCCATGATTTCCTGATGCGAGAGCGTCGCCACGTCGCGGAACATGAAATACCGGGTGCCGCGGTTGGCGTAGATCGAGGTGACGTTGCTGGTGTAGAACTCAGAGAACTTGAACGAGTCGTTGCCTCTGCGTCCCCTCCAATCCAGCGGCGGCAGCACTTCCAGCGCATCGAGATACTGTTCTTCCGTGATTTCCATCGGCTCGGTGCGCGCGGCCTGCACGAGTTGCGCGTCGTACTCCTCCACCGTTCCCAGCGTCAAGCCTGGATAGCTCTCGGCAAGTTCCTCCTGGGTCTGGTGGGTGTAGAGGCCGACGCGCTTGCCGTCCCGCAGAACAGCGGCATCAATGGCGGTGTGAATGGCACCGCGCGTGCTGGGCACATAAAAGACATGGCTCGGTAGGGACATGGGTTTCTCCTTTGAAAAGGAGGGACACCGCCCATGAGGGATCGGCGTCCCTCATGGGTTTGAAAAAAACGGTGGCAGGCCGGGCTTACCAGCCGGCGTAGTTCAGCACCAGATCGGCGATGACCTGACGCCGTTCCAGATCCAGCCCACCCAGGTCGCATAGACCCTCGAAGCCGCAACGGCGCAGCAGTTGCCCGCCGTCGTATCCGTTGTAGAAGCTGACCATCGCGGCCAGGAACATGCGCTCGCCGCCACTCAGAACACCGAAGTTGTCGTTGATGGCACTCACCCGTGGGCACAAATCCCACTTCCTGACGGCGCGCTGCACCCCATCCCGTGTGCCATCGCCAAACCATTGCGGCCCGGCGATTTCCACACCGCGCTTCCATGCCTGAAGGAAGGCATTGGGCGCGCGCAGGTAGTGCTGAGATTCCTGCGTGAACCGATCAAGGATTGCTGTTTCGGAATGCGGATTCATGAAAAACTCCATTGAAGGCAATCAGGGGTTAGTCAACTGCGTCCATCCCCCTCGCGCCAGGGCGCGCTGGGCGGTCGCTTCGCTGCGGAAGTACTGGCACGACTCACGAGAGACAGGCCCATCGCTGTCGCGCGTGCCGATGTAGTGGCCTGCGGCGCTATGCAGAACTTCCAGCGGCAATCGCTTGCCGGTGTATTGCTGGGCCAGATAGCCAAAAGAGACATTGAGGGACATGGATAACTCCGTGAAGAAAACGGGTCGCCATGCCCTTGACGGGATGGGTTTCCCGTGGGGGTTGGACAAGAAAGCATCGGCGCCGTGAAGGCGTTCGCCCGTGGGGGTGATGCGGGACGGGCTGGCGGGTCAGTGGAAGAAAACTTCCATTCGCAACCTGAAAGACCCTGGCTGCTGGTGTGGTGCTGAGTATTCAGCGGTCACGCGCGCAGCATGGCGCGGCGGCTGTTCGGTGTCGTCCATCAATGCGCAGCCGGACGGCTCCCTATTACAGGAATTCCAACAACCGCCGCCCCAGCCAGGCCACGCAGGGCACGGCCATCGAATTGCCGATGGCCTTGTAGCGCGGTGAATCGGCAGCGGGTTTGCCGCGGTATGGCACCAGCGTCCAGTGGTCGGGCATTCCCTGCAAACGTTCGCACTCCACCGGCATCAGGCGGCGAACCCGCCATTGATCCCATAGGGCGCCGGCGGGATCACAAACCGCATCGCCCAGATCAGTCTCATCGCACGGCAGCAGCACATAGCTTTTGTTGGCACCACCGCTGGCGGTACGCAGCGCGGGCGCGATGCCCGTGCCAAGTTCCGCCACGTTCCCCTCGGCGCGGCCCCGCAGTGCAAGACTGAGCACCATCGGCATCCCCTGTCCGGGCTTGCCGCCGCCCGTGGACAGCGCCCCGGCGAGTTGCCCATGCCCGGATTCCAGCCGCACCTCGCCGCGTGAGTTCTGCGCGAAGGCCATGGACTGATGCGCGGCAACGGGTTGCACGATGCAGGGCGTGCTGTCGCCCGCATTGCTGTGGCTGGTCAGCGTGACCGTTTCCGATGGCGATCCGCCTGTCTTGGCTCGGGTGTAATGGCGCGGCTCGAATGCCATCGTGACGATGGGCGTGCCTCTGCCCGTGCCGTCCTCGCTGCATCCCTTGCCGCCATTGGCCGCGCCGAGCGTGTGGCTGATCGCGCCAGCCACCGACTGCACCACGAAAGTCTCGGAATCGAAGTCAAACTTGTGACCGGACGCGGCCAGCAGAGCCGCCGCCACGTCGATAGACCCGTGGGTATTTCCGCTGCCGAAAGCAAGCGTCGAAGCAACGGGAATCAGCCCGCCGTCGCAATCGAAGTCGGTTCCCAATCCGCCGCCGCCACGAGCGCGTGCCGCAAGAGTGGGGGCAATGCCTTGCCGCGCCTGTCCGCCCGGCGCAGGATGCCCCGGCACGCCTTCACGCTCAAAAAGTACCGTTGCGGGATCGAACCCGTTTCGACCACTTGCCACAAGAAACACGCGACGGCGGCGCTGGGCGACTCCGAAGTATTGGGCGTCGAGCACGCGCCACGCAAGGCGGCGCTGGGGGCCAGACACGTCACCTGCGTGCGTCCATTTGCCCCCTGGCGGTTCGAGCGCACAGTCTTCGCCGGCCAGTGCGCCCAGCAGGCAGCCAAAGGCGTTGGCGCGGTCGCTGAGAACACCGGGGACGTTTTCCCAGACGAGGATGGCGGGTGGTCGGTTGGTTTCGAGTCGGGTTTGGTCGATGACATTGGCAAGTTCCACGTAACTGAGGGTCAAAGCGCCGCGCGGGTCGGTCATGCCGGCGCGTTTGCCGGCAATGCTGAACGCCTGGCAGGGGGTGCCGCCCGCCAGAATGTCGGGCGCGGCCACAGTCCCGGCGCGTACCCGGTCGGCGAGGGTCGTCATATCGCCCAGGTTCGGCACATCCGGGTAACGGTGCGCCAGCACAGCACAAGCAAAGGGGTCGATTTCGGAGAACCACGCGGCGCGCAGGCCAAGCGGGTTCCAGGCGAGGCTCACGGCCTCGATGCCGCTGCAAACGCTTCCGTATTGCAGGGCGGAGGGTAAAGGTTCAGGGGGCATGGCATTCTTCGGTTCGGTTCCAGGGGCGCGGCGCGGGGAGCGCGGCGATTCGGTCACTGGACAAAGGCGCCGAAGGCGTAGGCGTGCTACACCCGGCCTTCGGCTCAAAAAAGAAGAAACCACCCGTGGGCTGGCACAGAGTCAGGTCGTCGGTAGAACCCTCTCTGTCTCAACATTCACACCCGGCTCATGTCGTGGCTGGAGCCGGAATCGTCTGGCACAAATCCATGTACAAAGGGAGCCCGTTGATTCGCCGGCGGGCACCGGCGCCGAACACGGTCAACCGCAAAGGGTCTCCTGATGGCTGGCTGGCTGGCGCGGCGCGGGCCAGCGCGTCAGGCATCAGGGGACGCTTCGCGGTCAACACTGACCACCACGATCAACTGAAATGCGCGGGGAGCGATTCATCGACAAGTAACCTTCCTACCTCGGGAGCCTGAAAGGCCGGCCAAGGCGCGCGCACGTTCGGAAGGTATTGCGTGCTGGGTGTCCCGCATGGGCGGCGGGGTGAGTTGCCATGCCATCGGCGCGAAGCCGGTGCATGGCGACAGGAATTCGTGATCTTTCAGGCGGCACGGCGCGGGCCGCGCTTGCCGGATGCGGGACGTTTGCCCTGACCGGATTCGACCGGCAAGGTGCCCTTGCATTCGGGATAGCGGCTGCATGACCAGAACGCGCCGTTCTTGCCGCTGCGCTGGCGTGTCGCCGCGCCGCACTGCGGGCACGCCGGCCCCTGCGGCAGTTTGATGACAAGCGATGCGCCCCGGTATTGCTCGACGAGTTGCGCAATCCAGGCGGATTGTTTTGCGACGAAGGTATCGACAGTGAGTTGACCGGCTTCGATCATGTCCAGCGCCTGCTCCCACACCGCTGTCGTGCCGGGGTCGGCGATGGCGGGCGGCACGGTGTCGATCAGCGTGCAGGCGGCATCCGATGCCCGGATGGCGCGACCTTGCTTCGTCAGATAACCGCGTTCCATGAGACCGCCGATGATGCTGGCGCGCGTGGCTTCGGTGCCGATGCCCGCCGTGTCCTTGAGCTTTTGCTTCAGGCGCGGATCAGTCACCAACCGGGCGACACCTTTCATCGCCTTGACCAGTTCGCCCTGCGTGTAGGGTCGTGGCGGCAGAGTTTTGAGCGCCTTGCAATCGACCGCTTGCACCTGACACGAAAGACCTTGGCGCAGTGCTGGCAAGACCTGTGTGCGCAATGCCGCCTCGTCGCCCGCATCGTCGGATTTCGGTTCCGCCGCTACCCGCCGCCAGCCGGGAACGATCACCTGCTTGCCGGTCGCCACCAGCGCCTGATCGGCACACGACAGCCGCGCGGTCGTGCGATCGAATTCATGCACGGGCAGGAACTGCGCCAGGTAATGCGCGCGGATCAGGCGGTACACCGCCAGTTCTTTCTCACTCATGGCCGACAGGTTCGCCGGTTCCAGCGTCGGGATGATGCCGTGGTGCGCGGACACCTTGCCATCATCCCAGGCGCGTGATTTTTGTGTGCGATCCAGTTGTTCGATGAGGGGCCGCAAGGCCGGATCGGTCTTGAGCAGACTGTCCAGAACGGCTGGCACTTCGGAAAACATGCTCTCGGGCAGGTAGCCTGAATCCGAGCGCGGATAGGTAGTCGCCTTGTGCGTCTCGTAGAGCGACTGCGCAATGTTCAGCGTTTCCTGTACGTCCAGCCCAAACTGGCGCGAGCAGACTTCCTGCAAAGTGCCCAGGTCAAACGGCAGCGGCGGGCCTTCGCGCACGCGCTCGGTTTCCACCGCCATAACTTGGGCCATCCCCGCCGCGCGCATCTGCTGCGCGGCCTGACGGGCAACGGGCTCTTGCAGACACCGGCCTTCCTTGTCGGCGCAGTTCGCGGGAGCCTGCCAGCTTGCAATGAACTTCTGACCGGCACTCGCCAGAGTGAGATCGACTGCCCAATACGGTACGGAGACAAAGCGCGAGATTTCTCGATCCCGATCGACCACCAGCCGCAAGGTCGGCGTCTGCACGCGTCCGACAGAAAGAACCCCCTGATAACCGGCTTGTCGCCCGAGCAGCGTGAACAGCCGGCTCAGGTTCATACCGATCAGCCAATCGGCGCGCGAACGCGCCAATGCCGAGTGGTACAGCGGCAGCGTTTCAGCGGAAGCCTTGAGCGCGCCCAGCGCCTTGCGAATCGACGCATCATTGAGCGCCGACAGCCACAGCCGTTGAATCGGCCCGCGATAGCCGCAAAGCTCAACGATTTCGCGGGCGATCATCTCGCCTTCGCGGTCGGCATCGGTGGCAATCACCAGTTCGTCGGCCTGACCCATCAACGCCTTGACCACCTTGAACTGCGCGACGGTCTTGGCCTTGATTTCAATGCGCCATTGCGCGGGAAGAATCGGAAGCTGATTCATCGACCAGCGTTTGAAGTGTTCGCCATAGGCTTCGGGCGGCGCGGCTTCCACCAGATGCCCGATGCACCAGGTCACGATCACGCCTGCGCCATTGAAGCAACCGTTGCCGCGTTGCGTGGCGCCGAGAATGCGCCCGATGTCCTTCCCCTGCGAGGGCTTCTCGCACAGATACAGCCGCATGTCGTGCCCTCCGGGTCGTGTTGCTGTCATTCATGAACAGCAGAATCACCGAAGGGACGAAAGCCATCAGCAAACAAGGCGAACGCCGGGCGCTCCGCTTTGTGCCGGTGAATGCTGAAAGGCGCGAACTGACGAAGCGCCGGCAGTTACAAAAGCCGCCGAACCAGCGGCCTCGAATACGTCCGTGGACGTTGATGGAACTATCCCCAGGGGATAATTTGTATCAAGCACCGTCCGCACCCTGATCGCCAGCGCCGGATTTGGGGCTCAATGTCACCGACTCGATCCGAAACGGCAGGATGCCGACGCGCCGGGCTTCGACCTTGAAGGTCGTGCGCGGGTTGTCGTCGGCGTCTTCCCATTTTTCGCTCACGGTGCGGCCTTCGACCAGCACGCGCATCCCCTTCTGGTACAGACTCATCCAGTGCGCCGCGTCACGGTGCCAGAGTTCCACCGGTGCCCAAAAGCCGCCTCGATCCTCGAAAGTGCCGTCGCGCTTTGGAATGGGATTGTCGAAATAGACATTCAGCCGCAGCAGCCGGTTCGGTTCGTCGTTGCCGTTGACGAACTCCCGAAACTCCGGCGTCGAGCCGATATTGCCTTCGCCATAAAAATGCGTACTCATGTGATGGTTCTCCATGGGGTTGAAAATGCGCCCGCCGCTTGACCAGCTCGGGCGCAGGGGGATGGGTGTCAGCGTTGTGGCAGTGACCGGCGCGGTAAGGCGTCTTGCGCCTGCGCCATCTTGCTGGCGCATTCCACGGCCTGCCGTCCAAGGGTATGCAACAGGCTCACCTGCATGTTCAGCGTGATGCGCTGTTGCTCGATGGCAAGCAGATCGCCCAGCAGATTCGCGGGTGTGGCGCTGCTTGCCATGATCTGCTGCCACAGGGCCACGCCCATCGCCGAGCGGTCGGGCATGCGCCAGCGCAGAAAGACCGTGCCTGCGCCAGTTCTCTGTTGGGCCAGTTCGATGGGTAACAGGCGGAAGGGGTAGCCGTTGGCTTGCGTCAACACTTGCCGCTGCGCCAGCGCGATCAACTCGTCGCGCATCGCGTGACATTGGCTGGCCCAGGTCTCCAAGGCTCCCTTACCCTTAAAAGGTCTTAAAAAGCCTTTTAGATAGGGCGCGTGTTCCAGCCGCAGGAAGTCAACCTGTTCCAGGGTGCGAAAGCGCGCGCCCTGACGCAAATCATTGCCGCTCATGCCGGCTCACCTTCGTCGGCGGCGAGGGATTCCGGCGCAGTCTTCGGTGCCGACTCGCTGGCATGGCCGCGTGCGGCCTGCTCGCCCCGGCGCGTGGAGGACGACGCAATCGGCGGCGCAAAGCGCGAACGCTTCGTGCCTTCCATCACCTCCCGCGGCAGTTCGCCGAACTTTTCCAGCGCCATGCGCGCCACGGCATTGCCGGAAGCGAAATCATCGCGCGTCGCACCCGAGTAGCGGTATTTCTGTGCCAATGAAAACAGGCTGCGCAGCGCGTGCGCGCCCTCGTTGAGCCAGCTTTCCAGCGTGCGGCGGTCGATCAGCGCGGTGTGGTGCGCCAGGATCAGCTTGCGCGCGATGTCGTCGTAATCGGCCAGCAGATAGACGGCGGTAAAGCCAAGCTGCGCGTTGACGAACAAGGGCAGCTTGACCGGCTGCACGTTGAGGTTCTCGCCGAGGCTCAATGCGGCGGGGACAGCGGCCAGCGCCTGTTCCACCTGCTCGCGCAGCGATTGCAGCGTGGCCTTGGTCTGCTCCAGCTTTTCTTCGATGCGCAGCATCCACCAGTCGGAGTACGGGTCGTCCTGCTCCGCGCCGCGCTTCATCTTGTTCATGACCGAGACATAGCCATTCAGTCCCATGATGGCGGGCCGATCATCGGCGGCGGCGCGGCCATGCCAGATGCGCGAGGCGTGATGGGTGTGCAGCGTCAAAGACATCGCACTGCGCAATGCCCCGAGATTCAACTGCAAGGGTTCAGTGGCCATGGTGGCGGCTCCATAAGAAAAGGAGCCGTCAGCTTCGCGGCCATCGGGAAGGCAGTCAGTCAACAACCGGAACCGCGTGCGTTCCGGGTTTTGCCCGAATCACCCGGACGAAAAAATTATCCCCAGGGGATAGCTCCAATAACAGCTAAGGACAGCTACTGACCGAAATGCCTGTCCCGGCCTCGGCCATCCACTACAGCGCGCCAGCCCATTCGCGGAGCATCGCCACGGACTGCGACAGCCCTTGGGCTTGCAGGGTATCCAGGTATTCATCCGCGCTTTTGGGCGGATTCCTGAGCGAGCCGCGATGCTGCGCCATCGCTTGCACGACCTTCGCGGGGTTGAGGTCGAGTAAATCGACGATGAAATCGTCCGGGTGCTGTGCGATCAGTTTGTAGGGTTCGAGCGCGCCTGGCGGGAAATCGGACAGGTTGAACGTCACGATCAGGTTCGCGCCGGAATGCACGGCGGCGGCGACCACATGACGGTCATCTTCATCGGGCAGGCGGATCGTTGGAATCAGGGATTCAAAACCCGTAACCAGGCAGTCACGCACATGGGCATTCATGAGTTCCCGTGTGCGCCTTAACTGCTCTGGCCGCAGGTCGGGCCGATTCGCCAGCACGTTGCGCGTCCATTCGTCATGAATCATGTCGCTCCACTTGGCTCTGTACAGGTCGGTCAAGGCCAGATTCATGAGCAAGTCACGTAATGGCGCCGGGTACAACACACAAGCGTCATAGACGACCGTAAAGACAGATGCCACGGATCAATATCCCATGTTCAACTCTTGCGCTTGCGCGGCGAGTTCATTCAGGGCCTTTCTGCGTTCAGCGTCGATACGGTTTTTGTAGTCGATCACATCCTGATGCCTGACGCGGCGATGGGTGCCGATCTTGTGAAACGGGATTTCCCCCTTTTCTAGCAACTGCACCAGATAGGGGCGTGACACGTTCAACACGTCGGCAGCTTCCTGCGTGGTCAGCTCGGCATGGATGGGGGTGATGGAAACGGCATTGCCCTGGCCAATCTCGGTCAGCGCATTGAGCAGCAGGCGCATCGCAGCCGCGGGAACCGACAGCGTTCTGACCGCGCCCTTGCTGTCGCGCAGGTCGATTTGCTGGGCCTTGGCGCGAGACTTGAGCACGGACGACAGAACACGGCCAGACTCACGGGCCAAGGCGATTTCTTCCTGAGTGGGCAGCATCTGCTGCGGGTTCGCGGTCATGCTCATGCACAAGCCTCCTCATGGGTCGTGTGGCGTTTCGATGGGGTGGATTATAACCGAAATAAACGAATTATCGAAATATCCGAAACCCCCCCAAAAATTATCCCCAGGGGATAGCTCCAATGACCGCTAAGGACGGCTACTGACCGAAATGCCTGCTCTTGCCGGCCATCAGTTCGCGCAGGTGCGCGAGATGCTGGCGGGCCACTTCAGGCGAGGCGCGTTGAGGCGGCGGCGCTGGCGGTTGCGCTGGCCGGGGCGGTGGTGATGGCGGCGACGGCGGCGATGATCCTGCCGGCTGCCGCTCTCCCACCAGGGCATTGAACTCCCCTTTGATGGCCCGCTGGATGATGCCAAACAGATAGCCCGCCGGATTGCGGATCGCGCCATCCGCGCAGCGCCCTGCCCATTCGTCAATCACCGCCTGACGTATGCCCGCATCGACCTGCTTCAAGGCGACCAGCGCGCCGGCCTGCTGTTCTTCCTTCAAGCGCGTGAACCGCTCGGGTAGCGTCAACCCGGCCATCGCGCTCGCGTGCGCCTGCGCGTACCCGTGTGCGCGCGGTACTGTACGTATTTTTTCAATAGAACTACTACGTACAGTACGGTCTTGCTTCGGATTCCGAAGACTGTGATTTGGCGCGGGTTTCAACCCTGCTTCGGAATCCGAAGACGGTGATTCCTGATTCCGAAGAAGGGCATCGTCGCCTTCTTCGGAATCATGATCGCCGCTCTCCTGTGGATAACTCTCGGTGTCCCAGTCGCCCTGTGACATGCGCTGCGCGATCACCTGCAAGCGCGTTGGCAGCGTGCGGCCCGCAAGCAGGGGATCATCGGCAATCTCCCTGATCGCCTGCGCGCCCACGATCCGCACCGCCTTGGACGAATGGCCCAGGGCGTGACTGACCAGATTGAGGTAATCGGCGTCCAACTGCATCGCCTCGAACGGCGTCAATGGCTCGTCATGCAGCACGTACACATTGCCGAGGATGCGGCCTGTTCTGGCATCGCGGCGGCGGCGCACCAGACTCAGCCAGCGCGTCAGGCGCAACAGGGTCAAAGCACGCGCGACGGTTTCATGCGAGGCTTGCGCGCCGCAGGGCGTGGAAGCCAGCCAGGGCCGCAGTTGATCGTAGGTCGGGAACGCCGTCAGCCCATCGCCTTCGAGCATCAGCCGGAACACCTGCCACGCATTGCGCTCCAATGGCGTCAGTCGCCGATCCAGAAACAGTCGGCGCGGCACGCTTTCGTGCCGGTTGCCACTGAACAGAAAACCATCGGCGGACGGCGCGGCGGATTCGACCTGCCGGGCTTGCAGCGTTTTGAGCGCCCCGTCGAAAAGATCGGACAAAGCGACCGGGCCGGCTCGGCGTATGCCCTCGTCGGTCATGGGCCTACATCAATCCCTGATCGGCCCATGATTTGATTGCGCCCCACACAATCGCCAGCGGCAGCGCCATGTTCTCGGCCAAGTCCATCGCGGCGTGCAGCAGCGCCACTTCATCGCCCGTGTCCACCACGCGCTCGGCGGCAAGCGCCTTCCAGCGTTTCCAGAGATCGGTGTCCTGCGTTTCGTCCAATACCGGATGCCGCCCTTGGCGCTTGGGCAGGCCCAGAATGTCGCGGCGCAGCGCGATTTCCTGATGTGTCAGTCCATAGAACCGGCTCACCATTTCCGTGCTGGCCTCCAGCTTCAACATGCGATCCACGGTGGCGATTTCTTTCTCCACGTCCTTCACTTGACTGAGCAGGCGCAGCACCACGTCGCGGTTGACCGACACCGACACCCACGAGACGGAGGCATTCATCAGCACGTTGACCAGCGCCGGGTATTTCAGTGCTTCCAATTCTTCATTGCCAAAGCCCATCGACCTGGCCCGGCGCAGTTGCCCGTTGCGCAGATCGTGCAATGCCGCCGCGATCACGGCCTGATTGAGTGGGTGAGGCGATGACATGGTGAACTCCTCTCAAGGCGTGACGCCGGATTCCAGATCGAACAGCCGCCGCGCCAGCCGCGACAGGCGAAACAGCTTGACCAGCGCCGTGTCGCTCAGGCGCGGGGCTGAGCCGTCCCCGTCATGCAGCAGCGCGGGCAATGCGGCGACAAGCTGCCTGCAATCGGCATCTGACAATGCTTCATGGCCGCTCAACGAAGCCAGCAGCAGCCACACCGAGCGCGCCATGCGCGGCGCATGGGCCGGTGGCGGCGCGCAGACAAAGCCGATGCCCTCATCGCACGCGGCCACGGCATCGCCCAGCGCAGCCTCGTCCGCGATCTCCCGCGCGAACTGCCCGATGTGAACCCGCAGCCGCTCGGGCGTATCCAGGCCGGGGTCGATGTACCAGACATCCGAAATCGGATACAGCCCGCCAGCCTGTACCGGAATGGCTTGCAGCGCGTTGCGCTCGAAGTCCGGCGCAGCCCCATCGCCCAACTGACTGGCGACCATCTGCTGAATGGATTGCAGCCGATCCGTGGTCGGTGCCTGCGAAACGACGTGCCCCTGTACCCGCTGCCCGTCATCCTCCGGCTCCCGTCCGTGCCGGGGTTCGGCGCGCGTGGCCGAACCGCCGCCCGCCATCGGCGCGGGATTGCCATGAGGGGAACCAGGTCGCACGGACGGCACGAAAGGCACGACCGGCAGCGGCGGCGGCTCCGGCAGCACTGGCGCATCTGGCCCCAGCTTGCTCACCAGCACGCGATGGCGGCTTTCGCCTTCCGTGAATGCCAGATGCAGGGTGTCATAAGCGATGCCGAACAGTTCGGCCATTTGCCCGACCAGTTCATCCTGCACGCGCTGCACCGAAAAATCTTCCGGCGCCGTGTCGAATTGCATCAGCACGTCACCAAAGAAAGGCTCAAACTCCGCCGCTGTTCGCGCGCCAGCCGCGTGCTGTTCCCAGATCCGCTCGGCGGTCTTGCGCAGCACCGCCACGCGCTCGACCTGATGCCGCCCCAGCCCGCCATACAACACGTTCGGAATGGCGGGCAGCAGATACCGCACGGCATCCTGCATCCGGCTGATGTGCGACTGCTGCACCGGGTAGCCATCCGCCGTCAGACGCTTGGACAACTCCGATTGGTTCAGCGCGCTACTGCCGCTTTCCTGCTCATAGAACCCGCGCGCTTTCTCCACGCCGAGCGCCCGCTCAATAAACGTCAGATTGCCGCGCAGCTCGTTCTCGGCCAGGTGCCCAGTCAGTGCCACGATCTCGCCGCGCTCCGGCCACGGACGGAACAGGCACGAAATCCGAAAGAACCGCTCCTGCTTGGTCTCGCCCCACAACTCACGCAGAATCGCCAGCCGCGTGTTGCCGCCATTCCTGATGATGAAGTGTTCTTCACCAGGACGGCGCGTGATCGCCGGCGGCGCGTCCAGCCCGCGTTCGCGGATCGACGCCTTGATGTCGTCATAGGCCGGGTTTTTCTTGACCCGCGGATCATGGTCATAGGGCCGCAACTGATCGAGCGTCACCACCATCGGCGTATCCGCAATCGGGTCGCTCAATGCACCAGCCGCTGGCCCCGCGCGCTGAAAACCCGCCGCCAGCAGCTTGCCCGCCATCTCATGCGCGGTCGTCATGGTGCGTCTCCCTGAACTCATCGGCCCGGCCCGTCACCCGTGCCAGCCGCTCACGCCATTCAGGGAACAACTCACCGGCCAGCGCCCGCATCGTGTCCAGCGCGGCAGGCGCGATGCGACCGGCAGGCTGGCGGGATTCGACGCGATGCACTGGCAGGCCCCGCGTGGCTGCGCGCGGATAGGCTTCAATGGCCGGAACATTCGTGTCCAGCACATGCACGCCAGCGTGTCCCTCGAATACTTCATGCAATGCCTGCTGAATCAGCTTCGCGTTCGACGACACCGGATGTACGCGGTTGATGAGCAGTTGCAGCACCGGCGGCTCAATGCCCAGATGCCGGTACGGCGAGATGTCATCGAGCAGTTGCAAGGTGCCGCGCTGCAATTCCCGCGCCGCCAGAATCTCCGGTGTCACTGGCGACAGCGCCTTGCCGGAGGCCAGCACCGCCATCTCCAGCAGCACGCTGCGCGCCCCTTGCGTGTCGATCAGCACCAGGTCATACGCCGCCGCCAGCGTCGGCAACAGGTGGCGCAGCCGCAGGCGACCATCCGGCGCGTGCAGCAGCAAGGTGTTCAACGCGCCGCGTTCGTCGTTGGACACAATCACGTCCAGCCCATCGATGATCGTGCGCGACACCAGTTGCGTCAGGCGCTGTTCATTGAACGCCAGCAATTCGTAGATGCCGCCCGGCGCACGGTGCGCCAGCTCGTAGTACGACGACAAGGTAGGCTGCACGTCCAGATCGAGCAGCAGCACGCGCAAGCCCGCATCGGCAATCAGCCCGCCCAGGTTGGCCGTGGTGGTGGTCTTGCCGACCCCGCCCTTGGTCGAAATGATGGAGACAACCTGCATGGCGATCCCCTCACGTATGGCGCAAGGGCAGCGAGGGCACGCGGTCTTTATGGCGCGCGCTGATCCATTCATCGACCTCGGCGGAATCCCAGCCCACGGCCCGGATGCCCAGGCGCAGCGCCTGCGGAAACTCCCCCTTGCGAATCAGCGCGTAGATGTGCGCGCGTTTGAAACCCGACTTGGCTTCGACTTCATCGAGCCGCAGAATGCGGCGCTCCCCTTGGGGCAAAACAGGTGGTTGCGACATGGCGTGTTCACTCCTAACCGCTCAGTGGCGTTCATTGCGTTGGAGTGAGCCACTCTAAAAACCAGGCTGATGCCTGAACAGTGAAAATGAGATTTTCGGCAGTGCAGGTTCACTGTGGCGAATTCACCGGGAAACCATTAGGCGAGTGCCGGGCGTCATCCCGCGGGTTCGTCATCGAACCGTTTTTGACCGATACATGGGTTGCCGCGTCCCGTACCCGCCGCAGGCTCTGCGCGAACCGGGTTTTAAGGGTGCGCTCGGTGATGCTCATGACCCCGCCGTAGTGCCCAATCAGCGCGGCGATCACGGCGTCCTGGCTGCGGAATACCGAATAGGGGGTGCCTGCCGGCGACTGGCCCAGCAGCACATCCAGCATCGCGCCAATGATGTTCTGATAGGTACCTTCGGCCCGATCCGAAACCGGGGACTCGTGGCACGCGGCAGTCCGTTCGTACTGCTTGAGCAGTTCCTGATGCTGTCCCTGCAATTCACGAAACTGCTGCTTGCGCAGCGCCAGTTCTGTTTTCTTCGCCCGCAACTCGACAAGCAGAGTCTGCCCCGCTTCCAGCGAGATCGCCGGATAGGCCAGCCGCTCGGCGCGGCTGAACAGAAACGCCGGGCGATGCTCGGGGTAGTAGTCTTGAATCCATTTTTTGAGATCGACATGGCGTACCGTCAGATCGGGACACTCCCACAGCGATGGGTTGTCCTGTGTGATGCCGTCACGCCCATACCGCAAATCGCCATTGACGATGGCATCGTAAATACGCGCCAGATAAAGCCGAAGCTGCGACCAGTGTGGACAGTCTATTTTGGGCTGGGGATTTTTTGGCTCGGGTACCAGGCGCAGGATTTCCGGCTCGTATTTGAGCAGGCCCGCCCAGCGGATGGCCGCTTCAAGGGGCGTATAAAAAACCTTGGATTGCAGGCGCTCGCTCATGCTCGTCTCCTGGTTCTTCGTCATGCGCGGCACAAAAACGTGCCGTATACGCGAGGATCAGGCCAAGCCAAGGGTCGGTCAAAGACCGTTATCGGCAGAATGGTCGAGAAAAAAACAAGAATGCACGCAAGCGCGCAAGGAAGAAAAACATCGTGAGCGATGGCGCGTCGCAGCGTGCTTTGAAAAAAAGAAAGTTTGCGGCAAGAGGACAGCGATCAAAAATTCCGTAGTTCTCTTTTTACAATGGCACCTTGAGCTTACGGCCACCGCTGATAGAGAACCCTTCACGTTCATAAAAGGCCAGCGTTTTATCAAACTGAGGAAGAGGCGGGGTAGTAACTTCCAAAGCTGTCCAGTTGCGAGACTGTCCGAAAATTTTTGCCTGAGAAATGAGTTTCAACCCTAACCGTGTTGAACGATATGGAGGCCGAACGTAGAGTTCGGGTATCGTGCCAAAAGCACCCTCTGCGTACAGGGCATAGCTTTCATACAGAGAAATGAATCCGACAGGAGATGTGCCATCACAGGCGACAAAAACAAAATACTTCTCCTGATCGATAAACTGGCCAAGGCGGTGGATTGTCGCGGAAAGATCGAAGTTGAATGCCTGAATACCTATTGCACTCATGATTTCAGCGAGTAATTCACCAACCATTTCGGCGATCTGAGGTGCATCCTGGTTTATAGCTCTGCGAACGATCATTGGGTTGCCGCCTGCTCCAGACTAGCTCGCGCGATGACACGGTGGAACGGTGTGATTACCGCAATGTACGTCCGCCCCAGCAAGTTATGGCAATGCACCACGGTCACCACGATGAGTTCCCTGCCGCCTGCCGCGCCCGTGCGCAACTGGATCGCGAGCCGGAAGTCGAGATGTCGATCGTCCGCACCCATCACCAGTTCCCCTGCACTCTTCGACAGCAGTGGAAAGAAACCGATCACCGGCCCCTGCGCCGCCGCAGCAAGACCGACCGCACGAGACGATTTGACACCGACTGTCGCCATCATCATGTCCCGCACCCGCGTCAGCACACGAATCCACCACGCCTGCCGCTCGAATCCAACGCGCGCCAACACTTCGACATCGTCGCTGGCCCCGACCGGCAACTGAACCGCATACGCATCCAGCAGGTCCGCGTTCCTGTAAAGCGGTGCCAGAATGCTGTCGGATGGCACGGGTATCGCATGAGCTTTATGGGCATTGCTCATCAACCAATCTCTCCATGGTTTGGCTTTAGCGCGAGCCTGCCAGTCATAAAGATCGGCCATCGTAGTGTTGCACTGGAACACTCGCAAGGTCGATGTTTTCGATGCAGCGAATATTGATTGCTGCCATCATTGAACCTCCTCCGGGAGGCACACCTTCCGCGTATGGATGAATGCCGCAAACCGGACAGAAGCGATGCTTGATGGCGTGCTTATTGAACGTGTAGGTGCCAGCCGCTGATTCTGGCGTCAGCAGTTTTAGTTCGACTCGTGGAACGAACCAAAGTAGTGATCCTTTACGCCGGCAGATGGAGCAGTTGCAGGCTACAGCTCCTTTGATCTCGCCCTCAACTTCAAACGAGACGTTTCCGCAGTGGCAACTTCCTTGGTATTTCATTGTCGTGGCCTTTCAGTAAGCATGGATGGGGCAGCATTGGATTCAATGAGAGTTTTATCGCTTTCCGTCGCGGAAACGACTTCAATTTGCTGCGCCCGGAGTTCGTCCTCATCCGGCGGTTCCCACATTGAACTCGCAACTTCAAAAATCTGCCGGGGGACAATCATCGAGAAAGTTTCTCCCTTGTTCTCGTTGCGGTGTTCGACACGCTCCCAGCGAACATCTTCGGGCGCATCGAGCAGATAGACCCTCAGTGGCACACCTTCCCTCCGCGCTTGCTCATAGAAGTCATGCCGGGCCTGCCGCTGGATCAGCCCAAGTTCGAGGATTGGCTGCATGTTTGCCGATGCGAGGCTCTTTGCATGTGCCCACATCAGTCCGAGTAGTCGTTCCTTGCGTTGGAGATACCAGTTGACGAAATCCGTGCTGGGTCGATCCGGGCTGTAGAGACGGACAAACCATTCATCGAGAGCAAGATGAACGCCAGGAAGCCGCCGGGCGAGGCGACGGGAAAACGTGGACTTTCCCGCGCCAACGGGGCCTTCAATCAAATAGATGGGCTGCACTTTTACTCCATGAGACTCATTGTGGCGAACGGATCAAGTTGAATGGCACTAATTTCTTTGACATTAGCGCATTACTCAAGGAAATTCCGTTGACATTTACAGTTTGGCGTCGCACAACAGAAAATCCATGCTTCACAAGAGCCTCTTGCAAAATTATTTTCAGAAAAACCGCCTAAAATTTAGGCAAATTTTTGTGGTTTTTGCTTGAAATCTCTATGAAACCCATATTTTTTGACT
>JGI20166J26741_10888891_pt1 | contig 55005 bp, 82 predicted proteins | sample TergutCu122P5_FD_26741 | JGI IMG/M metagenome (IMG submission 26741)
ATTCAAAGGCCGAGACAAAATCCCAGCCCAAGCCCAACAGATTCATCAATTTTGCCCAGCGGGACTGGGATTTTGATAAGATAGCCAAGATGGAGCGGGAGTACATAGCGCAGAGTTTGTTGGACGAGCCTACGGAGGGGAATGATCAGTGAATTATCAGGGCGCTTATAACGCGGTGATGATAGAGTATTCGCACCGGCAGTCCCTGGCCGCGCGCGAGCGGCAGAGGCGGCGGGAAGAGGTGGCCGGTAAGATACCGGATATGCCGGAATTGGAGGAATTGTACGGCCGGAACCTGGCCTCCATGATGCGGCAGGCTTCGGCGGCCATCGGCGCCGGGGACGGGGGCTATGACGCCGCCGCTTTTTCGGAATGCGTCCAGACGCTGCGCGACCTTAGCCGCCGCCGCGCCGCCGCGCTGGAGGAAAACGGCTACCCGCGCGATTACCTGACGAACGCCTACTCTTGCGCCGCCTGCAAGGACACGGGGTTCGCCGGGGGCGAGCGCTGCAATTGCTTCAAACAGCGCCTGACGGAGAAGTATTACGACCTCTCGAACATCCTCCGCCTGTCCAAGGACGAGTGCTTTGAAAATTTCGATTTCCGGTACTATTCCGAGGCGGTCGACGCGGATCACGGTATCTCCCCGCATGACAACATCAGGACGATCTACGCCGCCAGCAGGAACTTCACCAAAAAATTCGGCGCGGAGTTTCAAAACCTGCTGCTCTACGGCGATACCGGCCTGGGCAAGACGTTTCTTTGCAACTGCATAGCGCGCGAGCTGCTGGACAGCCAGCATACCGTGCTTTACGACACCGCGCCGCGCATCTTCAAAAAAATGGAGGAACAGCGCTTCAGCAAGGAATACGCGGACGCCGGCGCGAACGAGGAGCTTGAGATGCTCTTCGACGCGGAATTGCTGATTCTGGACGACCTGGGCTCCGAATTTATGACCGTCGTCACCAACACCGGCCTTTTCGACGTAATCAACCGCAGGATCATCGACAAGCGCCCGACGATCATCTCGACGAACCTCTCGCTTAACGACCTGCAATCCCACTATTCGGACAGAATCGTCTCGCGGTTGTTCGGCAATTATCTGATGCTGAATTTCTTCGGCGAGGATATCCGCGTGCAGAAGAAGCTGTCGCCGCTTTCGAAGAGAAAGAAGAAGGCGGATTAATGACGAATTTTGATTGCTATCAGCGATACAATCTGGTATAATAGTAATCAAAAGGAGTTGATTCCAAAATGGCTAAATCGGCCAGCATCTATACACGGGTTGAGCCTGAAATCAAAGAGCAGGCGGAGCAAGTGCTGTCTAAGCTGGGCATACCAGTAGCCAACGCCGTCAACCTGTTTTTATATCAGGTGGTTTTGCAAAAAGGCATTCCGTTCGATGTAAAACTGCCTCAAACCATGCCGCTTGATTATTCCGCGCTTGCACCCGATCAATTCGATGCCGAGATTCAAAAAGGCTTGGCGTCTCTGGCTGAGGGCCGGATGGTTCCGGCAAAGCAGGTTAGGGAAGATATGCGAAGGCAGTACGGCGTATGATGTGGACTGTAGATTATACGGAGGACGCCCGGCAGGATTTGCAGAGCATTTATGACTATATTGCCGACGTTCTGCTTGTGCCTGAAGCGGCGGAAAAACAGGCGAACCGCATTATGGACGCGGTGGATTCGCTTGACCATATGCCGCTTCGGTTTCGTTTATATGGCCGCGAACCGTGGCGTTCAAAGGGGCTACGGGTCATGCCGGTTGACCGTTATCTGGTATTTTACCTGCCTGTCAGGGCACGGAACACGGTGGCCATCATCCGTATCATGTACGGAGGACGCGACATTGAAAAACACCTAAACAACCAAGAGTAAAAGTGACGTCAAATCGAAAAGTATCTAAGCGGTTATCCCGTGACAGGTGCGCCAACCCGCTGATTTACCTGTCGGGCGTTCTCAATAAGGGCCATAAACTCACGCGCCCCGGCGTTAATTTCGTCGGCAATCTCTCGGCGCGTCATATCGGCGTACCGTTCGCTGTTCCAGTCTCTTATCTTGCGGATATCATCAATGGTGAACGCCGGACTAATATTTGGTAATGTCGCCGTTTTCATCGTCAAAGCCTCCTTCCGGATTCAAGAAAACCTTGAATTTGCGGGCTTTTTCTTTGCACAAAAATATGGACAATAAGGGACTCGAACAAACTTATTATATGATATTTGATGATTTGTAGTATTGCTTAATCCCAGTAAAATCAAGGATTTAATGCTTTTTGTGTTGTGTAGTTATAAGTGGTTTTTGGCAAATAATCGTAGTGATTTTCCCCACTTTTTCCCCACTTTTTTGGCGCGCCATCTGAGGAAAGCTGAAGAAAAGTTTTCCAAATTATTTAGCGCCCTTGACTCTTTCATAAAAGTCATCCATTTTGCTAGCCATCATTTTTTCTCGTGATTCAATTACATGAGAGTACGTATTTAATGTCACATTTTTATCTGCGTGCCCCAGACGTTTAGACAACGTTACGATGTCTATACCCTCGGCTATCAGTATGCTGGCATTCGTATGGCGAAGTCCGTGGAATGTAATCGGAGGAAGCCCCTTTTTTTCAATAAATCCCTTGAACCAAACAGATGGCCTGTTCGGGAAAATGGGTATACCATTATCATGAGTAAACACAAAATCACTTGCATACCAAGCTGTTCCACATTTTAGCTTCATTTCGCTTTGATGTTTTTTATATTCAACCATGACCAGAGAAACCGTTTTGGATATTGTTATCCTTCTGAGCCCGCATTCAGATTTTGGACCCTTTTCGATGATTCCATAGTGCGATACATACTGTCGCTGTTCTTCGACTTCAATTATTTTTTTATCCAGATCAACCATATCCCATTTAAGACCAGCGACTTCGCTAAGCCTAAGCCCGGTGTCTATAGTTAGATACAGTATAGCTACGTATTTTATGGGTTCGTCGGCCAAGGACATAAGCAAGTCGGCAGTTTGTTCGTCGTTATAATACTTTGCCTCCGGTGACTTCGCCTTAACGATCGACGATAGCTTGACCCGTTGCGCAGGGTTATAAAGTATGAGATTCCAACTGACGGCCGTAGACAAAATGCCCGAGATGATATTATGATGATGCCGAATCGTCTTAGCTGAAAGTTTTTCATCGGGATTTTTAACAACAAAGAAAGTATTCATATCATTTTTATCTATATGGAAGTATTCGCAAAGTTTTTCAACGTTTTGCAAATAGATACCCTTACCTTGTTTTAGGCGTGTAAAAATCCTTCTATACAAACCAGTCTGCGCCTGTATTTCGCTGTAATTGACGTTTTCGAGCAATCTTAAAAACTCGGAAGTTGGTAAATACGAAATGTCCAGTCTTATACCTTCCTCAGTCAGATTGTTATAAAAAGATATTAAATGTTGAGGTTGTATTTTCGTTAGCTTTAAATGCCCGATTGCAGGCAATATACGCTTCTCAAGACGCATTTTGTACGGGTTTAATGTAGCTGGCTCCAGCTCTTTTTCGGCATATTCCCGAAGCCATATTTCTGTAAAATCGGCAAAAGTTATCTTCTCGCCATCCAGGTAGTTCCCCTTTTTTACATCTTCCTCAAATAAAAGGGCAAGCCGTTTAAGTTCTTTCTCTTTTTGTTTATCAGTGAGGTTGGGTGAAAGCTCAATAGACTTAGTTTCTTTTGCAAATCTATTACCTTTTCTGACAGAAACCACTATGCGGTAGGTATTTTCTCCGCGCTGTTCAATGCTGGCCATCTAATAGCCCCCTTTCCTTTAATTCGTTGTATGTCTTTGTTATCAATTCGTCAATAATCTTCTTTTTATCAGACGGTAATAACATTATTTGGCGAATGAATACCTTGAGCGCTTCTGTAGGCTCAAAAGGCATATTTATTTTATCTATCAAGTCAATTTCGTTAAACATCTCTCCGTCGCCGGTACGTAGCCAATGCTCGTTAATATTAAATAAAGCGACGAGTAGCTTTATGTGCTTATCTGTTACATTGCGGCTACCGCTTTCAATGCTAGATATACCGGATTTTGACAATCCAATTTTTTCGCCGAATGCCTCTTGTTTCATTCCTAGCTTTTCTCTAATTTGACAAAATCTAATATTAATATTATCCATACAACATCATCCCTTCAAAATGATTATAGCATAAAAAGTTCTGTTTGTAAATATTTTTTTAAAAGTAGTTGACATAGTTTTGTTTGTATGATATTCTATCCACAAATGGAACTTTTTTGAACTTTAGGTGAGGTGGCTAAATGGATATAACTGAAAATTATGCGGATAAGTTAGACTTTGAGAACTTAGTCCAAAAACTTTTATGTCTTCCAGAGAATAGCAGATTATATATTTATGGCGTAGTTTCTGGATTCACGATTGCACAAGAGCTAGAGAATAAAAAAGAAACGGAAAGTAGGTAATCGCTATGATAAAAATGGTAGGCCTTAAGGAGGCGTCGGCTACAACTGGTTTAAGTGAATGGGAACTTAAACGAGGTATACAAAACGGTGACTACCCATATGTGCGCGTTGGGGAAGGTAAAGGCAAATTTCTATTTGATATTGAGCTTCTCTCTGAAACCATACGAAACCGTGCTATTGCAAATATGCACGAAAACCAACCAGTTGAAACTTTACAGTTTGGCATTCGTAAGGTTCGCGATTAGTAAAAAGACTATAAAAAAAGTGATCGTATAAGAAAACCCGCCCTCGCGTGCGACTGATACAACATGAAAGCTGATGATCATGTGGGAAAAGCCAAAGATGACGCTTTTAAACAAGAAAAACCGCCCTTTCGGGCGGCAAGCAATAACATAGCTAATGTGGAAATCAAGCGAGGAGGGAAAAACATTGCCAAACATCGGCGGTCTTCATCATGAAATCAAGGCAACCGGTCTAATCGAAAGGATAAACCTGATTAACCAGGCTCTTGACCTTTACCATCAGGCCCAGCGGCTTCTTGAGCAGGCAAACCAAATTTCTGTTGAAGTTTCGATGGAAGACGGTTCTGAGCATTACGGAGCCCGAGGAGGTGAAACATGAACGTCGGAGGTTTACTCCTAAATATGCAGGTAACCGGTGCTGATGAAGCACTAGAGAAGCTGAACGCCATAAACGCAAAGCTTGCAGAAGCAAAGCAGTTAATAGGTGAACTGGCTTCTACGCCGGTTGATGTAAGGTTCAAGAATCAGAACGATGAGTGTCAACCGGTAAATGATTGCTGAGGTATTCGGCTTCGATACGATCCATGAATATCGTTAAATACGTCTTTAGTGTATTAAGGTCAGTATGCTTATAACGGCGTTCATAGTGTGTATAGTCGTTGCCTAATATCCTGACCACATCGGCGGTGTCCTTAAGCTTTGGGCCGGGGACAAATTCGTCAATTGCTTTTGCGAGGCGGATTTTAACATCTTCGTCAGACTTGCCTAGTTCATGCTTCGCGTAGTCTTTAATCAAGACCTCGAGGGCGTTCCTGTAGCCGGAGCCGGACAGCTCAAAAAAACCGCTTTGCTCAGCCCAATAGGACTGATTGTAAAGCTCAACGAATCTTGGGGAAAGTTCATTGATGGCGTCTGATAGATGGCTGGGTTGAATGGGTGGGTATATGTTTAGTAGTTGAGTCGGCGCTCCACTTTGTTCCATACCGCGTTTCATATATGTACAGAAAAAATCTTTATCACAGCAGCGGACATGGAATATGCTCAGAAGAACTTCAGCTTTGTCATAATCCAGAACAGATACACTCTTATGCTTAGGGTCGCAATAAGCGCCGCAATAGGGACATTGGTTAGGTACGTCAAGTAAATACCTTTTGCCGCTGTCATCAATCGCTATCCTGAATGTTTTCGCCGTGCCTGGCATAACTGCCTCCCAAAAATATTATTTGCCCAAATTATACAGTATTCCCCAAAATTTTGCAACAGAAAACCGCCCTCGCGGGCGGTTAGGCGGTTAGATGTTACCGCGTCGATCCGACGTCTGCGAGCTCCCGTTATCTCCGTACTCTGCGCAGCCTCTCGCAGAGCAGATACCCGGTATAAGTAATCTCCCTTACCCTTACGATACCGGCGTCAGGCCCCCGGCAGCAGTTTGTCTTATCGGCGATAAGAAAACCAAACTGCCAAAGCGTCAGACAGCAGTTGGCGATTTCGGCCCGCTTATAGCCGGGCACTACCGCGCAGAGCTCGGACAAGTCGTACGCCTGGCCGAAGGGCTTTCCCTCGACGGCCAGCATAACGTCATGGACGCAGTCGGGATTGAGCTTCATGTTGTGGTCACCTCCTCTCTTTGAGGGGATTATGCGTCAATCGACATAATTTTACAAATGTAAAGGAGCGCGAGAGGCATGTCAGCTTTTAATTGCTACATAGTCTGCAAAGAAAAAGAACTTAAGCGCAACACGTCACGTCTCAAGAGGACCACAACTCACATAACCACGGAAACGCTCAACCCAGGCGGCCTATACTGCCTGGAAGTAGGCGGCAAGCGCGGGCTGTACTACGTCGAGGCGCTCAAATGGGCCATGAAGATTTGATAAGAAAGGGGGACAGAATATATTCGCAGTAATACATAACAGCCCTACGGGGCGGAAAGGAGACGAGCTGCTATGAACATACAGCGCGCCGCAAAACTCGCATATGATCAGGGCAAGTGCATGACAAGAACATTCGAAGGATTCAATGGGACAAAAATACTCCCTACCAATAGCTTTGATTGTTGCTTTCTGTTTTCGGGCCGCGCGGCATTATCGCCCGGCGCGCGATGGAATCCGACGCTTGAGGATTTGATAAGTGAAGACTGGCAAGTAGTAAATTTATCGTCAGATGAACGGCGAGTGCCGGCAGAAATAGCCACTACCGGGCGGAAAGGAGATGAAGATTTGAAATCGGATTGCAAAGAACTCATAGAAGCAACGATCTATAATGCCGTAAAGCGTCTCAACTATGCAATAGAAAAAGGGCCCGTATCACCGCAAGAGGTGGAAGCTCTTACAGGAATGATACGAACCCTTTCGGAATTGCGCGCCGGGCTTAGTTCTCTTTAATTATCTCAATAGCCCGCACTTCGTCACATAGTACACTGTAATTGCCAGCGTCAGATTTTAAGAACAAAATTCTTGAAATATAGAAATTATAATTCAATATTTCATCTGACTTGACATTTTTTGTACCGTCTGACTCGTCAATCTCAACAGAAGTAATATGCCCAAACGACAGATTTGTTCCATCGGCGTAATGGAAACAGAATGTAAACATAAATTCACCCCCTCTCTCTGAAATGATTCTATACCATATACCAAAATTTTACAATATGTTAGAAGGCGGATTAATCATGAACGAGATCGTCGACCCCATGCATTTGACGGAACTCGGTAAAAAGATGCTGGAGAAGGGCGCCGCTGAGTGGAAAGCCTTTGACATGGGTTATAAAGACGGCTACGCCGCGGGGAAGCAGCACGGACAGAATGCCGCCGCCAACAACAGGGCAGAAAGGAGGAAGGTATGCATAACATCAAAAAAATAACGGTGCTCAATACTTTGGCAGAAGTAAATGAGCACCTTAAACAGGGATGGTGTCTGATTAAAATCATTGACAGCGGCACCTATGTGTTGGGAATGCCAAAAGAGATATACGATTACTTACAGGACCGTCCATCGACAAAATAACAGCTCACACCAGAATTTTACAACGCCAACGTAAACACAGGGAGATCGGTCATGGAAAAGAAATGCGATGTCTGCGGAGACCTAATTCCGATAGTCAAGGAAAATATTTACAAGGCTTCGGAAAATTACGGCCTGATTAGCGCCCTTACCGCGCCGTCCAAAGTATACGATGTGACTGACTGCCCGAACTGCGGGTGCCAGACGGTTCTAAAGGTGCGGATGTCAAAAATCAAAGATAAGGAGGAAGAATCTTGAGACCGGGAAGAAACCATTTCCAGGAAACCGAGGCAAGGATTGAAGCGCTCGAACAGCGGTTTGAAAGGCAGAAACAGCAGTATGAAGAGCTGAAAGAAAAATCGGCGCAGATAATAACCTCGCTGCGGTATCTGGATGGGGCGGTCAGAGACGGAAAGTACTCCGAAGACGCACCGGAATTACTCGGCGCTCTCTTCAAAAATGCTAAATAAGCAAAGAATACCAAATAAGCAAAGAAAGGGGCAGAGGCATGAAACCAGGAAAAACCCTCCAGGAGCTCGCCGTAGAGCTCGACCGCCAGAACAGGACGAAAAAGGACTACCTCGTCGACACCCCGGCGCTGGCCATGTCGTACGACGCCGACCCCGGCCGGCTCACGCTCAATCTCAACTTCGGGGTGGGCAGCGACGATATGACCACTATACGCCGCATGGAAGTAAGTGACATAGCGCACCGGCAGATCGGCGCGCACTTAGGCATCCCGGCCAGGTACTATGACAAGATGCGCTCGGACTACCCTGAGCTGCTCTCGGCTAACGTCAACGGCTGGTTCAACCGCAATCCCGATAAGCGTATGATCCGCACGTTAGACGGCAGGGCCCGCGCCTACCTGTCGGACAGATACCGCAGGATAGACAATTACGAGATCGCGCAGACCGTCCTGCCGATTATCGGAGAGATCGCGGACGTCTCTGTCGGGAGCTTTGAACTGACCGACGCAAAAATGTACATAAAGGCGGTGAATCCTCGCTTAACCGCCGAGGTTGTGCCCGGCGACATCGTGCAGGCCGGCATCATGGTCACCAATTCGGAGACCGGGCAGGGGGCCGTCAGCGTCCAGCCGATCATATACCGGCTGATCTGCTCCAACGGCATGGTGGCGGCTGATTACGGGCAGCGGCGATACCATATAGGGCGCGGGAATGAGAACTTGTTTAACGCCGGGCAGGGGAACAAGAAGCGGTATGGCAACCGATATGACAACGCCGGGCACGGGGGCGACGACTGCGGCGACTACGAGATATTTCGCGACGCCACCATCGAGGCCGATGACAAGGCGTTCATGATGAAAATCGAGGACACTGTCCGGGCGGTCGTCGATCAGGTCAGGTTTGACAAGCTCGTCGGCCGGCTGCGGGAAGCTGCCGGCGCTAAGATGGAGACGACGAACATACCGAAGATCGTCGAGCTCTCCGCCAGGGTGCACGGGCTCACGCAGGACGAAGGCGACGGCGTTTTGCAGCACCTTATACGCGGGGGTGATCTGAGCTTATACGGATTGGCCAACGCCGTCACCCGGCAGAGCCAGGACGCGGAGAGCTACGACCGGGCCACGGAGCTTGAGGCCATCGGCTGGAACGTCGCCACAATGAGCCCGGCGCTCTGGCGCAGGATAAACGCGTTGGAGAACGTCACGAATCAAAAATATTCGTCCTGACGACAGGACATCACCGCTTTATAGCGGAGAAAGGGGTATACCAATGAATGGATCAAAGAACGGCTCAGTGAATGGCATTTTGAATCCCAATGCGTTGAATACCATCGAGATTTTAACCGGCGCCCTTTGTAAGATGGTGGATCACGCGCTGGAACTGGAAGCCGAGGTAAAGCACCTTACTGCCTCCGAGAACAACTGGTATAAAAGATGGTTGGAGAATGACGCCGAGATTAGCAAACTCACCGAACAACTCAAGAAGGAGACGGACGCGCATTATGCCACCAAAATCAGCCTCAACGCCGCTCTCGGCGAACTGGACAGCCTTAAAGGGCCGAGGGAAACGCATATTGTTGAGGACGAAGGCGACAGCGAACCGGACGATCTGATGGACGAGGACGACAGCGAACCGGATGATCTTTTTAGGGACGAGGACGACGAGTATTGAATAACCAGTCCCCCACGTATATTCATGACGCCGCCGTCTTCCCCGACCTCCCCGAGCTGACTTTCCAGGAGGACGCCCATATCTACACCCTGGGCGGCGTCCGCAGGCTGCCGAGCGTGACCCATATCATGCGCTTTATGAGCCGGGAACTATACGACGGCATACCTTACGACACGCTCGATAACGCGGCCAGGCGCGGCGCCCTCGCCCATGAGCAGGCCGCCAACCTCGATCTGTACGGCTATGAGGAATCGGATGAGGACACCAGGCCATATATAGAGGCGTACAAGCGGTTCCTCTCGGACTACAGGCCGCGCTGGACGGCTGTGGAGTGGCGCGGGTATCACCGTAACCTGCTCTACACCGGCACAATTGACCGCGCCGGCTATATCGGGGAGGACGACGGCCGCGGCGTCGATATCGTAGACCTAAAATGCACCCGCGCGTTTCACCCCGTCATGCTGGGCACGCAGATCGCGGCCTACGCCGAGATAGCCAAGAGCCACGGTATCATGGTACGTAAGCTCTACGGGCTTCAGCTGCTTCAAAACGAGGGCTATGTCTTTCAGGAGGTGCCGAATAACTTTATCACGTTCCTGCACTGCCTGGGACTTAATAACGAAATGGCAAAAGAGAGCAGGGCTTAACAATAAGACTGTAAAAAATGGCAGTGATTAATAACAATACCGATAAGGAGAAAAGAGTATGGGTGAAACGGCCGTATTGTACGACAAAACACAAACCGATACCGACATAGAACAGCAGCTGCAGGTCAACGGAATCTCAATCGTAAACAGAGCGCGCTCGCTTGTTGTCAATAACGAAGAGGACTATCACACCGCCGCTGAATATCTCAGAAACGTCAAAAACCAGATGAAGGCGGTGGAGGGCTACTGGTTCGGGCCGAAGAGCGCCGCCAAGCAGGCGCACCAGCAGGTATGCGACAGGGAAAAGATGATGCTCATCCCGTTGAAGGATGCGGAGGCGGTGCTCAAGGGGACAATGGCGCGTTATCAGACACAGGTTGAGAATGAACGCCGCAGACAGGAGGCGGAGCTCCGCCGCTTGCAGCGGGAAGAGGCCGACCGCCTGCTTAAGGAGGCCGTGGCCGCCTCCGCGCAGGGCGACCATTCCGCCGCCGAGGCAACTCTGACTATGGCCCAGATGGTAGAGGAGATGCCGGCCGCGGTGACGGCCGCGCCGGCCCCGACTGCCCCCGGTGTCAGCACCAGAATGGTCTGGAAGGCGGTAGTAACGGACGAGAAAGCTGTACCGATAGAGTTCGGTGGTATTATCATACGTCCTATAGACATGAGTTTGCTCAACCAGCTCGCGCGCTCATCGCGCGGGACGGCCCATATAGAGGGCGTGGAGTTTTACCAGGAGCCGCAGATAGCGGTGAGGTAGAGGAAACCGGGAGCAAATACAGCGGTAAGGATGTCGAACTAATAGAATCCGGATTGATAGAGCCGGGCCAACTGATTAAAAGATCAACTGACTAAAAAAATAATGAGGAGCAGAAAATATATGGAAAACGATTCCGTACAAAACCCCTATGCCGCTAAAAACCCATACGCGCCAGAGCCGGACTTCGTGCCGGACAATACGCCGCAGTTTCTGGCGCCGCAGGCTCCGGGGCTCAATTCAGCTAACCGCGGCGGCCTGGCTTCGCAGACTTCCGCCGAGGAGGCCCGCGCGATCGCCGAGGTCAAGGCCCAGGTATTTGCGGCCCACCAGGCCCCCCGCAATCCCGAGCAGGCTGTAGACCGCATCCTCCGGGAGTGCAAACGGCCGACGCTGGCGGAAAAGGCTACATACTCATTCCCGCGGGGGAAAGAGATGGTATCCGGGCCGTCCATAAACCTGGCGACGATGATGGCGAACAACTGGGGCAATATCAAATACGGCTGGGAGACCCTTGAGCGGCGCGAAAGCAATAGTGTGCTGCACGCCTACGCCTGGGATATGGAGACTAACACCTATATAGAGCGCAAGTTCGAGGTACGGCATTTCAGGGAGACCCGCACCGGCGGTTATACCCTGACCGACGACCGGGATATATACGAGCTTGAGGCCAACTCCAGCGCCAGACGCCTGCGGGCCTGCCTGCTGCAAATACTCCCCGGCGACGTCGTGGAGGCGGCTGTGGATATGTGCCGGCTGACAACGTCATCCGCGCTAAATACCGAGATGAACGACCCGAAGAAGCGCGGGGCTCTCATCTCCAAGACCATCAGGATATTCGCAAAGTTCGGTGCTTCCCAGGGGGACATGGAAGACGCCGTCGGGGCTCTGGCCGGCGACTGGGATTCCTCGCATTTGCTCAAGCTCAAGGAGATCAAAACCGGCCTTGAGGACGGCGCGCTGGAGCTTGGCGTCGTATTCCCGAGGCTGGCGGCCGCCGGGCGCAACGAGACGATCTCAAAGGCGCAGGTATCCGAGCTCATGCGCATGGCCGCCGATACCGGCAAGCAGGGCGACGTCAATCTCTGGCTCAAACAGCGGGGTATCTCGCGTATGGCGGATGTCCCCAAGGATCGGTTCGACGAGGTTAAAGCTTATGTCGAAAGCCTTGTCGATAAAGGCCAGACCGCTACAGCGAATACCACGGCGGCCGCGTCAGGGGGTACCGCGGTGGCAGGTAATACAGCGGCGGCAGAGGATACGGCGGCATCCGCCACGGTAGATACCGCGTCCGGAGCGGCAGCCAATACCGCGGCCTCCGAAGCCGAAGCCGAGGCCCAGCCCGAGGCAGAACACGAGCCCCAGCCCCATGCTGAGAATGGAGCAAAATAATGAGCGAAATGACAAAATATGGGGCATACAAAAAGAGGCTTCAGGGCGTGTGTGAAGAGAACAACTTAGTCTCCCGGTTCAGCCGCGACGCCTACCCTTTCAGCCTCACCATCCGGCCCGTCAGCGAGCTCAACCCTCAGATGAGCCTGTTGGAAGAAGAGGACGGGGCCGGCGGTACCAGCCAGGACGCGTATATACTGTTCGCCTATAAGGACGGCGCGCTGGTCTATAGGACTTCCGAGACATTTACCATCAGCGACGCGCTGTTTTCCAAGATCAAAAATCTTTATAAAAATATGTATTTCCTGTATTTGCAGTTCTTCTACAGGGAAATCGTAGAAAAGAAACTGCTGGTCGCGCTGCCGGAGATCGATGACGGGGATGATACAGCGGATAAGGCGGATAAGGCGGATATGCCCGATATGCGGGACATGCCGGATATGCAGTCTGCGGCCGACGATATGGCCGATAATATAGACGATGACACGAATATGGCCGGCGACGCCGCCCCGGGGGACGCGGCGTATGACGCGGCGGACGGCGAAACCGACGTCGCAGACGATGAAGCCGACGTCGCGGACAACGAAACCGATTAGACCGTCAATTGCTTAGGCCCCCACTCTTTTATATACCCCGCCGCCTCTTGACCTCCCGGGCGGCGGGGGACTGAAAAAACCTTTTGCGCAGCAGGTGGCGGAATCAAATGGCTAACCCACAAAAAGAAAACGGATACACCGCGATAGCCAATGAACTGCTTGATGAGATTATCAGGGGCTCCTTTACGGCTACGCAGTATAAGATTATATTGCTTATCCTGCGGTATTCGTATGGTTTTAACCGTAAAAGCTGTGGGTTGTCCGTTTCCTTCGTGCGCAGCGCCATCGACGGCAACGAGAGGTATGTGAGACGCGAATTACAAAGGCTGATCGACGGCAACGTGATTTGCGTAGATTCTGAGCCGACGTTTAGCAAACCGCGCGAATTGTCATTTAACAAAAATTATGAAACGTGGGCTGTATCTTTTAGACAGCAGAGGGCCGACACAACCAGAGGGGGCGTACAGGCCCATACCAGAGGGGGCGTAGAGGTACATACCAGAGGGGGCGTACAGACCCCCCAAGAAAACAATAATAAAACAAAATTAAAACAAGAATTGTGCGAATTTTTTGAAACCGTCTGGAAACTCTACCCCGAAAAGAAGGGCAAGGCCCACGTATCGGAAAAATCCAAGAAGGCGCTGCTCAATCTGGGCGTTGACACCGTCGTGCGGTGCATAAACCGGTATATCGCGGATAAGCCCGACTGGCAGCAGTACCAGAACGGCAGTACGTTTTTCAACGGCGGGTATATCGACTATCTGGACGAGAACTACGAAAAGCGTATGGAGGCCAAAGCCCGCAGCCCCGACCCCTACGAGGGGTATAAGCATTTTTGAGGTGATGCGCCTTGCAGCACTACTCTCAGGAGCTTGAGCTGTCGGTAATCGGAGTTATAGCCGTGTACTACGCCGATGTCAGGCAGTATATAGGGCTCTTACAACCGGAGGATTTTTATTTTGATTTGCCGCGCGCGGTGTTTTCGGCGTATTCGTCCGCGCAGTCCGGCGATATAGATATATGGCTTGTAGCCTCAAAACTTACCCAGGAGCAGAGCGATTGCCTGAAACAGGGAATCGCCATAGTGTATACGTCTGCCAACTTCCCGGCATACGTAAGCGAGCTCAAGGCCCTGTCTCAGGCCAGGCGGCTGACGGCCGCGGCTACCGCGATGATATCCGGCGGGGAGGTGTCGCTGGATAAGCTTAAAAAGCTTGTCCAGGATGAGGAATCAAACAATTTTTCGTTGTCCTACAAGGACAAGGCGATGAGATCGATAGACGATCACGTCGCCGGCCTGGGCGTTAAACCCAAGCGCATCTATACCGGTCTGTCCAAGTTAGACAAGATGTCGGGCGGTATCCGCGTCCCGAGCGTCTTCATGGTCGGCGCTTACCCCAGCGTCGGCAAAACGGCTTTCGCGCTGAATATCGCCGCCAATCAGGACAAGCCTGTGGTGTTTTTCAGCCTGGAAATGTCCGGCGGGATGATTTACGAACGCCTTGAGAGCGCTGAATTAAAGATCGACTACGGCCTGTTTTCCGCCTGGGAGCTCGGGGCGGGCTACAAGTCCGTAATCACGGAATACGCCAAAGACTTGAAAAACCGCGTCTATTGCTTCGACGACGTCTATCACGTCGAGCAGCACGGCGGCATTATCGCGTCGATCAAGCCCGCCGCCGTGTTTGTCGATTATGTTCAGAAAGTCAGGACGCACGTTAAAACCGACAGCCGGCGCGCCGAGATAGATTATATATCCGGCATGTACAAGCGTTTCGCCAAAGACTATGACTGCGTTATATTCCTGCTTTCCCAGCTCGCCCGCGGCAGCAATAACAACAACGCCCCCACGATGTCGAGCCTCAAGGAGTCCGGCGCGCTAGAAGCCGACGGCGATTACGTCGGGATACTACACCGTCCGTATGTGTTCGACAAAAAGAACCACGGGCCGGAAGAGGCCGTATTGCTGCTGGATAAAAATAAATTCGGCGAAACCGGCGTATTTAACTTGCATTTCGAAGGCCGGTACCAGAAATTTTACGAGGCCGAAACCTCCGCGGATAAGCCTAACAACAAGAACAGCAATAAGGCTCCGGTCTTTACCAGGCTGGAAGGCGGCGCGCCGCCGCCGCAATTCGCCCAGGGGCGGCTGTGATCAAGGGCGCTATGGTCAAGGACACTATGATCAGGGGCGGTCATGATGAGGGACGGTTATGTCATGGGCAAAGCCAGCGATTTACCGAGTATGCGCAGATACGATCCGATATTCCGCGCCGCGTACTCATTCATGGAACGCTATATTGACGCCGATACCGACGCCAACTTCGAGAAGCTCGTGGCCGAGCTGCCCGGCCTGTCCGCTATGTCGCCTTTTATGGCGGACATGCTGGTTGCCGTTACGGGGGAAATAAGTCGTGAGTACGAGAGACGCAGAGCGAGAGACTGAGCGGGATTGGCTGGATTGGCTGGACTGGCCGGACTGGCGGGCATCGCCGCGGACTGAGTATGATCGGGACTGGCGGATACCGCCGTGGGATGAGTATGAGAGAGAAAAGCTCATGATACAACAGACCCTGCCGCTGGATATGTACGAGCCCGCTGTAAGAGAATTGGTTGAGAGGCTGGGGATATGATGAAACACAAAATCGCAGAATATCTGATAATTTTTATCACGCTTGTCGCTCTGGCCCTCGCCGCCGTCCTCGTACCCGAGTACTACGCCGGGTGCCAGGCGAGAGCGGCGCACGAGAGCGTATCTATAATTACCAACGGATATGCTGACACATTTTAGCCTAGCGGAGATCGAGATAGGCCGAAGTGGTCAACGGAGAAATCCGGGCGTGCCGGGATTTACAGCCCTAAAATAGACGCAATACGGGAGGTGTTTGGATGAGCGTAACCTTCACAGTGCCGGGCGAGCCCCAGGGCAAGGCCCGCGCCCGCACCGGCAAAGGGTTTTTCTACACGCCAGAGAAAACCGTGCTGTACGAAAACCTGATCAAAATGTCGTACAGTCAGAAATACCGGGGCGCCGATGGCGCCAAGTTCGAAACAATCCCCGGCACCGAACTGAAGCAGCCCGTCGGCGTGACGATCAGGGCGTATCACAGTATACCGCGCAGCTACGGCAAGGGCAAGAGGCTGGCCGCCACAAACAACCTGAACAGGCCGACCCGGAAACCGGACGCCGATAATATCGCAAAGGTCATTTGCGATGCGCTTAACGGTTTGGTGTATATAGACGATACGCAGGTCGTTAAGCTGACTGTCGAGAAACTCTACGGAGAGCCGAGGGTAGAGGTTGAGATAGAAGTAATATAATCACACGGACGGTAATCACATGGACGACATAATCACAGCGAGCCGTAATAAACCCTCATACGCGACAGAGCGCGAACGGATGATTACAGAAAACAGGGGCCTTGTATACCTTGTTGCCGGGCGATATATTAAAAAACAAGGCTTAAGACACGAGGACACAGAAGATATCATCCAGGAGGCTGAGATGGGCCTCATCAACGCGGTTGACAGATTCAAGCCGGAACTGGGATATGCGTTCTCTACCTATGCCGTCCCAGTTATCAGTGGCAAAATTATGCGGTGGTTCCGGGATCACCCTAACTACACCTCTATAAAAATACCCAGATCACCGATATACAGCGGCAATTCAGACGAGGCTCGTAAGGCCCGTGAAATCTTTCGTGAGGCCAGGCTGGACGCGCAAGTTCCCGGTAAAACCAAAGACGATGTGACCTTCAAAGACCTGCTGCCGGGGCCGCCGGATACCTACGGCGTCTACCTGGACGATATGTTGGAGACGATCAGAGCGCTTCTATATAGGGGGCACACGCCTGATGTGGCGGAAAGGATGCTGCTCTGCCTGACGGAGTATGTGCTGGAAGGCCGCACCCAAGATGAGATCGCGGCGGATATGGGTATTTCGCAGGCCCATGTGCACAGGAGCATCAGGATAATCGCGGAACTGTGCAGCAAGCATAAGGCGCTTTTTATTGACGGCGTGCCGCGTGCCGGGCTAGATATTGGCAATTCGACGAATCGCGCTTTACAGTAAAGGACGGGGACGGCGAATGAACGAGAGTTATCTTTTTAGGGGCAAAGGCAAGCACACCGGAAAATGGATAACCGGCAGCTTGATATGTAGCAACGAGGGCCGTTATATTAGTTACGGAGGGTGGGGTTTAGCCACGATAAGTTTTTGTTCACATAAAGACGAAATTCGTGTACTGGTAGAGGAAGTTGACCCCGCTACCATCGGCCAGTGTACCGGCCTGCGGGATAAGGGCGGGAAGCTGATTTTTGAGGGGGATATATTGACCCGGATTGGTAGAAACGTTAAAAGAAGATATGTTGTTGAGTGGAACATGTACTATTGGGCGCTAAATGACAATCGGATTGAATCGAGTTTGCTTATGAACGCCGGTGACCTGCATGACCAAGTGATTATCGGGAATCGATGGGACAATCCAGAACTGCTGAAGGAGGCAGAATGATGACAGAAATCGAAAAAAGGCTTACAGAAAAGAACCCAGATGGAACATGGTATTTCAAGGATTGCGGCGGGTGCTATGAACCAAACTGCGGCGAAATTAACTGCGAAAAATTCCATGAGCAGGCAGCAAGGCTCGCCGCCTATGAAGACGCCATGCCACTCTCCCGTGCCCAGGAGCTGGCTAAGGCAGATGAGGAGAGTCGGCTTGTAGCGCTGCCATGTAAACCCGGAAGTATTATTTATGAGGTAAAGGACGGGAAAATACAAAAGAAGAAATTTAAAGAATTTAGTGTTGACGAGAACTGCATAAATGTTTTTGTAACCGGACCATCTTGTGACGGTTACTGTCAGTGGCGTAATTTATTGAATTTTGGAAAAACCATTTTTCTCACACTCGCCGAGGCTGAGGCGGCGTTGCGAAGCCGTGAAAATAATGAGTGATGGCGACCAGTGGCTCCTCGACGGAGATTGCGGTAAATGCCGCAAAAATGGTTACTGTCACAAATTATGCTGCCCTGCGAAGCTAAGATTACAAGCGATGATTGAGGCGGCACTAAAAGAAGGGATAAACAAATCATGAATACCAATAACGCGCAAGTGATGAAAACATATAACCCGGATAAAATCAAGGCTTGCTCCTATTGCCGGTCATCGGAGCCGAATTATCATGCGACAAAAGAAAACGGAGAGCCATATTTTGTGTGCGATAAAGGTCATAAGTGCAAGCCAGGGCATCAAAACGGCTGTGAAGACTATATGCCGGCGTGGTGACAGAGGGATAGGACGGTGCAAAATGAACTATAAGATTTGCCCAATATTTACAATTGCAGTAACGGCACAATACTGGCCAAAGGCCGTAATAGATGTGCTTGCTGGGAGATTAGAGATTAATAAACTTGATATCCAAAGCTGCCCTTGTGTTGATTCCTGCGCCTGGCGCGTCGGCTCCGGCTGCGCGCTGGCCATGAGCAAACAGGAAGCCTACCAGAGCGGATTAACGGACGCTAAGGCGGATGGGAGCGGGTTGGAGTGACAAGCGAGGAAATAAGGCGCAACGGCGAGCTTGTTGACAACAAAAACCCGCACTTTGACAGATACCGGATGCCAGGCGGGTATTATGTATGCGTTTATAAGATGCCGGCTGGCAAAAGCGCGCGCGATAGACCCATGCGACAAGGAAATTTTGTAACTGTGGCGAGGTGGACAGAACGTGAAGAGCGCTTAATTATTGACAATATGGATAAACCGTTGGATGAGCTAATAAGATTATTTCCAGGAAGAACCAGCTCCGCTATTAAAGTTAGAAGAACTCAGCTTAGGAAAAGATTAGATAAGTAATTTGAAGCAAAGGAGGTTGTATTATAGACACGTTGTCTTACCGCACCCGCGACGGCGACGGAAACGATATTGTAAGACAAGTTAGCATAAAACAGTATCCTGCTGAAAATATAGATTTTGTATGTATGTGCGGCGCGCATTATACAAAAGGCATAGATATAAAAAAAATCGTATCCTCTAATTTTACCGATTGGAGATACGTCACCGAACATGTTTGCGAACGATGCGCAGACATGTTCTCTTTGTATTTTTATAGCTATATAATCGATTCTCAAGGCGTCAGGCTTCTCAACGTCCGCGAGATGGCGGAGGAAATTCAACAGCCGCAGGCTCCGCCGTTTAAGACTGTAATTACGACGTCTCAAAAAAAGCACTTGTTTTACAAGGCCGTTTTTAACGATAATCCCGACAATTTTTTTGTAAACTTGGAAGAAGAACAAATACAATGCAACCTTAACAAATTACGGGAGCAGTTTACCTTTGTCTCATCATTGCAGGCGCTTGGAGACAGTAAGACGCGCTTAAAGCGCGGCGAAATACGTCACGACATACTGCTGAAAGGCAAAATTGGCACTCGTGATTACGCAAAGGCGCTCAAATACTTACAAGAGCAGTTAAAGTCCAGGCAGATACAGATACCCCTGTATCTGTCGCAAAAGCCAAATATTACAGAGGAGGAAGCTGTATGCAAGCTGGATTCGGTACTGAATCATTGAGCCATGCACGAGCCGCGTTGCTTCTATACGCGATGTATAGGAGCCGCGGGAAGGAATCCAGCCTTAACGGGTTGGAAACATGGGATAGGTGCGCCGCCTATATACGCGGCGCGGTGCTTAAGTCTAGTACAGTCGCTGAATTTGTCCAAAATTTTTGCAAAAAGGCGGCAATCGGGTCTATTGTGCCGCGCTATCTGGAGACAACCGGCTTTGTGCCGATTGATGATGTCGGCACCCTGGCCAAAGTCGACGGTGTATATGATTATCAGCTTGATATTTTTCAGGATGATAAAGTTTTGAAAATTTTTGCGAACGAGGCACAGTATATCATTATGCTCGTCCGCGAAAAAATCCAAAGAGAAAAGGAGTTGTTCACAGATTATGAAGCTGACGATCAGATATAAGCTCACCGCGCCGCTCTCACATATAGGCGAGACGGCCAGCACCGGGAGTTACTTCCAGACAGTCCTGACGAGCGCCGGCAAAATACCGGTCGTGACAGCCAATTCCGTTCGGGGACAGCTCCGCGACTGCGGCGCGAAATTCCTGCTGGACACGTGGGGAATTAAGGTAGACAAGGACGTTTTTCATACTTTGTTTTCTGGCGGCAATATCTCCGGGACAATGAAAAACGACATCGGCAAGGCGCAGAAAGTGCGTGAGGTGTTCCCGCTCGTTTCGTTATTCGGCGGCGGTTTGGGGGACATAATCATGGCCGGTAAGCTCAACCTAACCTTCGCCTATCCGGTCTGCTGGGAAAGCCAGGAAATTACAAATATCAAATCGGACATATCCTGGCATAATCTCATTGATGAGATTGAGCATACGCGGACGGATGATAGTAAAAACGACAAGCTGGTTAAATATATCTCAAATCCCGACGCGGCCAAAAAGGAAGGCACGGCCAGCACCCAGATGAGGTATGGAGTGCAGTATTTGGCCGCCGGAACAGAGTTGTGGCAAAAACTCTCACTGATAAACGCAAATGACTTAGAAACAGGCACGTTATTGAACGCGTTTAAGGTGTGGTTCGAGTGCCCGACGCTGGGCGGGATGGCGTCTAAGGGCTTTGGCTACTTTGACGCGGAGATTAATGGCGGAGAAATGAGCGTTATCGGCGGAAGGATAAAAATATCAGACGGTTGGGCTAGCCTTATCGCAAACTACCAAAGTTATCTCCAGACCGTAGACTACGAGCCGTATCTTGGCCTGCTTAAGGGCGCGGCAAAAGCAAAAGAAACCAGTAAGTCGAAGGCGCCCGGTAAAGAATTTTTATCGTTGCAAAAAAAATATCCAGAGATGGATAATGAAATTTTCGAAGATTGCTTGACAATGCAGAAAACGCTGGAGGCGAATGAAATTTATAAATCCCTTGAAGATATTTACCAAATTTGGAGTATTTACTCCGAACAAGAGTTTTCGGCAAGCTGGATGAATACAGACTTTAATAAAATCGAATCTATCAAATATGCATTCCGTGACAATTCGAACGCGGAGGAATAAAAATGGCAAAGGAGCCGACGAAGCCGCTGAAAGTTACGGCGAAACTGATTGACGGACGGATAAACAGCGCAGACGGCATAATAATGCTCGACGCCGTCTTATATCATGCATGGTTTTTAAAGCACCATCCTGATGTATTTGAGACCGGAGCCTGGATGGAACACGGCTCGGGTTATGTAGGGCTGCCGCTTCGTCAGCTGCCCGGAAACCGGTGGGCAGCCAGCAAAGGGATATACATTGAGTTATCCCAAAAAGTTGAGTATTGGAACAAGCGTCCTGACTTTTTCGCGCCTGACAAAATTGACATGTTAGACATGGACAAAGGGATAATATCCGACAGCGTGGGAAGATATAGGGCATACCGTGTCCCAAACGTGATACGGGTGCTCAAAGACAGCACGATAGACTTTTACTGCGTCGGGCACGCCGATGAGATACTTGACCTGCTGTCTCATATCCCCGCTGTCGGCAAAAAGGCGGCTATGGGCTGGGGCTATGTGGCGGATTGGAGAATCACAGAGATCGTCGAGGATTACAGCCTCATGCATTCGGATTATGGGCTGATGAGGCCGACGCCGGTGGAGGAAGCTGGCAATATGGATTTGTCGCGTTATCCGATTTACGATTACGCGATAAAACCGCCGTACTGGAAGGCGTGCAATCTTAGGAGATGTTATGTGCCATGTTAAAAATTTGCTTTGTTGAATTGCGGGACGACAAGCGCGAAGCCGGCGGTAGTTTAGGCGCAAACTCGATTATATACGCGGCGAGGAGTGCCGGATATAACATAGACGTACTTGACCAGACATCGAACGGATATGATATAGAACTTTTATCTGTGCATTTTTATACAGGTTATCCGCTGGTTAAGCGTATGCCAAAAAGAGCAAAATATAGAATAATCGGAGGAAGTCCGCTAAAAAATAATCCCCTGCCGTTAATACGTTTTTGTGATGCCTTGTGTTTGGGCGAAGGGGAAAGCTGGATAGCAGCCGCCCTCGGCATATTAAGCGAGACAAATGATATTGAACGGCTGGCATCGTTGCCCGGAACAATCGTTTCAAAGTTGTGGGTTAAGGGCAGCCCTGTTCCGCCGCCGAATTTTGAGCCGCAAATCCCTAAAAACCCGCCATTTCTGCGTAATGACGATGGCCAGACAGGACGTAATAAGGCGTGGGAAATTGAACTGACACGAGGCTGCCCGTTTAATTGTAAGTTTTGTGCGCTTTCCAGCGGCAAAAACTATCGGTATATGCCGCTTGCGGATGTAAAAATGGCAATTGATAAAATAGATACAAGCAAGTGCAGAGCGGTGGACTTTATTTCGGCTGAAAGCGGGAGCCACCCAGAATTTAATAAGATAATTGGTTATTTAAAAGATAAGGGAATCACATACCGTTTCGGCACATCTATACGGTTGGAACAGATATTAAACGGTGAAGTCTCAACTGTATCTAATAATAAGCTGAGGATCGGAATAGACGGATTGTCTGAGGAAACCAGATTTCAGGCTGAAAAACGGATTACTGACGACATGATCTATAAACTGTTTGAAAAATGCATACGGGAAGGGCACGTTAATTTTAAGCTTTACATGATTATCGGTTATCCCTGGGAAGATGACAAACGGTTCGATGCGGATTTCGCAAAGTTTGACGCTCTGATAAGTCGAATAAAGCCTCTGGCTCTCAAAAAAAATATAATCATTGAGATAAATTGGACGCCGCTTTTACCACTGAAAGGCACACCGCTTGAGGGAACTGTCCCTACTTATAACTACAGAATGTATGAAAAAATCTCTATGTGGCATGCGATAAATCGACATCCGCAAAAAAACAAGGGGTTATACATAAAGGAAATATTGCCATCTGTACCGTGGCAATATAATAAGCTTCTTAAGATCGCCGTTGGGGATGAGGACACTCTATGAGCTCTTGGGCTTACAATGCCCTGCATATACTTGCACATATAAGTCAAGGGCCTCCTGCCTGCCGACGTTAAGCCCTCTTACGTACAATTATGCCCGGAATCGACATAATTGTCAAGGAGGGCGCATGAGCCAGACAAAATACAAACTGCCTACCGATCTTAAGTCAGAATGCATAAGCATCGTCCGTGGATATGAGCGGCGGGTGAGGCTGTATCATCAGCGCCGGGAAAAGGTTATATACGGCTCGCCGACGCCCGACGGACAGCCGAGAGGGAACACGCTGCCGGATATCACCCAAGACAAGGCCATCAGACTAGAAGTTATCGAAAGCAGCTTTGATACCAGGGCTATGCGGGCGGTTGAACATGCGAGGGCTATGGTCGGCATTGACCTCGCTGACGAAAGCGCCAGGCAGATACTCAGGGCGGCGATAATGGACAGCTGTTTAAAAGGGCGCAATTTTTGCTTTGGCTATTGGCCGCTGACGATGGAAAGGGATAACTTCTATGAGCGCCGCCGCAGGTTTTTGTACGATATCGCAAATTATTTAGGATTTTTATAAAAGTGCGGACTGTGCGTCGAAAAGATGTTTTATAATGGCAACGTGACAATTTGCCGCAAAAGCAAGAGGGCTATTCGCCCTCTTGCTTTAAGTCTAGCAGTGATTTGCAGTCGGCAAGGATAAGATGCCTGGCATATTCGCTCATAGATAATCCGAGCCGCGAAGCTTTTTCTTGCAGAATTCCTTTTACTTCCTCAGAAATCCGGATTTGAAGGTATTCACTTTTCTTAGGTGACGGCGGCATGGTCACACCTTCTTTCTTGTGATAAAGCAAATGATGGCATACATGATAATTAAAGCAATAACCAGTATATCGAGTATGCCGATGCTTGAGAAATTGATTACTTTAGCCGCAATTAACAAAATTAACAAAATTGATATTAGGTCTTTCATTTTAGCGCCTCCTGTGCTATAATATATTTATAGGGGTGCCCCGCCTTTCGGCGGGGCTGGGAAATTTACTTCCCTTTTCTAAGATACTCATCAAGCTTGGCGAAGATTTGGATTGTCAGCCAAGTTATGGTGAGTATCCTTTTTAGTTCTTCCATGTTACCACCTCCTTTCTAATATTATTATAACATATGTTATGTCATATGTCAATACTATATTAAGAAATAGTTATTGGAAATGTTTTCAATGAATTTTTGTTCAGTATCGTAAACGCCCCGCAAGGCGCTTTTTATTTGCCCCCTGATGTATGCGCACATTCCGATAGATATTAATTGGAGGCGGTGCCCAGTGCCCTACCGTGCCAAAAAACCATGCGCATACCCCGGCTGCCCAAAGCTGACGGATAAACGTTACTGCCCCGAACACGCGCGCGAGGAATCCCTGCGCTACGAGCGTTACGACCGTGACCCCCATCACGGCCAGAACTACGGGGCGTCATGGAAGCGTGTCCGCGCGAGATTCCTCGAAGAGCACCCTCTGTGCGAGTTGTGCCTGTACGACGGGAAGTTAGTTCCGGCCACACTTGTCCATCATAAGCGGAAAGTTACGGACGGCGGGACGAATGACTTTGAAAACCTGATGTCACTTTGTCAGAATTGCCACAGCCGGCTTCACGCCAAAAAGGGAGATCGCTGGGGGTAAACTTTCAAATTTTGAAAATAAGGAAATAGATTTTGAAATTTGAATTTAAAACGCCGGGGGAGGGGTAGGTCAAAAACTTTCAGGGTTTCGCCCCTACACCGGCCTCGGGCAATCGCGCGAGATTTCGCAATTTCAAAAGGTAAAATTGGAATATGAAGAGGCGATGAATTATATGCCGAGCGGCGGCTCCCGTCCGGGCTCCGGACGCCCGAAAAAACCGGTTGCGGATAAGATTCTTGAGGGAAATCCGGGGAAGCGGGATATAGTTGTGTTATCTTTTCCGGCCGGCAAACAAAAGTCAAAAAATCAAAAGCCAAAAAATCAAAAACCAAAAATACCGAGTTTCCTTGACTTGTCAGCCAAAGAGGGGGACGCTTCGCTCCCGAAGGCCAGCGAGATACTCAAGGCGCTCAAAGATTTTATCGCCTATGCCGGGTGTACGGATTACGTCCCTGCGCTGCTCGTCGAGGACTTCGCGTTCTTACGCCGGGCATACCTGGAAACGGAGATGATGAACCGGAAGTATGGCCGTATATCCAGCGGTAAGCGGTCGCCTTACGTACAGATCGCGCTCGACTACCAGAAGGCAAGCCTGGCGGTTTTCATGCAGATCTGGAACATTATTTCCGAGAGTTCCACGCAGGTTTACGAGAAAGACAGAAACACATTTCTTTCGAGCTTAGAGAATCGGGGGTTTTAGCATATGAAATCGACGAGCCGGTTTGAACAGGTCGATGTGAATCTGCTGGTGCCGTATGCGCGTAACGCCCGCACCCACAGCAAAGAGCAGATTCTCCAGCTGCGCTCCAGCCTTCGTGAGTTTGGGTTCGTCAATCCAATTCTGATCACAGCGGACTATTCTGTGATCTCCGGCCACGGCCGGCTGGAAGCGGCGAAGGCCGAAGGGATAGCTGCCGTTCCCTGCGTTTTCGTCGAACACTTAACCGAGGCCCAGAAAAAGGCGTACATACTCGCCGATAACCGTCTGGCGCAAAGCGCCGGATGGGACGAGGAGCTTCTCGCGCTTGAGCTTGGCGAGCTGAAAGAGCTGAACTTCGACATGAACCTGACCGGTTTTGACATTGAGGAAATCGAGAAGCTCTTCGCCGCCGGCAATCCGGAAGTCGAAGAAGACGACTTTGATGTTGACGCCGCGGAAAGGGAACCGGTTCTTGCGCAGCATGGCGATGTCTGGACGCTCGGCCGGCACCGGCTGCTGTGCGGCGACAGTACCGTCAGCGCCGATGTTCAACGGCTGATGAACGGTGAGAAGGCCAGATTCGTCTTTATAGATCCGCCATGGAACGTAGACTATGGCTCCGATACGAAGCACCCATGCTGGAAGCCGCGCCAGATTATGAACGACAATATGAGCGCCGAGCAGTTCGGCGCTTTTTTGTTGGCCGCGTTCAAATGTATCGCGGAGGTTTCGGCGCCTGGGACAATGCTCTACTGCGTTATGTCGGCGCAGGAATGGGGCAGCGCGATGATTACCCTGCATGAAGCCGGGTTTCATTGGTCGTCAACGATTATATGGGTAAAGGACTCCCTGGTTCTATCTCGCAAGGACTACCACACGCAGTACGAGCCTATCTGGTACGGCTGGTACGCGCCAAACGGCGAACCGCGGCTCTGCCCGCTGGCCGACCGGAAGCAGTCGGATGTCTGGCAAATCCCGCGCCCGAAGAAAAGTGAGCTGCATCCCACCATGAAGCCGTTAACTCTGGTCGCCAGGGCGATCATGAACAGCTCCCGACCCGGCGATATCGTTCTCGATACCTTCGGGGGATCGGGCTCAACCCTGCTCAGCGCGGAGCAGACCGGCCGCTCCTGCCGGATGATGGAGCTTGATCCAAAGTATGTGAGCGTTATCTTGCGCCGGTACGCTGAGTTCAAAGGAAACGGCGGCGCGGATATTTCCGTGAAGCGGGACGGCGAGGTACTCTCATACGCCTGCGCAGTCAATGTGATAAAAAGTCTCTCTCGTTGATTCTGGCAGTATAAATGGACGTGTTATCCGGTTGATGTTCTTGGCTTTCTACGGTAACATGATACTACCAAAATTAAACGAGGAGGCGCACAAATGAAACTGAATTATAACGTAACGGGCAAGGAAAGAAAGAACCTTGTCGCCGCCATCGCCGAAATCCTTAATGCTCCGGCGCAGTACCAGGGGATGCCCAGCGCGGCGTACCGTATCGGCGAGTACACGCTCGGCAAAGCCGGCTTGCTCGAAGGCCCGGACAGCCTCGGCCTGGAGGACGAACTTCACCGGAGAGGTTTTGACGCCGAAGGCGAGACCCGCGAGTACGATGAGCCGGATACTTACGAGAGCGGTTTGGTCGGCATGGACACGGCCCCATCATTCGAGGACTTGGACATGACTGAGGGCGAGGAGCTTGGGCTGGGACAGGAGCGCCGCGAAGACTTCCGCGGTGAGAACGGGCCGCAGCCGGACGACCGCCCGCAGCCGGACGACTGCCTGGAGCCGGACGACTGCCTGGAGCCGGAGGCCACGGCCACGGAAACTAAGCTTGTCACGGTCAGCAACTACATGGCTCCGGACACCCTGGCCATAGAAATCCCGCTCAAGGGGTTCACGCCAGAGAAGCTGGACAACTTGGCGAACATGATCGCCGCGAAGGCCCCGCTCCTTAAAGCGGCCCTCGGTGCAGACGACGTCTCGTTCCGGCTGAACCGCGACACGCTCCTGTTCCCCTGGTTCGCAGGGAACCTCGACGCCGAACGCGTCAATGCTTACTCCACGCTGATCGCCTTTATCTGCGAAGCGGCTAAAAAGAAAACGCGCGTCACCGCGAAGGAGCGGCCCTTTACCAACCAGAAGTACGCGATGCGCTGCTGGCTCCTCTCCCTCGGGTTTATCGGCGCGGAGTTTAAGACCGCTCGGAAGATCATCCTGGAAAAGCTGGAGGGCAACGGCAGCTGGCTTAACGGCAGACCGGCGACGGAGGCCTCCGATGAATAAGCCGGATGGCAAGGCGCTGGAACAGCTTCTCGCGGTGCGGGATTCCGGCATGACAAATATGCTGGACTTGAATGCGGTGCAGAGGATCTCATTTGACAGGGATTTCTACGAATTGGTGAACTTCATTGAAGAAAACCGTCTGGAGTATATAAACTTCATTATGCACGGGCGGCGCGAATAAACCGAACAGCAAAGAGAAATGGCTTCCAGACGGGAGCCTTTTTCGTTGCTTATTCTCAGCGAAAGGAAGGTCACGGACTTGGACGGCTATGATTCAAAAATGCCGAAGGCGAACAAAATGATCAATCCGGACGGGAGTATAACGACTTTCGGCGGGGTGCCGGTGTCCGATGCCGTGGCTCTTTATGAGTCAATGGCTCCGGCAGCGAACAAGTTGCTCAACTCAGACGGGAGCATAACGACTTTCGGCGGTGATCCGGTGTCTGACGCCGAGGCCCTGTATAAAACAATGTCTCCGAAGGTAAATAAGTTCCTCAATCCAGACGGTTCTATTTCTACGTTTGATGAAATCCTGGGCGGTGGAGGCGGCGGGGCTTCGGCCCAGGGCTGGCGGCCGCGTCCGGACTGGATTCAGATCGACCGGGATGTGCCGGCCGGTTCCATCGTGTTCCTCTGTACGGATACCGGCGGGAACGGCATCGCGTTTCAACCGACTCTAAACCCCACATCGGGAACCTATACGGTAACGGTGAACAACGGAACAAGCGACATTTATACCGTCACGAATGCGTCAAATACAAAGTTCGAGTATCGGTTTGCCAAAGGCGGCGGGAAACCCTGCGCGGACGGTTCAACGACATATAAGGTCACATTGACGGGCAATATTAGCGGTTTTACCGCGGCTCCGCTTATTTTCAGCTTTCCGAATTTCTCGTCCATTCTGTGGTGTGTTATTGATTGCCCGTCCTTAAACAATATCGCGGGTCTGTTTGCGTCCCCAAACCCAAACCCTGTGCGTTCGGTCCTTATTGAATGCTGTGATGTTCGGAGTTGCGGAAGCAACGCGTTTAACTTCGATCAGGTCTTTCTCTACAGTAATATGTTGCAAAAAGTTGTTTTGCCGAGTAATGTGACCGCTTTAGGCGCATCTTCATTCGGCTATTGCACCTCATTGAGGGAGCTTAGTTTACAAAGCCCCTTAACAAGTATTGGAGCCGCTGCTTTTTCTAATTGCTCTTCGCTTCCGGGTTGTACCACCGCCGCAACGATGGGGATTGGCGTTTATCAAAACTGTAATTCGCTTAAAACGGCATCTGTTCCGACGCCGTTCACGGTCACGTCCGATAGTAATCTGTTTTCTAACTGTCAGGCGCTTTCGGTAATCAGCGGTTCGGACAATATTAAGTCTTCCGTTGAAATTGCAATCGCTAACATGTTTAGTTACTGTTGTTGTTTAAGAGAACTTGACTTATCCGGAATGTTGCTGGCGTCGTTCCGATTTGCGGGAGCCGGGACCTCCATTTTGCCATACGCTTTGGAAAACCTCTGGTGGCACCCGGCCAGCACTTTCTCTTCGGCTACCGCGCCACAGATTCAATTGCCCTGGTGCAATATCAGCGCGGTAAATCTTAACGATATTTTCAGCCGCCTGCCGACCGTCACCGGGAAGACGATCAGCATCAACGGCAACCCCGGCGCGGCCGCCTGTGACAGAACAATCGCCACGGCCAGAGGCTGGACGGTAACAGGATAAGGGAGTGACCCATATTTCCGATTACGTTTACACCCCGTCGCCGCTCATGCTGCCCACCAGCACCTACGACAAACGCCGCGCGGACTACGCCGTGAACTTCTTCGAGGGCGACGAAACGCGTACCATGCTGACACATACGTCCGGGGAGTGGTTCGGGAAACGGTTTATACTGATGCCGTGGCAGGAACAGATCGTCCGCGATCTGTTCGGTATAGTCAACAAAGAAACCGGGTTCCGTCAGTTCCGGACGGCGTATGTTGAAATACCCAAGAAGAGCGGCAAGTCCGAACTGGCGGCGGGGATCGCGCTGTACCTGCTTTTCGCCGACAAGGAGGCCGGGGCCGAGGTCTATTCCTGCGCGGCGGATACGAACCAGGCCAGCATCGTCTTTCGGACGGCCTGCGAGATGGTTAAGAATTGCAGAGACTTAAGCGCGATCTCGAATATCGTAAAGTCCACCAGCCGTATCATATTCCCCCATACCAACAGCTTCTACCGGGTAATCTCCAGCCAGTCGAACGCCAAGCAGGGGTTCAACGTCTCGGGCCTGATCTTCGACGAGCTCCAGGCTCAGAAGACGCGGGAGTTCTTTGACACGGTAACGAAGCTGACCGGCGACGCAAGGCGGCAGCCGCTGTATTTTATCATTACCACCGCCGGCCGGAGCAAGACCAGCGTTTGTTATGAGCTGCACAGCAAAGCGAAAGACGTAATCAGCGGCGCGAAGATCGACCCGGCTTTCTACCCGGTGGTCTACAGTATGGAAGAGAATGACGACTGGAACGATCCCGCGGTATGGAAGAAGTGCAACCCGTCGCTGGGGGTAACTGTCCAGATGGGGACGATAGAAGCCGCCTATGAACAGGCGAAGCTCAACCCCGCCGAGGAGATACACTTCCGGCAGTATCGCCTGAATGAGTGGTGCAACGCCGACATCCGCTGGATGCCTATGAAGAAATGGGACGCCTGCGGCGAGGATATCAACCCTGACTTGTTCGAGGGATATGACTGTTACTGCGGGCTCGACCTTTCCAGCACCAGTGACCTGACCGCGCTGGCCCTCGTCTTCCCGCCCAGATACGACGGCGACAAGTATACGGTTATGCCGTATTTCTGGCTCCCGGAGAATACAATCGACTTCCGTTCCCGGCGGGATCATGTGCCCTACGTGTCCTGGATTCACTCCGGCGTTTTTGATACCACCGAGGGCGACGTGGTCGACTACGACGTGATCGAGGCCAAGATTGCCGAGCTGTCCGAACGCTTCAACATCAAAGAGATTGCTTATGACCGGTTCGGCGCTGAGAAAATACGCCGTGACCTGGAGGAGCTCGGGGCCGACCACGGGTTTGAGGTCTTCCCGTTCGGCCAGGGATTCCTCAGTATGTCGCCGCCCAGCAAAGACTTGTTTCAGCTTGTCCTGGAGGGCAAAATCCGTCACAGCAGACACCCGGTGCTGGACTGGAACATGGAGAATACGGTGATCGAACAGGACCCCGCGGGGAACATCAAGCCCAGCAAGCGGAAGTCTACGGAGAAGATAGACGGCGTGGTGGCGATGATCATGGGGCTGGCGCGGGCCATGGTTCACGGCGGGGACAATGCCGGGAGCGTGTATGACAGACGCGGATTATTGTTTTTTTAGGAGAGTAAAAGTAACTTCAGTCAGTTTATCTATTAACGTTGCGGAGGAATGAGTATGGGTTTTTTATCGGCGGTATCATCGCTTTTTCACTCGCGCGACAAGCCCCAAAACCGTATCGGCGGCAGACTTGAATTCCTGTTCGGCCCAACGGACGCGGGAAAGATTGTAAACGAGCGGACGTCAATGCAGGTGACCGCCGTTTACGCCTGCGTCCGTATTTTGTCCGAAGCGGTGGCCAGCCTTCCGCTGCACGTCTTTGAGGAGATGCCGGACGGCAGCCGGGAGCGCAGACTGAACCACCCGTTGTGCGGCGTACTGCGCTATGAGCCAAACCCGGAGATGACCCACTTCGTTTTCTGGGAAACGCTGATAAGCCATCTGCTCCTTTACGGCAATTGCTACGCGCAGATCATCCGGGACGGAAGGGGCCAGGTTACGGCGCTGTATCCGCTGCTGCCGGACAGGATAGACATCTCGCGGCGGCCTGACGGAAAGCTGATCTATATGTACTACACAGATATGGATGACCGCCGTATAAAGCGCGGCGGTACGCAGATCAGCCTTAACGACGACGAGGTGTTCCACGTGCCGGGGCTGGGATTCGACGGTCTGATCGGGTATTCGCCCATCGCGGTCGCCAAGAACGCCATCGGCATGGCGATGGCCACGGAAGAATTCGGTTCGCGGTTCTTCGCGAACGGGGCCAGGCCCGGCGGCGTGATTGAGCACCCGAAAACAATCAAAGACCCGGGAAAGGTTCGCGAGAGCTGGAACAGCATGTTTCAGGGCGGCGGGAACTCCAATAAGGTCGCCGTGCTCGAAGAGGGTATGACTTACAGGTCAATCGGCGTACCGCCCGAGGAGGCCCAGTTCCTTGAATCCAGAAAGTTCCAGATCAGCGAAATCGCGCGGATATTCCGTATTCCCCCGCATATGCTGGGCGATCTCGACCGGGCGACGTATAACAACATAGAAAACCTTTCCATCGACTTTGTGAAGTATACGCTCGACCCGTGGATCACCCGGCTGGAGGACGCTATACGGAAGGATTTGTTCCTGCCGTCGGAGAAGGGCCGGTATTACGCGAAGTTCAACGTGGACGGCCTGCTGCGCGGAGCGTATCGGGAACGTATGGAGGGATACCGGGTCGGGATTCAGAATGGATTCCTCAGCCCGAATGATGTGCGGGCCTATGAGGATATGCAAGCCATCGAGGACGGCGACGTTTACGCTATGAACGGCAATATGGTTAAGCTCGCCGATATCGGTATCGCATACCGCAAAAACGAATAGGAGGTGACACATGTCCAGGAAGTTTTGGAACTGGGTAAAAAACAAGGATGACAGCCGGACGCTTTACCTTAACGGCGTGATCGCCGAAGAGACATGGTGGGGCGACGAAGTAACGCCTAAAATGTTCAAGGACGAACTGATGTCCGGCAGCGGGGATGTAATCGTCTGGATCAACAGTCCGGGCGGGGACGTGTTCGCGGCGGCGCAGATATACAACATGCTCATGGAGTACATGGGCCGCGTCACCGTAAAGATTGACGGCATGGCTGCCAGCGCCGCGTCCGTGATCGCGATGGCCGGCGGCGATGTGTATATGTCCCCGGTCAGCATGATGATGATCCACAATCCCGCGACCATCGCCATCGGCGACAGCGAGGAAATGCTCAAGGCGAAAGCCCTGCTTGACGAGGTCAAGGAAAGCATTATCAACGCTTACGAGCTGAAATCAAGTCTCCCAAGGGCTAAGATCGGCCGTTTAATGGATCAGGAAAGTTGGATGAATGCGAACAAGGCCGTAGAACTTGGCTTCGCGGACGATATCATGTATAAGAACGAGAACGGGGACGGCTCCGGCCCGGAAGCGTGGCGGAACAGGGCAGTGGCCGGAATCGGCGGTATGCTGTTCAGCCGCCAGACGGTCATGAATTCCGTTTTGATGAAAATGCCGCGCACGGTATCGCAGAAAGCGGAGACTGCGGAGCCGCCGAAGCCTGAGCCCGCGCCGGAGCCTAAGGCGTCAGGGGTATCAATTGAGTCGCTTGAGAAGCGGCTCTCTTTGCTTACGCACTAAAAAATAATTTCAGGAGGAAGAAAAACATGCCTAATACTGCGTTGGAACTGCGCGAGAGACGCGCCAAAGCCTGGGACGCGGCCAAAGCGTTCCTTGAAAGCAAGAGGGGGCCTGACGGCATCATGTCCGCCGAGGACTCCGCCGTCTATGACAAGATGGAAGCCGACATTGTGAATCTCGGCAAGGAAATCGACAGGGCGGATCGTCAGAACGCCATCGAGGCGGAGCTCAACAGGAATCTGCGCGATCCTATTACCAACACGCCCGGCGCGGGTACGAATTCGGACAAGGGCGGGAAGAAAACCGGCAGGGCCAGTGACGATTACAGAACGGCGTTCTGGAATGCCATGCGAGGCCAGCCGGCCGTGAATGATTTCCTGCAAATTGGCTCCGACCCGGATGGCGGATATCTCGCGCCGGATGAGTTCGAACGGCAGATCATCCAGGGCCTTGAAGAGCTGAATGTGTTCAGGACGCTGGCCAGGGTGATCCGGACGTCCAGCGGAGACCGTAAGATTCCCATAGCCTCGCAGGGGATTACCGCGTCGTGGGTTGAAGAAGGGCAGGCGATCCCGGAGACCGACGCGAAGTTCTCCCAGATCACGCTGTCGGCGTACAAGCTGGCGGCGCTGGTCAAGGCCAGCGTGGAGCTGCTCAACGACAGCGCATTCGACATCCAGGCGTACCTCGCGGCCGACTTCGCCCGCGCTTTCGCGCAGCAGGAAGAGGACGCGTTTATCAACGGCGACGGGGTGGGTAAACCCACGGGCATCCTCGCCGACGCGCCGGTCGGCGTGACGGCGAACAGCCCCACGGCCCTGACCGCCGACGAACTGATCGGGCTGGTCTATTCCCTTAAAGCCCCGTATCGCAGCCGGTCTGTATATCTGATGAACGACGCCACGGTGGGCGCCATCCGCAAGCTGAAAGACGCCAACGGTCAGTATCTGTGGCAGCCCGCGCTCACGGCCGGCACTCCAGATATGATCATCGGCAGGCCGCTCTACACGTCGGCGTTCATGCCCGTGATCGCGCCTGACGCCGTTACGGTTCTGTTCGGCGATCTGTCGTATTACTGGATTGCGGACAGAACGACACGTAACTTCCAGCGCCTGAACGAGCTTTTCGCCACAACCGGGCTGGTGGGCTTCATCGGCTACCAGCGCGTGGACGGCAAGCTGATACTGCCGGAGGCCGTCAAGACGATCAAGCAGGGCGAGACGAAGTAAGCCCGCTTGACTGATCCACGGCGCGAAGGAGGCCGATACTTTGGCAATAATAAGCAAAACGGCGCTTCTGCGGGCGGTAAAGAAGAACCTGATCCTGGGGCACGGCGAGGACGACAAGCTGATTCTGGGTTACGTCGCCGCGGCCGTTGACTACGCGGAACGTTATCAGCACAAAGCCGAGTCGTACTACAGCTCTAACCTGATGCCGCCGTCCACCGTGCAGGCTGTCGTCATGCTGGCCTCGCATTTTTACGAATCCCGCGACGGTTCCACCGGAGGGTTCTTCGGCGACAACGTAAGCGCCGCCCGTCAGGTGGATGAGGCGGTGGAACGGCTGCTGCGGCAGAATAAGGATGTGCTGGTATGACTGGACAGGGCTGGTGATGCGGAATGTCGTTCGGTAAAATGACGGGCTTTATAAGCATCGTTAAAACATCCATGGAGCGCGACAAGGACAACATCATGCGCCCTGTGAACGAGATTTTGGCAAATGTGCGAGCCTATCAGGAGTTCCGGCACGGGACAGAGAGATGGTCTAACCTGGCGGCATTTTCAACCGCAAATTGCCTCTTTCGGTTCAGGAAGATTCCGGGGCTGACCGTTACGCCCGACATGAGCATTGTCAGCGGCGGCGTCAGATACCGCGTCATCAGCGCCGAGGACGTGCGCGGCAGGGGCATGTTTATCGAGGTGTTGGCGTCCGACACGGACCCGACCATATACTAACGGAGGAGATATTTATGGACAACATTATTTCTGACATCGCGCAAATACTGGATTCCGTCGGTATGCCGTCGGCTATGGGCGCATACCTGGAAGCTCCTCCCGACCACTACGCCGTGATTGAACCGGGGCACGATTCGTTCCAGGGATTTGCCGACAATCTGCCTACGATCGACATACAGCGCGCCAGGGTGACGGTTTCGGTTAAATCCGATTACTCCGACTGGCGTGTGAGGATAACAGGAGCCTTATTGTTTCAGTGTTTCAAATTCCTGGACCGGGCGTATATCGGCTACGACGGGGACACCGAATACTTTGCCTTTTCCGTCGACGTTGAAAAATCGTATTCCATCAGCCCATACCGGGCGTATGCCGCCGAAACGCTTGAACAGTTCAAGAAAGGGTCGTAGTATGCAGGACGTTGAAAAACAACTCCAGGATATGCTGAAGGCGTATTACGACGCGCTTGATAAAGGCGTCGAACAGGCGCTGAACTCGACAATGGCACAGGGCCTGCGGATGATACAAAGGACCGGCGGCTATAACGACCTGTCCGGGCGCTATCGCAGGGGCTTTCGCGTAGACCTGAAAAAGCTCAGGGCGGGGTCGAGGGTAGGCACCCTATACAACACCCGCTGGGCGCTCACCCATTTGCTGGAGTCCGGCCACGAGATCAGGAGGACCAGGAACGGACCCTCATACGGACGTTCGGCGGCATTTCCGCATTGGGATCAGACCGAGCAGTCCATGCTCGCTATGTACGACAGGCTGATAGAAGACGCCGTCAGAAACGCGCGCGGTTAGCGCGTCAAATCTAAACAGAGAGAGGTTATATGTTTATGACTGAGATAAAAGACAAACTTTGGTTTGGTCTGGAAAAGGTGCATTACGCGATGTTCTCACCCAGCGCCTTTACCTGGGGCACGCCCAAGCCGATCATAGGCGCGGTGGGCTTCACACCTACTCCACAGGGTTCGGAGACCACGCTGTATGCCGATAACGGCAGATATTTCCACTACACGAAGGACAACGGCGATCAGGGCGATCTGGAGATGTACCTCTTCCCTGACAGTTTTCTGATCGACATCCTCGGCTGGGCTAAGGACAACAACGGCGCGGTGCTCGCGCTCGCGAACAAGGCGCAGCTGCCCTTCGCTCTGATGTTTGAGGTCAATGTCGTCGACGAGAACGACAAGATCATCCCCATGCGCGTGATCTACTACAACGTCAAGGGCTCTAAGCCGACCATCCGATACAACACCAGCGAGGACGCCATCGCCCCGAATACCCAGACTATGACCATCACCGCCACGCCGCTCAACTTTGAGGGTATCGGGGACCTAACGTCCATACAGATCAGGCAGGACACTATGCCGGATGAGTTCGATACCTTCTTCGACGAGGTGTATACCCCCGAAGCCGCGGCGGCGCCGAAACCATAAGCCGCAATCGGCAAAAGAGGCGAGACGGGGTTTAAAACCTAGGGGGCGGCTTCATTGCCGCCCCCTATTCATTGATTCTAATTGGAATTTTTTCACGTGAATATTATGTCGTAATCATGTTATGATAAAGAAAAATATAAAAAGGTTGAGCATCATGAGAAAAAAAAGACAATTTATTATTGGATTCTTGCTTGGTGCAATGATTTTCAGTTCAGTTTCGGCATCTGCGGCGTCAAAGCAGACCATTGACGCCTATTTCGGACAGGCGAATTTAGTTGTTAACGGAAACCCGGTTAACAAAGAAACCTTGCTCTACAATGGAACTACCTACGTACCGCTAAGAGCGGCGGCGGAGATGTTAGGAAAAGAAGTTGCGTGGGACGGGGATACAAATACGGCGTATATTGATGAACCTGGGACAGGGAGGACGTTTGGAGGAACGTCGGCACAGACACAGACACCGACACCGGCGCCATCTCAATCCAGTAACAAACCTGCTTTTAGAAATAGTGGCGAGATAGAAAAATATATTAAAGATACCTACAAAGGATTTTCATATACAACAACCAGAACAGACGGACTTGATACAATATCAACTAATCGTACAGAAAAGATTTACGGTGTGGCTGCTTCATGGGACACGCCTGATAAAATATCTTATATTTTTATAAATAGTGATTGTGGATTTGCTTCAAAATCTGGCTATGAAGCCGCAAAAATTTATATGAAAAAAATAGCGGATGATTTAATCGCTAAATTGCCTGGTGTAGAAATTTCAGACGTTCATTTTTATCACGGGTGGTATAAATATCCTAATATACAGGAAGGCTATAATTCATTTGCGTATTGTAGATGGAAAACGGTAAACGGAATATTTACTTGGTATCCTACAAGTGATGATAAGTATGCGGAACAGTATTACAAATAGACAAATTGAACAAAAATTACTAACCAGCCTAACGGCTGGTTTTTTATTGGAGATATAACCATGCGCGTCATTCAAAACGGAAAAACGGCATTACATATCCGCGCCAGCAGCCTGGCGCGTTTATATTTTTTCCAGGAATTCGATATCGAACTGGACCGCTTTATTATAGACGAGCTGCAAGCGTCCAACGAGCCTGCGAAGCTCTCGGAGGCCCTGTTCAAAATAGTCTGGGCTATGTGGAAAGCCGATGCGTTTTACACGAAAACCCACGTGCTCGATTACCGGTCCTGGCTCACGTGGATGATGGAACTGCGGTTCGATATGAGCCGGCACGTCGACGCGGTAATGGAGGAGATCGAGAGCGGCTTTACAGTCAAGCGCACGTATAACACGGATAAGACCGGCACGGACGCGGGGAATCTGGCCAACAAAATCATCGCGGTAGCGTTGAAGATGGGTATGAGCCTGGATGAGCTGAACGAGCTGACGACCCAGGCTCTGATTGATATCATGCACGAATACGTGAAAACGGCCGGCGGCGAGGACACGAAGCGCAGGGCCACACCGAAAGAGACGGCCATGTTCTTCGGCGTGCGGCGCTGATACTATTCCTTGACAGATGTATAGATAAAAGTCGCTAAAACCTAACGGGAGGAGTTGGTTCGCATGCCTGCTAATTACAAGGGTATAAACATACAGTTCGGCGGGGACACAACCGATCTGAAAAAGGCGATCGCGGGCGCCAACTCATCCATAAAAGAGTTGGGCAAAGAGATAAAGGGCATAAACGATAATATCAAGCTCGATCCCACAAACATGGACGCCTTCGCTCAAAAGTCCGAGCTGCTGGGTAAGCAGATCGCCGAAACGGACAACAAGCTTAAAATGCTGTCCGCGACACAGGAGCAGTTCAGCTCCGGCAGTATAAGCCTGTCGGACGACCAGTACCTCAAACTCCAGGGCGACATCACCGAGACGGAGAATAAACTCCAGGCTTTAAAAAACACGCAGGAGCAGGTCAACGCCGTCATGCGCGGGGACGCCTCGGCCGTCTCCGCCGGAACCGCCCAGGCTCAGTACAGAAAAGAGTTGCAGGCCCTGGACGCCCAGCTCAGGCTCTATGAAAGTGAAATGACCAGGGTCAACGCGGTGTACGCGGAAAGCGACAAGAGCGCTGAAGCTTATAACGCGCGCATGACCGCGCTGCAGGGCGTATACGACGCCCAGAAGCAGAAGGTGGAGACGCTTAGCGCCGCGGTCCAGCGTTCGGCTCAGGATTACGGGGAAAACAGCAAGGAAGTCATAAAATGGCAGACCGCGCTGAATAACGCCCAGGCGTCCCTCGCGGATACGGTGACAAAGGTCGACGAGCTGGGCCAGAGCCTGGAAAAAACGGGTAATAAGGCTTCCATATTCGGCGACATGCTGAAAGCCAACATCGCGGCGGACCTGGTTAAAAAGGCGCTTAGCACAGCTATCAACTTTGCGCAGGAGGGCGCGAAGATGTACGCCGATCAGGCACAGTCCCAGGCCAAGCTGGCCCAGGTCATGAGAACCACGATGGGCGCGAGCGACGATCAGGCTGACAGCATAGTGAAACTCACGAAACAATACGAAAAAATGGGTGTCGTCTCAAAGACCGTCCAGGTCGCGGGAGCGCAGGAGCTGGCCACGTATATAAGCAAGCAGCGCACTCTTGAAAGTCTGCTGCCCGTGATGAACAACATGCTGGCGCAGCAGTACGGCATAAACGCGACACAGGAGAACGCCGTCAACATAGCGAGCATGTTGGGCAAAGTCATGGACGGACAGGTCGGCGCCCTGAGTCGGTACGGCTACGCGTTTGACGACGTGCAGTCCAACATCCTCAAAACCGGCACGGAATCGGAAAAAGTCGCGGTCGTCATAGACATTGTCACAGGCGCGATCGGCAATATGAACGAGGAACTGGGCAAGACCGACATGGGCAAATACGCGCAGCAGACCAATGAGATGGCCGATGCGCAGATGAGGATTGGCGAGGAATGGCAAAAGGCGCAGATGGCTCTGCAAACCGGGTTCATGCCGGTGGTGACGGGCCTGGCCGATGCCTTTACGGCCCTGCCGGCCGGTATGCAGCAGTCGGTCCTCGCGTGTGTCGCGCTGGCGTCTGCGGGCTATATGGTGAGTGCGGCGTTCGGTCCCGTCGGTCTTGTCATAGCCGGTATCGGCGCGTTGGGCATAGCCGCCTTCGCCGCCTACAAAAAAACGCAGGAGGAGGCGGCCGCCGAAGCCGAGAAGTTCAACCAGACCATCACGGAAACGAAGAACAATCTCGACGCGGTATACGAAACGGGAGCGAAAAACGATGCTCTGGTACAGCGCCTCAACCAACTGAACGCGGCGCTCGACAGCGGGACGCTGTCGGCGGACGACGCCGCCAAAGCCAACGATGAGCTGAAAAAAGTTAAGCAAGATCTGATAAACCTGTCCCAAGGCCGCATCACGGCTGAGAATCTGGAAAAAGGCGCGATAGAAAGCAACACCGAGGCGATAAAAGCACAGAAGGACGCCTATACGGAGCAGTATGTGCAGGCCCTGCGGAATAAGGTCGACTCGACGAGTATGACCAAGCTGAACGACGAACTGACGGAATCGCAGGAAAGGTACAACAAGGCCCTGGCCGATCAGCAGTCGGCTGTGGCGTACAGGAATGGTATCAGCGCACTGGCTGACGAAGTGAAGAGATTGAAGGCGGGCCTCGATGACGGCACAGTATCGCAGGCCGAGTTTCAGGCCGGGATGCAGGATATAATCGGCAAGGCCGACGCTTTGAGCAGAGCTGCCGGCCGCGGCGGTTTCGTTAACTGGGAACCATCGATAGCCGTACTGAACGGGCTAAACAAAGAATTGGCCGTAACCGACAAAAATCTCAATGAACTGGGCGAAAGCACAGGCGAATACAAAGCACAGGTCGACGATGTAACCACCCGGCTGGCGGTTCACATGGGCCGTGTAAAAGAGCTCGAAGATATAGAGAGCGGCGCGTTCGACCGCCGGCAGGCCGCGATCGCGCAGTTAAATGTCGAGGATGAACGTCGGCAAGCCCTGACCGCCGGTCTTAAGGAACAGGGAGCCGCCCTGGAGGGTGTCTCGGCCAATATTAACCGCGTCGTGGACAGCTCTAAAGACCTGCAGTCGGCTTACGACAGCCTGTCCAAGGGCCAGACGCTGAATCAGGACCAGTTGCTGAGCCTTATAGACACTTACCCTGAACTGGCTAAATATATAAAAGAAAACGGCGACTTTACCTTCCAGAACGGCAACGTAGTAAAGCAGCTTATAGAGATACGCCGTCAGGAAGCCATACAGATGGCGCAGACGGAGATCGACAAGACCAAGGACGCCATCGAGGGGGCGAAGAAAAGGATCACGGCTCTCAAGGCCGAGGCTTCCGCCCGACTGGCCTGGTGGTCCGACCAGGGCGCCGCTCTTAAGGACCAGGCGGCCATAGACGAGGCTCAAAAAGAAGTAGACGACTTAACTAACACGCTGACTGCCGCGGAGGCCGGACTGGCCGTACTCAACAGCACAAGTCTGAACTTTAGCAGCGGCGGAGGCGGGGCCGGAAGGATTGCCTCGGGCGCGGCCGGCGCGGCGAAGTCGGTCAGAGATACCAACGACGCCCTTACCGAGCAGCTTGCGAAACTCGACCACCGGAAAAAGATGGGTCAAGTAAGCACTCAGCAGGAGATCGACGACCTGACGCGCATACAGAAGGAGTATGCCAGGTCGGCGAAGGAGAAAGAGAACCTCGACGAGCGTCTGTATGCTCTGCGCAAGACCCTGCGCGACAAGGCTTACCAGGAAGAACTAAAACGAATCGCCGAGATGAAACAGGATAAAGAGGTCGATACCGACTACGGCGCGATCATTGCCGCGTATGAGAAACTGCAGAAACAGCTTGATGAACAGTACGACCAGGGCATTTTGTCCTATGACGGCTACGAGCAGCGCTACCAGGATGTCTCGGGCAAAATCTCCGATAGCGTCAAGGCCCAGGCCGCACAGCTTGAGCACATTTTTCAGAAGCAGACCGGCGATCTACAAAAACTCGCGGACGAGACGATACGCCAGAGCGACCGCATAATCGCGGTGAGCAAGGCGATGTCCGGCCTGAAGATGCCGGATGGCTCCGTTTTCAGTTTCACGCCCAAGGACGAGCTGAACATGTTAAATGAGCAGCTCGCGACAGCCGAAAAACTGAAGGCCAAAATGCAGACCCTGGCCGATCAGCAGAAAGCCGAACACCCCGGATATAAACTGACCGAAGCGCAGCTGCAGATACTCGAAAAGAGCGCGCGGCAGGTACAGGACTATAAAGATAAGATAACCGACCTGACCATTAAAACCGCCCAGGGTTTTCAGGCGGCTAATACCAAACTGACAGAACTGAACGCGAAGGTCGCCGAGGATCAGAAGAAAATCAACGCCGACTACGCAAGCAACACGGCCGCGGTGACCCGGAAGCTGAACGAAGATCTGACTAAGGCCGCGAACGACTACAACTCGAAGCTGGATACGCTGCGCGCGAATCAGATAAAGTCCGAACGGCAGGTGACGGACGCTTATAACGCGGAGCTGGAGAAACGGGTCAGGAGCCTGTCTAACTTTACCGGTCTGTTTTCTAACTTTGTCAAAAAAGATATGTCCGGGCAAGACCTGCTGCAATATCTGGAGAATCAGCTGGGTGCCGTCCAGGACTTCCAGGAGAGTATTCAGAAACTTGCCGACCGCGGCGTAACTGGCGACCTGCTGCAGGAACTGACCGATCTGGGTCCGAAGTCGGCGAATGAGATCGCGGCCCTCAATACCCTGACGGACGATGAGCTACAGAGATATATCGACACCTACAACGAGAAGAACAGGCTCGCGAGGGCCGAGGCTGAGAAAGGCATGGCCGCGCAGCGCCAGGCCATGAACGCTCAGCTGGAGCAAATCCGCAGCGACACGGCCGCGCAGATGGCCGCGCTCGCCGTCGAGTACAACTCCCAGATGGACAAGTTGAACATCGACGCCAGGGGCAAGCTCGATGACCTTAAATCAACATGGAGCGACGCTCTGGACAAGATCATCGAAGACAGCGGGCCGCAAATATCACAGTTACAGGGCGTTATCTCAGACGCGCTTTCGGCATTCAATATCGCGGACGGTATAGAGCTGGACGGCACGGCTGCGGCGGATGCGATAAAGAGCATTTCGGCGGGCATACAGGACATTGTGGACAGCGTAACGGCCGCCGCGCTGCCGGCTGTCGTTACGGTCACTGGGGATTTCAGCGGCATACCCGACGCCTCCGCCGAAGCGCTGAAAATGGTGGCGGATACGGAACCGGGTTGGAAAGATGAAGGCGGAGAGCTGGTAAAGTCGGCCGCCCAGGGCGTAAGTCAGACCACGCCCGCGCTGACGAACCAGACGTACGCGACGGGCGTCGCCGCCATGCAGGGCCTGGCTAACGGTATAGCGAACAGTCAATATATGGCCGAACAGGCTGCTGCTGCCGCGGCCCAGAGCGTTGCGGCGGCCATCGCCAAGGTGTTCGAGGTATCCTCGCCGTCAAGGCTGACCCAGCGTATAGGTAAGTTTGTCGCCACCGGCCTGGCTATGGGCATGATCGATTCTATCCCGATAGTAGAGTATGCCGCGAAGAAGCTGGGGATCGCGGGCGTACCGCGGGTCCCGGACGGCGCCGGCGCACCAGGCGGCGCGGCCGTATCCGGCTCCGGCGCGGTTGAGGTCCATATATCCAACACCATATATGTCACAAGCTCGAACGATCTGCCCTACCAGGTAGATCGCGCCAACCAGCGCTCGCTGCGGGGCATTCTGACCGTGCTGGGACAAAACTGAGGGTGATGCAATGCTGATTTCGGACGACATGTCCCTTTCGTGGGAAAATTCGCGCGGCGGGCAGATGATACTCGCGCCGTACACCGAATATTTCCTGACCGAATGTTCGGACAGCCTTGAGAATACAATCAACAGCGACAAGCAGGGCAACCTGGACGGAGAGACCTTTATATCCTCCAGTCTGGCAATCCGGCATTTTGAAATCAAAGGCTTCTTAAACACGGCGGCGCGCGGCGCGGCCATGAAGCGGATGATAGAGAGGACGTTCAACGCCACTCTGCCCGGCACGCTTACCTACGCCAACACGCGTACAAACACCGTGCGCCGTATCGACTGTATGGTCGAAAACCTGCCGGTCGTCAAGAACGAGGGCAACGACATCACGTTCAACATCCAGCTCGCCGCGCTGAAATCGCTGTGGTACGGCAGCGGCATGTCCGGGTCCATATCGACCATCAACAAAACCGGTCATTTCCCCGTCGTCATACCGCCGGCCGGATTTCTGTTCGGCTACCGCATAAATATCTTCGAGAACAAGATTGAAAACGTCGGGGACACGGCCTGCGGCGTCACATTCAGGCTCACGGCTCGGCTCGGGACCGTCACCAATCCGGTTATAACGCACAAGGACAGCGGCAGCGTTATAAAGATCATGTACAAGATGAATCAGGACGATTATTTCGACGTGATCAGTATGCCGGATAAGGCGCAGATACTGCTGAACGGCACGACCGACGCCATGCAGTACCTGACGGACGAAGCGCGCAGGCGCTTCTTCCTGTTGTACGTAGGAGTCAATACGATCGGCTACGGCGCCGACGAAAACGTCGCCAACCTGGATGTAAAATACAGCTGTACCGACCTATATCTGGGGGTGTGACGTGGACGACTTTTTTATATACGACGGCTTCACCCTCGCGGGGCTGTTACGCTCGTATTCCTATATCAAATGGACGAGGGCCTACAACCGGGCCGGGGAGTTTACTTTGGAGACCCTGGCCACCGACGATATGAGGCGCCTTATCAAAACCGGCCGGATAATGAGCAAGGGCGAAGGCGAAGCGGCCTTCATCGAGGACTTCGTCTCCAGCAGGGACGCCAAGGGCAGTGAGACGCTAACGGTCACAGGCCGTTTTCTAAGCTCCGTACTCAACCGCCGCATATTCGACTACGCCGGCACCGACACCCTGAGCAATATAATCAATGCCATTATCGACCAAAACTTCATCAGTCCTTCGGACGCGAACAGAAGAATCCCCGAGCTGCGGCGGGTGAGTTACACGCCGGTCAATAACCCGACCCTGACTGTAGCGTACGAACACGCCGACGCGTTGGAGGAGATAACAAAGCTGTGCCAGCAACACGAGACAGGGTTCCGCGTGCTGTTCAATCCCAACAACCACTCGTTCGATTTTTCTCTGTACGAGGGTAAGCCGACCAACGCGATTTTCACTGAAAACTTCCAGAACGTGCTGGAGCAGGACTATTACGAACACACCGCGGGAGAAAAGACCACGGCCATCGTCGGCAGCGTGACCGTAGGAGGCAATATGACCGGGCTGTCGCGTAAGGAGATGTTCGTACAGGCTGATCTGAACGCGGGCGGGGCGGCGGCGCAGGAACAGGGTAAGGCGGCGCTCTGGGACAACCGGCGCATCACCAGTTTCGACACCGTGCTCAACATGCCGGCCTTGCAGTTCCCTTATAAGTCGTACTGGGATCTGGGCGATATAGTGACCTGCGAGAACCTGAAATGGAACGCGCGGATCACTGACAGGGTACAGGAAGTGACGGAGTATTTCGATAAGGGCGGCCTGCACATAACGCCGGTATTCGGCGACGGCGTACCGGGCGTCATGGGCGGCGGGCCCCTATAGAACGAGGAGGTATAGATAATGGCGGTAATCCAGGGTTTTAGCAGCGTCCTGTCGTTCCCTTACAATGCGGTATTGCAGCCAGATGGCAAGTATGACCGTTTGTTCGACGCGGACAATTTCGCGCTCGACCGTGCGGCAATGCTTTCCGACGGCGTTTTCGTGAACCCGTCCGACAATTTCCAGGTGCAGGCACAGAGCGGCAATATGAACATCGTTATCGGCCAGACTGCGAGGCCGAACACGGCCTTTGTGCGGGGCCGTACGTTTACGGCCCTGGGCCAGATGGTCCTGAGCGTTCCGGCGGCCAGCACGCAGTATACGCGCCTTGATATCGTCACGATAAGGCATTCAAACTTATCCGAAGTCCGGCGGATCGATATACACTACAGGGTGGGGACGCCCTCGAACGTGCCCGCGGCGCCCGCTCTGATCAGAAACGCCGACGAATGGGAGATACAGCTCGCGCAAATCACCGTCCCGGCGAACGCCACAACGATTTCACAGTCAAACATCAGCGACACGCGGCTGAACACCAATCTGTGCGGCATAGTGACGTATCTGGGCCAGCAGGTCGATACCACATCCTTGTATATCCAGCTCCAGGATTATCTAAACAAGATGGTCACTGAGTGGACCAACATGTGGGATGTGACCAAGACTAACCAGGACAATGCCTGGACCACGCAGTACAACGGCCAGCGCACACAGTTCACGGATTGGTTTAACGGCGCCCAGACGGACCTGACGCGTGCCGTGCAGTTCATCTTCGACAACAACATCATGCTGCCTGGAACCGCCAAGGAGTCTGTGTTCAGTCCCGACAGGCATACGATCACGGAGAATATCGTCAAAACCGCGGGCAGCGTCGCCGTGGCCCGTAGGGTAACGTTTATCGCTATCCCTACGATAACAGAGAACTTCACGTTGTGGCAGACAGACGGGACGACGGTACAGATGTCAACCGTAAAGACGATTAACATTAAAACCGACGGCGTAACGGAAACCGTCGTATAAGGAGGATACTATGAGCTGGGCAGAAACCGTAACCATAAACAGCAATCCGGGCACTCCCCTCAACACCCTCATCACAGACCAGGCAACTTCTATCAAAAATACTGTCGGCAGCCAGATAATGGCACAGGGAAGCGTGAGCGGCAACAGCAACTGGAAGCTTGTAACCGCCGCCGGCGCGTGGACGGCGCCAAAGACCGCCCTGTATGACATAACCTGCGTCGGCGCGGGCGGCAATGGCGGCGCGGGCATGAGCGGCACCGGCGGCGGCGGGGGCGGCGGCGGAAACGTCGCCTCTGCGTTCGTCGCCCTCACCGCGGGCCAATCCGTCCCCATCACCCTGGGCGTCGGCGCGTCCACATCTTTCGGCTCATACGTAACCGCCGCCGCGGGCGCGAACGGCGGCAACTCGGCCACGCAGTCCGGCGGCGGGGGCGGCGCGGGCTCCTCCGGCGGCGGCGGCGGCTGCGGCAACGGCGCGGGCGGCGGCTACGGCGGCTCCGGCGTCGCTGGCAGCACCGGTGCTCCCGGTTCCACCGGAACCGGCGCGACGACCGGCGGCGGGGGCGGGGGTACCGGCGGCCCCTCCACATCCATAAACGGCGGCCCCGGCGGCGGCTACGCCTGCGGCACGCTCATCGGCCGCGGCGGCAACGGCGGCTCCAACGCTGGCGGAACCGGTGGTTCTTGCCCATTGTATCCGTTTTTCGGCGGCTTCGGGGGAAATAGCACCACTCTCAACGGTTCCCCCGGCGCTTACGGCTCCGGCGGGGGCGGGGGCTGGGGCAACGGCGCCGCGGGCGGCGCGGGCGGCGCGGGATTAGTATTGATAAAATGGGGAGCGAACTAGGGAGCTAGAGGGCTAGAGAGCTAGAGAGCTAGATAAAACCACCCCAAAGGAGATAATATCATGCCAAAATACTACTGCAGGATCGGCACCGACGACCTGATCGAGGAAATCATCCCCCGGACGCAGCCCGAAGGCGCGCTCTTCGCGGGCATGGATATAACGGAACTGTATTCGGCGGAGTTCATAGCCGCACTCGCGCCGACCGATGAGGAAGTTAAAATCGGCGATAAGCTGGGTTAGGAAGACCGGCTTAAGTAAAAAAAGTCAATTAAGCGATATGGCGCCATGGGGTTGAGTTTAAACAAAGAGACGGCATTGCCTGACTTCCGGTCAGCGCCGTCTTTTATTATGCATCTGAGGGTGATACGCATATGAGTTCCGCCGATATAGGGGACGCCGCCTTAGCGATACTGGCGATGGTCATGTCCGTTGTTGGAGTTGTCTTCAAAAAAGATTCAAACGAGCGAAAAGAATATGAAAAAACTGAAAGCGAGCGGGCGGAGCTGCGCGCGAAGGAAAACGCGCTGGCTATCAAGATGATGGCCGCCAGCATCAGCCTCGGCGCCGCCACGGCCTTAGCCTTAAAAGAGGGTTATACCAACGGGGATATGGAGGAGGCGCTTGAAGGAGCCAAAAAAGCTAAGGAAGAGTACTTTCAGTTTATCAACTCCGTGGCGGCGGAGAGGTTTAAGTAAGACGAGGCATGACAGCGAGGCATGACAGCGAGGCATAACAGCGGGGCGTAACAGCGGAGCATAGCAGCGAAGCATAACAGCACACATATTTCTCGAAAGAAGGCGATTATATAATGGCGGCTCTAACCAATAAAACAAATACCGGCCTTGTCGATTATGTGAAGTCGAAGATAGGCATACCCTATGTCTACGGCGCCAAGATGGAAATCCTGACAAAGGCGCGGTTTGACGAACTCAAAAAGCTGTACGGTTCTATGGTCTGGGACAGCGACATCAACAAGGTCGGCAGAACATGCTGCGACTGCTCCGGTCTAATATCAGCATATACGGGCGTCACGCGGGGTTCGTCGAATTATCATGATATCGCAAAAGGGGTATTTCCAATCAGCACGGTATCAACCGCTCCTGTCGGCGCCCTCGTCTGGAAGCAGGGCCATATCGGCGTGTATGTCGGCATGGAGAACGGTGTGCCGATGTATATAGCCGAGGACGGAAGCGCGTACGGGTGCCGGAAGGCTAAGTTACCGGGTGTATTTACGCACTGGTTTTTATGCACGGATATTCAGTATTTGGTTGCCGGCTCATCAGGAAGTCCGAGTAATTCACCAGCCAAACAGGAGGACGATAACGATATGATAACGCTTGAACATTTTACCACCCTAATGGCCGAGTACCAGAAAAAGCAGGGCGAGAAGCCCGCCACCCTCGCCGAATTCGCCGAGGCTAAAGACGCGGGCATTACAGACGGCACCAGGCCGCTTGCTTTTGTAACGCGTCAGGAGGCGGCAGTAATGGCTTTAAGGACTGCGAAAAATGTGAACAGCCGCAGTAAGTAGACTCAACTCTCCGAATATTGATGTATTCTCCAACATATGGTATAATCACTTGATATTAGGAGTGTTAAAAATGTTTTCGTCGGATAACTTTTTATTCATAGTATTGTTTACGGTGCCGGGAGCGATATACCTGCTGTTCAACAAGTATGTGCGCCCAATTCCGAAGGTTGAGCGCGATCAGACGGCGAGACTGTCAAGCGCGCTGCTTTTTAGCTTTGTCGTGTTTGGATTGAACCTGATCATCCTCAGAAACGGATTAAGCAGTTTTATCCAGCTCAAGTCCGTATTTGACGATGTGGGTGAACTGCTTAAAGTATTGGCCGCTGATATTATCATTGGATTTATCGTCGCTTTTTTGTGGGCCGCAGTCGGGAAAAGACTGTTTTTGCTTCTTATCAATCTAATAAATAAACTCATGAAACGGCCAGTTGAATCTGAAAATTCAATTTTATTTAACGATGTATTTGAAACCGACAAATTTTTTGACAGGAGCGCGGAAAACATTGTTACAATCGAGAAGGACGGTTTGAAGACTTCCGGCGTATTGAAATACTGGACGCCAGATATAACCGGCAGATGTGAGTTCATACTGCAAGAAACCGATGAAATAGAGAGGTACCTCCGGAACGACGAAACATTAAGTGAAGAAGATAAAATATTTTTAAGAATTAAATTTGTTTATTTTGACACGTCAAATGAGCTTAAAATTACTTTTTACGACCGAACTAAGTATGATGAATGGTGCAAAAGTTCGGTTAATTGTTAGAGCCACCGTTGGATTTGGGCAATGGTGTCAGCGGTTTCAAATGTGTAAGTCCGGAACCTGTTTCTCTTGAGCCTTCGCTGCCCTGAGCAGATCTGATGCCGTCGCCATCGGCATTAAATCTGACGCCTTCGCCTTTTTGAAAACGATTCGAGCTATCACGCCCGTTATTTTGTTTTGTTGATATTTTATCTTCCCGCCTTTCAATATTTTATCTTCTTCAATAAAGTTATACCGCAAAAACGATAATCGTGCAACACCCTTGCTTTAAGACCGCGATACCCGGCGAAGTTCTATGATTCCTGGGGGGTTGTTTCTGTGATGTCAAGGACCCGGCCTTCGCATAAAAATATCCTATAGGAGGAAATCAGTATGAACAATGAAAACAGTAAGGCAAAAACCGCAAACGACTACAAGTACGTATCGGACGCTACTGGCGTCTACGTCCCCGAGGGCGTTGACGCGAGCAGGCTCGGCCGGAAACAACTCGGCAGTTATAATAAGCACGACGGAAATACCGTCTATTATTACTATCGTCTTCCCCTCGGCGAGAACGGCACGTCGATGTCCGGCAGCAACGCGCCCGGCGGGAGCGAGTGGGAGCCGGCGGAGTTCGGGTACTAAACACCATTTTCGTGACGTCACGATAATGGTGAAATATTACGTAAATAATCCTCTGTGAGTAAGTCCCCCAAGATAGGGGAAGGCCGAAATCAGAGGAAACATATACCCCTTGTGATGTTTGTCCGCCACAAGGGGTATTTTTTTATGTCTAAAAGATCACATTTGCTGCATATTAACATAAATTACAAAATAAATTTACGAGAAGGTATTGCGTTATGGAAAATTATGGAGTAATATATAATAAATCTAGTGCAAGGTGTGGTATTATGGATGTGAGAAATTTAGCCAATAATATATTGCGCCGTTCTTTTAAGCAAGAAAACCCTATAACAAATATGAAGCTATTGAAACTGCTCTATTTTATATACGGGGAATACTTGAAAAATCACTCAAAAAGGCTCTTTACAGAAAGATTCGAAGCTTGGGATTATGGACCAGTACTTCCAACAGTATACAACGAATTTAAGGGTTACGGAGCTGGAAAAATTGAAGACTATTACAGGGATACTAGCGGCAATGCGTTTGATATAACGGAAACACCCGATATAAAATCTGCAATTGATAAAATCTGGATAAAGTATTACAACAGTAATGGAATAGAGCTATCTAAAATAACACATCAAAACGGTTCAGCATGGAGAAAGGCGTGGGAAAATAATTACTTATTTCTAGAGGACGAGGATATTAAGAATGAGCCCTAAGGATGACCGGAAAATACCTGATGTAGGTAGTGAGGAAGAAGTCGAAAGAACAGAAACGCGTTTGGTAAATTTCAATTATATTCCATCGGTTTATTCACCCGAAATAACAGTATTGAGCAATAAACCCGTATCACGTGATGATCGGTTAGAAGACGATAAAATTAAGCTAGCAAAGACCTTGTTGTATATTTTGTTAACGATTATCTGTATTTCTTACGTGATAGAATATTTTAGAAATGAAACAAAATCGGCCTTCGACATCTTGGAAGCATTTTTGATAGGCATCGTGGGTATATTGATCGGTTTCCTGTTTCCCGCTAAGTTTAAATAATAAAATAGCTCAAAAGGCCGGGGGCTCATCGCTCCCGGCCTTATTTTTATGTTATTGTCACTGCTAATTTGTATCGCCGCAGATATTTTTGTATACATAAGCTAAATCTGTGTTATGCTATCATTATCCAAGTAGAGACCTCGCTCTACATGCCGCCGTCACCTCGCTCGGCGGGAAGCACCGAAAAAAATGCAGCAAATAACAAGGTTACTGCTATTAGGGCGCATCCTTTAGCGGTAACAAAGGGAAAAGAGCCTGAAGAAGGCTCTTTTTCTTTTCGTAAGATATCACGACCGGGGTATGTCAATCCTCCCAGGCTAATAGTCTCCATCCTTTCCACTGCCTTGAAGGGCGCCTGCGATTGCCAAGCGCTGACATCTTGATCTTGCGTATCCCGTCGCCCATCTGTTTGGGCGTAGCGCCGTATTCCCCGGCGTGCTGCCGGGCGAACAGCTCCAGGTTGCGGACATGGTGCTCTTTGCCGTCGGGGGACAGCAGCACCCAGGATTTTGCGCAGTGATGAGTTTCAAGCGGCCCGGTTTCGGGGTTTGTCTTTGCGGCTTCGCGGGCCTTTAGCAGATTAGCCGCGCTGGTGCCCCGTAAATCCGTCTGACGATGCTGCGAGCTGCACTCCCGCGAACATGTAACCTTATCCGAGCTGGGCGGGCAGTAAAACTGCCGTCCGCATACGACGCATTCCCGGCGATTGCGCCGATATATTGAGCTGCACGCCCGGGAGCAGGTGGCTTTATTTCGGCCCAGGGGCTTGCCGCAGACGGGGCAAAGCTTGCCATCGGCGCTCATGATTGCTCAAGATACTTATTGATGGCGTTGCGGATGAATGCCGCTTTGCTAATTCCGTCTTTTCGCAGCTTTTCCTCCCAGCTGTCCACTAAATCACGAGCCAGGTTTGCCACAATACGTCGGTATACCCTGTCGTTGTACAGTCTCTTGGATGCGGTTGAAGTCTTACCCATCTTTTTTCACCGTCCTGTATGGTTTCATGACTTTTAGAAAGTACTCGGCGTTGGTCACACCTGCCTCGCTGGCGGCCCAGCCCCAGTTGGTATTTTCGTTGAAAAATCTATCCGGGGCAACGTAATAGATATATGTGGGATCGTCATGGTAGACCGAGAATGTCTCTACCTTCAGGTTTCCCGACTGGTTGAGGGATATAATAACTCCCGAACGTGTTTTCGAATCCAGTTTTCCCGCAAAACTGCGGTATAGCTCTTTCTTTTCACTCATAACAACCTCCGGCGCTGGCCGCCGCCCGTTAAATATTTTACTTGACAAAGGCAATTAATGTGTTATACTAAAAATGTCTCGTAGGGAGCTTCGCCCTACAGGCCGCCGTCGGCTCGGCGGGAGTAGATTGAAACTTTTGCTTTGATAATTAAAATAAGAATAGCCTTTTAGGCTATTCTTATTTTAATAATAGCCGTCCTTGCTGCGGTCGTATCCCGCGGCGTCGAGAAGCATGTTGGCGAACTTTATTACCGCATCTTTGTAGTATGAGCTCTTAATATCCGGAGCCGCTTCCAGGCCTTCCTCAGTTACGTATATTCGGACTGACCCTTCTCTTTCCGAAAACATGTAGACCGGTATGTCGAAAAACATTTCTTTTTGCTTGGCGTTTTCAAATCTTTTTTGCTGGTCAATCACGGACTGCGGTACTTCAATCCCTTCGAAAAATTGCTCAAGCATTTCATTTTTTGTCATCTTAGGTTCCTCCTGATTATGCGTGCCGGGGGTTGTGGCCCCCGGCCTCCCGCATTAAGATGGTTCCCCGGTTCGCTCTGCGTTTACGCGAGGCCGGCAATGGCCTCAGCGTAAGTGCTGGCGATACGGATAACAGAGGGCGGATAACCCATGACCGGATCGCGCTCATCGCGGGGGTCAATGGTTTCCGCGTCCCAAACGAGCCAGTCGGTATTATCAAACCGACTGCTGACAGCGGCGACGGCGTAGCGGTTGCGCGGGCCGAAAATTTTCTTTTCGGTGGCAAGCTCGCCAGTTACGAAGGTTGGGATACGGTTCATGGGAACCTCCATCGCCCGGCCCTTGAATTCGACCCGTCGGCGTTTGTGCAGATGGTCTTGTGACCACCTATCCGCTTTACCGGCCCGAAGGCCGTCACTCTGCGAATCTTTTTTTGTACATTTCCCATGTCATCCCGGTGGGAGCGAGCTTGAGCCCCTTTCCGCCCTCGTCGTCGTACTCGCACAGGCTAATTATCACGTACTCTTTTCCGTCTACCCAGACGGCCCTTGAATCTTCCGGGTCCGTATCTTCCGGCTCTGCTCCCAGCTTGATCAGCTCCAGGGCCTCGTTTTGCCAAAGCTGAAATTGTGTTTTTTCCCACTCGGTCAGCGCATCTATGTTGACCGGTTTCCCCTCGACGATGGCCTTTATTACAATGCGGCGGTAGTCCTCCGCGCTTATAACCGGCTCGCTGAGCCAAGTAAATGGAGCATTAACGTCAATCGTGGGCTCGCCGTTGCGGTCGATTTCGGGGCCGTAGTGTTTTTTGTTAAGTATTTCGGCCGCAATCTTTATATTGTCTATAGTCATTTTCGTTACCTCCAGCGATGGCCGCCACCCTTTATGATATTTGCCGGGGGATTAACCGCCCCCGGCCGGTTAGGGCTTATTATTTGGATACGATCTTGTATGGCGACTCAGCCGGATCAAATCCCCACTGATACTCCAGGCAGCTCTCGCACTCGATTGCATTGCCGTCATCCGTGTCATAAGAGGCTGCAAGGTCTTTCCACGCCTGCGCATTATCCGCGCTGATCTCCTCCGCGGTGCTGGCGGCTGTTATGATGGCGTCTTGTAAAAATCCTCCGTCTGCCTCGCTTGGCCAGATCAGCTCAAGACTATCATCTGTCATAACCTGCACGTTGTATCCGCTTGGTGCGTTTGTCAAAATAACTTTTTTCATTTTTTTGTCCTCCGATGGTGGTCATCACCCATATTGCCGGGGATTAACCGCCCCGGCCCGGTGTATTATTTTTTAGAGCCTGCCAGCCTTATCGCATGGTACGAATTTTTCCCCGTCCCATACCGCGTAATTGATCGTTGTGCTGTTGCCTCTATGGTCTTTTTGACCGTATGCGTATACCGTGTCTGTCTGCGGGTTAGGGATTATTATGTCTCCCGCGTCGCCGGTACCGTATTTGCCTGTGTAATAGCCCGGCTTGTTGTTAAAATCATACTTGCCGTCCTTTACCGTCGCGCACCAGGGATTGCTGTATCTCCTCTGGTTGAAGCTGTCGAAACTTGCCAATACCATGTTAGTCATTTTCCTGTCCTCCAGCGATGGCCGCCACCCGTAGTTGCTTGGGATGTTGTCTCCCTTGCTATAGTTACATTATAGCATACTAGGACTAGTATGTCAAGGGGGTTTTGAAAAGATGTTGTGGCAAGTTTTGGGGGTTTTGCTGTATTTGGTTGAAAAGATTCAAGCCGGGGAAGGATGAGGGGCACGGGGCACAGCCCTCGCACAGCCCTCGCCGCTGCCCTCTCATGCCGCCCGAATAAAGGATAAACCACAGCTATTACATACTATTACGCAATATATTGTAAAAATGTCTACATAGTGTTTTGCCAGCAAATCTATTGACATACCAGCAATAGGTAATAAAATATATATGAAATATGTAAATATTGATGTCGCAAATGTATAAATTTTATCACTATACGAGGGGGCAATGCGATGTGTAATAAAGATACGGCGACGGCTTACAGGATGGAAAAGACGGAAAATGGGGGGGGGGGGGGAAA